>Ga0208485_1000585_pt1 | contig 10681 bp, 10 predicted proteins | sample LakMenEpi27Jul12_FD_150707 | JGI IMG/M metagenome (GOLD analysis project Ga0208485, IMG submission 150707) | Freshwater microbial communities from Lake Mendota, WI - 17JUL2012 deep hole epilimnion (SPAdes) | ecosystem: Environmental > Aquatic > Freshwater > Lentic | place: Lake Mendota, Madison... | reverse complement strand
CTGTTTTGAGAGATATTGACATCAATTTGTGGTTGTATTAATAGTTCCGATAATTAATGGTTATCGGAAATTTATGTCAAATTTAGTTAAAGATCTAAATTCTATTGAATTAGAGACTTTAGATAATATCAAATCTTCAAAGTCAGCCAACACTATCAGGGCTTATAAATCTGATTTTAATCATTTTGTAGATTTTTGCAAAATAAACAACTTTAAATCTTTACCGGCCGATCCTAAGATAGTTTCATTTTATATAACTGATCTATCATCAACATCTAAAGTAAGCACATTAAAACGAAGATTGGCTTCTATTAGCGTAATTCATAAGCTTAAAGGGCATTATATAGATATCAAGCATCCTCTAATTATAGAAAATCTAATGGGAATACAAAGAAAGAAGGGTGTGTTTCAAAAGTCAAAAAATCCAATTTTAATTAATGAGTTAAAAGAAATTATAAATATTATCGATAAGTCAGAAAAAGATAAAAGCAAGAAAGCTAGAGACAAAGCTTTAATATTAATTGGATTTTCAGGAGGTTTCAGAAGATCTGAGCTTGTTAACATTGATTTTGAAGATTTAGAATTTACTAAAGAAGGTGTTAAAATTTTTATTAAACGATCTAAAACAGATCAATCAGGTGAAGGAATGATTAAAGCTATACCCTATTTTAAAGAAAAAAGTTTCTGTCCAGTTATTTTTTTAAAGAGTTGGATTGAAATTTCAAAATTAAAAAGTGGTTTTGTTTTTAATATTTCTGACAAAATGGTAGCAATTTTAATAAAAAAATATTTATCAGCAGCTGGATTTGATCCAAAAAAATATTCTGGACATAGTTTAAGATCGGGATTTGCCACAGTTGCCGCAGGTTCTGGAGCTGACGAAAAAAGCATTATGACTATGACAGGTCATAAAACAACGCAAATGGTAAGAAGATATATAAAAGAATCTAATTTATTTAAAAATAATGCTTTATCAAAAATAGATTTATAAAGTATTTTTTTAAATTTATTTATTTCTAATACTTAATTATTTATCCCAAATATGATCATGCAACGGCTTAACACCTAATGTTTTTGAAAATATATAATCCGCTACAATTCTATTATTAAATATTTTAAAATATCTATTTTTTCCATTAATTCCTAACTGAACCCTTTTTCTTTCATTTTTTTTATAATAATTAACTTTATCAATTAAATCGTAAACATCTTTGTAAAAAATCATTTCATTATTAGAAAAAAAATCACTAAATTTTACTTTTTCATCTATTAATGTAGGTATCCCATTTGCAACCAATGAAGCAATTCTATTACTAGAATAATATTTGATAGGCTCTCCCCTACTTAGATTTAAAGCAAATTTACATTTTGAAATTTCTTTAATAAATTTATTACCCCACACTGGTTGAACATTGTTAAAACCAAAAATATTATAAGTAATATCATTAGATTTACTCATTAATAATTTTAAAAAATTATATCTTTCGTCTATTTTATTTTTTTTAAGAATACCTCTGTTGACGCCATGGCTTACAGCATAAAAAATATCAAACTCATGATTTCTTGTTTGGTATAAATTTAAATTCTCAGTCATATTAGAACAAGGAACTGGAATAAAATTTAGTTTATTCCTAGGTATAGAAGTTTGAATATTATTTTTATCAGTAGTCACGAAATATTGATCAACATAATCTTTATATTTTTCTATAAATTGTTTATTTTTATTGAAATCAGGACCTTTCTTATTAACTGAATCTTCGTACCAGAAGGCAATTTTTATATTTGAAAATTTATCTTTAATATATTTTAAGGTTTCTTTTTTAATTGAATTGGTATGTCCTAATAAAAGTAAATTAGGGTTTAAATTTTTAACAATATTTATAATTTTATCATCTATATTTGAAAAAGCATTTGTCTGAAAAAAGAATCTATCGCTAAAATTAGTAATTTGAAATTTATCCTTTATAAACCCGTTCGAAATTTTAGCAGCAAGATTAATACTAGATAATCTGAAGTCATTTTTTTCATCAAAATTAGCTATATGAAGAATCCTATTATTATTATTATTATTATTGGTAAAATTGAGTTTATAACTATTTGTTTCAATTAAATTTTCTTTTAAAGCAGATATTTTTTTTAAATTATCTTTGAAATTAATTTTATTATTTTTGTAATTAAATTTCTGAATTTTTTTAAGTAAATTGGGGTTTTTTATCAATTTTTCGATTTCATTTTGGATTGATTTAGAATTGATTTTTTTAAGTATTATTGGATTAAATGCTGTTTCTTTTAATCCACCTTTGCCACTAGTTATCAAGGCATTCCCCATATCTGAAGATTCCATTGCAGTACGACCAAAGGGCTCATTCCAAGTTGAAGGAACTACAGAAATAGATGATTTTTTATAAATATTTATAATTTGCTTATGTGATAACCAGTCATAAATTTTTAATCTTTCATGCTTAAAATCATAAAATTCACGTTTTTCATTGCCTGCAACTATAACTTTCCAGTCTTTATATTTATTTAAAATGTTAATTACAGCAGGACCAAAAAAATTATAACCCTTTGATGAGTTAAGCTTTCCAATAAAAACAATAATTTTTTCTTTTTTAAGTTTTTTTTTAAAATTATGATTGTAATAGTTCGTTGAAGGATAAATAATATCTCCTTTGATTGGTAAAAAATTATTTATATTATTATAAAATCTGTCTTTAACATAAGAGCTTACAAAAACGATTTTTTCACAATTTTCCATAATACTTATTTTTTCATTATCTGATCTAGAGCCTCTTAATGTATTTGGGTCGTTATGAAAAACTAAGACAAATTTAATTTCTGGAAATTTTTTTTTAAGAATAAAAAAAAAGTGAGGTCTATTATGAATTATAATAACTTTAATAGTTTTTGGTAATTTTTTAATAAAATTTATAATATAAAAATAACTATTATTTATTAAGTTAATTTTTTTTAAATTTATAAAATTTTTTGAAAGCGGATAAGAGGAAGAAGAAATCCCAAAAATTATTTGCTTGCCAGCAATGCTTCCTTTATTAAAATCTTTTACCCAAATAGAAGCTGCGGCAGCTTTATTTACTGAATAATCTTCTTTATTGGGTAGTAGTTCTGCAATTTCTATTTTTTTTTTCATTATATAACAACTCTTAATCCATCATAACCAGGAATTATGTTTTTAGATATTTTTGATAATTTTTTCTTTAAAGATGAATAATCAATATCACTATGTAAATTTGTAAGAATAGTTTTTTTTGGATTTAACATTTTTATATACGATAAACATGTTTTAAAATTTAAATGCGTTGCATGTCTTTTAAATTTTAAGCAATCTATAATTAATAATTTTAAGTTCATTAATCTTTTTAAACATTCATTAGATATTGAGCTACAATCACTAATATAAGCTATTTGGTTAAATAAATATCCATTGCAATCTATATCCCCATGTTTAACTTTGATTGTTTCGAATTTAATAGAGTTATTTTTCTTTTTTAAAAAGAAATGATTTTTAATGATATTCATCTCTAATAATGGTTTGTAATATTTACTTTTCTTTACGAACAAATAGTCAAAAGAATTTAATAAATAATTGGAAGTTCTTTTATCAGCATAAATAGGTATTTTTTTTTTATTAATCCAAAAAAAAGGTCTAAGCTCATTAATGCCATGAGTTTGATCAGCATGATCATGAGTATAAACAACAAAATCAATCTTTTTAATTTTATTATTCAAAAGTTGATTTTTCATATCTGGAGAAGTGTCTATTATTATATTTAAATCTTTATATTTAATGAATAAAGAACATCTCATTCTATGGTTTTTTTTATTTTTTTTATCAACTTTTCCCCAATATCCATCAATTCTAGGAACTCCTAAAGAACTACCGCAGCCTAATAAAGTTATTTCAGTTTTTTTCATTTAGAAAAAATTTTTTAAAATTAGTCGTAGTTGAATTTGCAACTTCATCAAAAGTAATTTGTTTAATTGATGCAACACTCTCTGCTATAATTTTCACATTTGCAGGTTCGTTACTTTTTCCTCTAAATGGATCTGGACTTAGATATGGAGAGTCTGTCTCTATTAGCATTCTTTCTAGAGGAACATATTTTACAACATCTCTTAAATTATTAGATTTTTTAAAAGTAATTATTCCGCTAAATGAAATTAAGCAGTTTAAATCTAGAAGTTTTTTTGCAAAATCTAATGTCCCAGTAAAACAGTGGATTAAAAAATTGGTTTTTTGGTAATATTTTTTAATAATTGAAATAGTATCATCATCTGCGTCTCTTGTGTGAATAATCACAGGAACATTCTCAGAGATTGAAAAATTAACATGTTTTTCAAATGAAAAAATTTGGTCTTTTTTTTCACTACGTTTGTAAAAATAATCTAAACCTGTCTCTCCAAAAGCTAATATTTTTTTATTTTTTTTTTTAAGGATAAGAATTTCATCTATTTTTTCCAAATTACCACTCGTTGAATTAGGATGAATTCCTATAGCTCCATAAACATTCGGATATTTATCAACTATATCTAAAACTTTTTTAGAACTTTCAAGACTTGTTCCAATAGTGAGTAGACTTGTAATGTTATTATTTTTGGCATTTAATAGCACTTGATCAATATTATTAACCAAAGGCTCATAATCGAGATGGCAATGAGAATCTATAATCACTGTTTTTTAAATAAAATATTTATTTTTTGAATTTTAGTATTTTGTTTAAGTGAAAAGTTTTTATTTATATTTTTTATAAATCTTTCATTTTGATTAATATTTAATGAATCTAGAATAATTTTGCTTTTATCCGGAATAATTGGCTGTAATAAAATAGATATTTTTCTCATAAAATCTAAAACTACATATATTATTACGTTTCTTTTTTCTAAATTATCTTCTTTTATAGACCATGGGGCTGAATCATTTACATATTTATTAACTTCTGAGCAAAGCTGAATTATATTTTTTAAATAATTATGAATTTCAAATTTATTAAAAGTCTTAATTAACAATTCTAAATTATCTTCGACTAAATCTAGTATTTTTAGATCGGAACTTTCTTTCGGTTTGCATTCTGGGACTGTTGAGTTTAACTTGTTATGAACGATTGAACCTATCCTTTGATATAGGTTTCCAATATTGTTAGCTAAATCACTATTAATGCAATTAATTAGATTTTCGGGGGTTATTTTTCCATCCTCTCCGTAAATAACCTCTTTCATCAAATAGTATCTAATTTCGTCTAAACCATAATTCTCAATAATCTCTAAAGGATCTAAAATATTTCCTTTAGATTTAGACATTTTTTCTTCACCGGAAAGTATCCAGCCGTGAGCAAAAACTTTTTTTGGAGGCTCAATCCCAGCTGCCAATAAAAAAGCTGGCCAATAAACGCAGTGAAATCTTATAATGTCTTTTCCTATAATATGAACATCTGCTGGCCAAAATTGTTTTTTGTTATTAATCTCAAAATAATCTAAAGCACTTATGTAGTTAGTTAAAGCATCTAGCCATACGTAAATTATATGTTTATCATTGTTTGGAACTGGTATTCCCCATTTAAAAGATGTTCTGCTTATTGAAAGATCTTTAAGACCACTTTTAACAAAGCTTATAACTTCATTTCTCCTACTAGTTGGAGAGATAAATTCAGTATTATCTTCATAATATTTTAATAATGGCTCTTGCCATTTAGAAAGTCTAAAAAAATAAGATTCTTCTTCCATCCATTCTACTTTTGATCCTGAAATTTTAGAAGTTTTAACATCTAGCTTAGTTTCTATTTCATCCTCCCCATAAAACGCCTCATCGGATACAGAATACCAGCCAGAATATTTAGAAATGTAAATTTCTTTTTTATCCTCAAGAATACTCCATAATTTAGAAACGGTCTTCTTATGTCTATCTTCGGTGGTTCTAATAAAATCTGTGTTAGTAAGGTTTAGTTTTGTAGCAAGATCTATAAAATTTTTAGAGATTTCATCGCAAAAATCTTTGGGATCTTTTTTTTGTTGCTCAGCGGCTCTTTGAATTTTAAGACCATGCTCATCAGTTCCTGTTAAAAAATTAACATTATACCCTTCTATTCTTTTAAATCTGGCTATAACATCTGCGGATATACTAGAATAGGCATGACCCATATGAGGTTTTGCTGATGGATAATAAATTGGAGTAGTTAGGTAAAAATTTTTCATTATTTAATACCAAGTAAAAGATTAATTTCGTAAAAACTGCTTCGTATTTCATTATTTATAGAATTTATGTTGTAAATAATATTGTTAATTTTATTTCTTATTCTAAAATTTTTAAAAAAATTATTTTTACCCAAATTACTTACAAAATAGTTTTCAATGTATATGTGCATTAAATCTATAATTTTATTAAATTTTTCCTCTAAGTAAAAATTTTGCATGGATAGAATTTTTGTTGAAAAATCCTTTTCATGAATATTTAATTCATCAAAAAGAATATTCAATTTAAGGTTAATTCCAGGGGTTAAATTTCCAATATTTGTATTGTTAGTTTTAAATTGTGTCATTAATTTTTCTTTAACAAATGAATTCTCATTTGTATTAATAAAAAGTCTGCAATTAAAACACCTAGATTTAATTGTGTCGAGTAAGAATTTATTTTCAAGATAGGATATAAAAAAATAATTATTTTCAGGAAGCTCCTCTAATATTTTCAAAATTGAATTTGATGAATTTTTATTAAGATTTTCAGCGCCTTCCAAAAAAAATATTTTAGGCTTGTTGTTTATTGATGATTTGTTAAAGAAACTTATAATTTCTCTTGTTTCTTCTATGCTAATTATTTTTTTATAATCATCAACTTTTAAATGCTTAAAATTAAAATTAATATTATTAATTAAATCTAAATAACTTTTATTATTTTCATCAATTTCTTTAGCTTTTGCATTATAAGAATGGTCCTCTTTATTTGATAATATAAAATTTATCAGATGATAAATAAATGTTGCTTTACCTACCCCATCACTACCATTGAATATAATCTTATTTGGTAATTTTTTTTTTTCAAAAAGACTAGTAAGATTTATAAATAAGTCATCGTGACCATACAAATATCTTTGAAATTTATTAAGTATTTCAATGTTTTGAAAGCTAAAGTTTTGCATTTAATATTTTTAATGTTTTATTTTTAATTTCATTCTGAATTTCGCTAAGAGACTTGCTACCCTCAATTAGAACTATTTTATTTTTATACATTTTTGAAATTTTTATGAAACCATTCCTAATTTTATTAAAATGATAATTTGAAAGTTTGTCAAATCTGTTGGTTTTTTTTGATCGTTTGCTAATTCTAACCTTAGATTCTTTTTTATTTAAATCGATCAAAAAAGTAATATCAGGATGAACTTTATTAAAAATCTTCTTTTGAATGTTAAATATAAATTTTTTATCCATACCTTCCAAATAATGCTGGTAAGCTAATGTGGAGTAAAAAAATCTATCGCAAACTATAATAAAATTTTTCTTAAGATAAAAACTTATTTTACTAATTATATGTTCATTTCTTGCCGCCATTAATAAAAAAAATTCTGTTAGTGGTTTAATGTTTGTTTTTTTATCTAGCATTAAATTTCTTATCTTTTCTGAAAATAAGGTACCACCCGGTTCTCTGGTTAAAATTACTTTTTTTGTGATTTTTTTTTTTATAAATTTGTATAACAATTTCGCCTGAGTAGATTTCCCAGACCCTTCCACACCTTCAAAGCAGATAAAAAATGGTTTTTTTATCGCCATAGATAATGATTGATATTTTGAATTCCTTTAAAGAATATATTTTTATCAGTTATGTCTTTTTGGGCAAATAAATCTTCAGCGTCTATAAGTTCTTTATTATTATAAACTCTAAGAACTCCCACTTTTTCAAATTTTTTGATGGGTAATTGCAGCGGATATTCATATTCTAATTCCATTCTAATTTTTGGATTTTTTAAATTTTTTGGCAGGTTAACAAAAATACCATCTTTGTTTGCACCCTTAACATCAAGATAAGAAGAGCTTCCATTCCATATTTTTATTCTAAATTTATCTTTATCATAAGAAATTTTAACAAGATCAATTTTGTTAAAAGCGCCATTCAATAATAATTTTGAAGATTCTGCCCTTGAAGACATTGTAGGCAGGCCACTAATTACTGCTATTATTCTTCTGTTATCTTTTTTCTTTGTAACTGCAATTGAATATTTACTATCTTTTAGATGGCCCGTTTTTATCCCGTCTACTCCTTCATCCAAAGAAAGTAACACGTTTCTATTTTCTTGTTTCACAGGATTGCCTCCTGTTCTAGCCCATGCAAAATCCTTTTCTTTAAAATATTTATAATACTGAGAATAGTTATTGATTAAGTAAGACGACAACAGAGCAATATCTCTTACTGTTGAATAATTATCCTGGCTAAATGTTCCAGAAGAATTGCTAAAATTAGTATTAACCATATTAATTTGTTTAGCTTTTTCATTCATTAAAATTGCAAATTGCTCTTCTGTTCCAGATATTCCTTCTGCTAAAACAATTGAAGCATCAACACCTGAAACAACGATTACACCTCTTAACAAATCTTCAATAGAAACTTTATCACCAGGTACTAAGAACATAGTAGATTCACCTGATCTGGTTGCGTTCCGCGCTTTTTTAGAAACGGTAAATTGATCTGTAAGTTTAATTTTTTTATTCTTAAGTTGATCAAATACGACAACTGCTGTCATAATTTTTGTCATAGAAGCAGGAGATATTTTTTGATCAGCATTTTTTTCTGCTAATACGGCCCCGCTAGAGTGATCTACAACGATGCCCTGTTTAACCTTATCTGGAATAATTATTTGAGAATAGGAAGTTGAGAAAAAACTAAATACGAAAAATACTAAGTAAAAGAATTTCTTTAAAATCATTCAACGCTTATATTATAATTATCAAACTTAGTATTTACTATTTTGTTAAAAAAAATATCAAATTCATTGATATCATTAATACTAGCGACTTTTACTCTAAATTTTTTATTAACTTGAATAACAGTTGGATTAAGATTTTTAATGTCTTTTTTTAATAAACTTACCATATCTAAGGCTGAATTTTTAAAAGTAAAATCACCATAATAAATTATTAATTTATTTAAATTGTTATTTTTTGAAGAATTATTTTTAGATAAATCAACAATGTCGACATTTTTTATTTCTGCATTTTGTATAATTTTTTTTTCTTCTTCGAAAATTTTAGTAGTATCAGCCTTAAAAGTTTTATTTGTTCTAATAGTTTCAATTTTTACTATGGGTAAATTATAATTTAACTCTAATAAATCTATGTATTTACTAGGAACAATAATTTCTCTTTCTTTTTTGTAATTAGAATTTTTATTCACCTCTACAACTATGCTTTTTTTATTTAATAAATTAGTAATTTTAATTTTGCTATTTGGTGCTATATTTCTATGTATTACATCTTCATTTTTAGTAAATTCTGCAAATCCTATTTTCTCATAAGAATTATTGTTTTCATAAGTCGAAAAACTTTGACACGATGCAATTAAAATAAAAAATAAAACTACTACCTTATTTCTCATTTTATATTTTTATTTTATCTGAAAGAGTTCCAACAGTTATTGCAAATCGCAAAGACCTATTCCATTCTAATAATCTTAAAAAATTATCAAACACAATGTATATAGGACCATCTTCACCGTCAGGTCTTATTAACCAACCTTCTTTTTTATCTGCATACAAAATCTCACTGCCATTTCTATTTTTAAAACCTAATAATTTTAATTGAGAAATAGAAATTTTATTTTTAAGATTTCTTGAATCTGAGTTAATTAAATTTTTATCAAAGTTTTTATCTATGCTAACTTCAAATCCCCATTTATCTTTTTCGTTCCATCCTATTGTTTTTAAGTAATTTGCCGCTGAAGCAAGGGAATCTTGAAATGAGTTGATTAAATCAATATCAGCCACTTCATCAAAATTTATTCCATGCTTTTGAATTGTTGATGGCATGAATTGAAAATTGCCGATAGCACCAGCCCATGATCCATATAAACTCTCATACTTAATAGTTTTATTATCGATTAATTTTAAAAGTATAATCAATTCTTTTTCAAAATATTCTGATCTTCGATTATCAAATGATAGAGTTGATAAAGCAGAAATTATATCCACTTTTCCTTTATTAACTCCAAAATTTGTCTCTATACCCCATAGAGCTACAAGAATTTCTTTATCAACTTTAAATTTAGTGTTAACTTTTTCAAGTAAAGCTGAATTTTCTTTTAAGAGATTTTTAGCTGATTGTATTCTTTTATCATCAACTCTTTTTTCTAAATACTCGTAAGTTTTCTCAAAAAATTCAGGCTGCTTTCTATCTAATGCAACAATTCTCTCTAAAAATTTTGCATTTTTTAATGCAGTATCAACGGTTTCTTTTGAAACGCCTTGGGCTATTGCTCTACCTTTAAAACCAACTAACCATTCGGTAAATTTTTCATTTGCTAATGAAATATTGGGATTAAATATTGCAAATAAATAAATAATTAGAAATATTTTAAATTTAAGGTAAATATTCATTACTTTTTTTTAACATAGCCTACATTTAAAGTCATTAATCAAGGAGAGGTGGCTGAGCGGTTGAAAGCACTAGTCTTGAAAACTAG
>Ga0208485_1000579_pt1 | contig 10788 bp, 10 predicted proteins | sample LakMenEpi27Jul12_FD_150707 | JGI IMG/M metagenome (GOLD analysis project Ga0208485, IMG submission 150707) | Freshwater microbial communities from Lake Mendota, WI - 17JUL2012 deep hole epilimnion (SPAdes) | ecosystem: Environmental > Aquatic > Freshwater > Lentic | place: Lake Mendota, Madison... | reverse complement strand
ATGAAGATGCATTCGCCGGGGCATTCCTCGGCGGATTCAATAACAGCGTCCATCAACTTGTCTTCAAAGTTTGCCATGCCTTCTGCGCCTTGAGCGTTGCCCTTGGCTGTTGCGAAGATCTTGTCCTTTTCGCGAACATAAGCGAGTCCGTCATCGAGCAACGTGAACACATCTGGTGCAATTTCCTCGCACAGTCCGTCTCCGGTGCAGAGATCTTGATCAATCCAGACCTTCATGTCATGTACTCCTTCAGCAATTATTTGATGACTAATTCAGAGCACAGACTACATTCTCCCGATCGTGGCGGGCGAACTTTTGCCTTGTGAATTTGAACATCCCTAAGTGTTCCGAGGGTCAGAATGGCTAGGTTTACAAGTGCATTGATCGGAATGGGGTAATTCTTGGCAGATAACCAACCAAACGAGTCCGCACTAGTCGGGGACGCGCTTGCCCAAAAACTCAGCGCTGAGGTGGAGAAGAACCATCGGCTGGAATATGCGCTCCGTGAACTTCGTGAGGAAGTGGTGCAGCTCGGTGAGCGAGTGGAGAAGCTCACGCGTCCACCCAGCCCGTACGGGATCGTGGTGGGCCGGAATCTTGATGACCAGTTTGATGTGTTGGTGAACGGCCGAAAACTTCGCGTCTCAGTAGGAGGCAACATCGACTGTGACACCATCGAACTTGGATCAGAGGTTTTACTCAATGATTCGATGAGCATTGTTGAAGCGCGTCACCCAGAACACGCTGGCGACGTTGTCACACTGACCAAGGTTCTTGAAGATGGGATTCGCGCCATCGTGTCGTTCCGCGGCGATGACGAACGAGTGTGCGAGCTATCTGATTCGTTGCGCGGAGCCAACTTGCGTTCGGGCGATTTACTGCGACTTGACTCACGATCAAATCTGCTTCTCGAAAGATTGCTGCAACCTGAAGTGGAACATCTCTTACTTGAACATGTTCCAAATGTCACCTTCGCAGACATCGGAGGTCTTGACGATCAGATTGAAAAGATTCGCGATGCAGTAGAACTTCCGTTCCTGCATGCCGATCTCTTCGCGGAGTATCAGCTGCCAGCACCAAAGGGAATTCTGTTGTACGGCCCGCCAGGTTGCGGAAAGACTCTCATTGCTAAAGCTGTTGCAAACAGTCTTGCTCAACGTGTTGCTGCGAAAACTGGAGACGATAAAGGTCGTTCGTATTTCATCAATATCAAAGGTCCCGAACTACTGAACAAGTATGTAGGCGAAACCGAGCGTCAGATTCGATTGGTATTTCAAAGAGCCCGTGAAAAAAGCGAAGAAGGTTGGCCTGTCATTATCTTTTTCGATGAAATGGATTCAATGTTCCGAACACGCGGTACAGGTGTTTCTTCGGACATGGAGTCAACCATCGTTCCGCAGTTACTTGCTGAAATCGACGGTGCAGACAAACTGCAGAATGTCATCATCATTGGCGCAACTAATCGAGAAGACTTAATCGACCCAGCCATTCTTCGCCCGGGTAGACTCGATGTGAAGATTCGAGTTGATCGGCCAAATCGCAATGCGGCTCAACAGATTCTTCTGCGTTATCTCTCCAACGATCTTCCATTCGGAGAGGAGTGCCAGATTGCTGACATTGTTGAATTGACTATTGACCGTATTTTTGCCGAAACGGCCGAGAATCGTTTTCTTGAAATTACGTATCAGAATGGCGAAAAAGAGGAACTCTTGTACAAAGACTTCCTCTCGGGAGCGATGCTTGAAAACATCGTTCGGCGAGCGAAGAAGAAGGCGATCAAGCGTCGTATAGATGGTGGCGACGGCGGCATCATCACGTCAGATTTGATCAGTTCAGTTGCTGATGAGTTTCTAGAGCATGAGGATTTGCCAAACACCACCAACCCAGATGATTGGGCAAAGATTTCAGGGCGCAAAGGTGAACGCATCGTGTACATCCGAACGATCACGACTCACGGAGACGGTGGGGACGAATTAGTCGGCGGCAAAGAAATTGAGCGCGCTGCGACGGGGCAGTACCTATAAGTGGCAACTCCGAAGGTCTGTGGAATTGAAACTGAGTACGGAATCTTGCTCAGTGGAGCAGAAGTAGACCCAATCACGGCCTCTTCACTTATTGTGAGCGCATACAAGGACTCGTCCTGGGCTTTTGCTTCATTTGATGCAAGTCATGAAAGCCCATCTCGAGATGCGCGGGGCGTCAATCTTGATGATTATCTCGATCCAGTGATTGATTCGAAGATGATCAACACCGTGTTGTCAAACGGAGCGCGTTACTACGTTGATCATGCACACCCCGAATACTCCAGCCCGGAGTGCGCGACAATTCGCGATGCCGTGCTCTTTGACATTGCTGGTGAGTTCATTTTGAGAGAAAGCATGAACAAGGCAAACGAGCGACTTCCACAGGGTGTTCGCATTGACCTGTACAAGAACAACTCTGACGGCAAAGGCAACAGCTACGGGTGTCACGAGAACTACTTGATTGATCGTCATCTGCCGTTTGCGAAACTTGCTGCTTTCATCACCACACACTTTGTTACTCGTCAGGTCTTTTGTGGCTCCGGGAAAGTTGGTCACGAAACCCCAACGGGTGTTACTGATCAGTCTGGTTTCCAGATCAGTCAACGCGCTGACTTTTTTGAAGAGTTAGTTGGTTTGGAAACGACTATGAAGCGACCAATAGTTAACACGCGAGACGAACCGCATTGCGATCCGCAAAAGTATCGAAGGTTGCACGTGATTGTTGGTGATGCGAATATGAGCCAATTCGCCACGTACCTCAAACTCGGGTCCACCGCACTAGTGCTATCAATGATTGAGGATGGCATGTTTCCTCAACATTTGCTCATTGCTCATCCTGTGCACGCAATTAAGCAAATTAGTCGAGACATTTCGATGACTGAACAAGTTCTGATGGCAGATGGATCGCGTATGACAGCACTGGCAATTCAGGGCGAACTATGCGCTGCTGCGAGAGCGTACGTTGAGAAGAGTGCTTATTGTGGTATCAGCCACGATGAGGCGCAGCAAATCTTGCTTGATTGGGAACAGACATTGCACCTCTTGGTCGCTCAACCAATTTCTCTTGTCAAAAAGATTGACTGGATCGCAAAGCTTCAATTGGTGAACGGCACCAGGAAGCGACATTCCTTACCTGATTCTGACTCACGTCTGAAGGCCATCGATTTGATGTATCACTCACTTAACCCGGAAGTGTGCCTCGCAACAAAACTGAGTTTGCATGAACTGTTCGACCATAAGTCAATTGCTCAGGCCGCTCAGCAACCCCCTGACACGACGAGAGCTTTCTTTCGCGGACGAGTAGTTGATAAATGGTTTAAGCACATTGTCAATGCCAACTGGGACAGCATCGTGTTTGACGTGGCAAACCGCCCACTGCAAAAGGTGTACATGAACGAACCGCTCAAAGGCACTCGCGTACTCACCGAAACAATCATCAACTCGAGTACCACCGTCGAGGAATTGCTTGCCCTGCTTGGTCAACAGGATTTACCGAGTAGTACTCTGTAGCCATGGGTGAGCGAGTTTTCAAACAGCACGATCAGGATCGCCGAGCAACGGAGAACGCTGAAGTTGAGTCAAAGAACAAAGCGCACGATCCAATTCAGTCAGATCTTGATTCGATTCTGGATCAAATAGATGAAGTCCTAGAAGAGAACGCTGAAGAGTTTGTGAAGAGCTATGTTCAAAAGGGCGGGCAATAGGCTTAGCCTGAGACCATCATGAAGTTTCCAGTTTTCTCGCTTGATCAAGACCCTGGCTCCAATTTTGGCGAGTTACTAAAGCGCGTAGGGCTCTCTCCGTTTGCCGACTATGCAAACGTTTCCCAACTTGATATTCCCCATGCAACCACGTGTGTAGCAGTTCGTTGTGCGGGTGGCGTGGTGATGGCAGGGGATCGCAGAGCGACTTCTGGAAATCTCATCAGTCATCGATCCATGGAGAAGGTAGTGCAGGCAGATGATTTCAGTGGCGTAGCCATTGCCGGTGCAGCGGGACCCGCAATGGAAATGGTCAAACTTTTCCAATTGCAGATCGAACATTACGAAAAGGTTGAAGGACAGCCACTTTCTCTAGAGGGTAAAGCCAACCAGTTGTCTATGTTCGTGAGAAATAACTTGCCTGCAGCAATGCAGGGTCTCATGGTCGTTCCTATTTTTGCTGGATACGACGCACACATCGAGCAAGGTCGTCTCTGGGATTACGACGCAACTGGTGGCCGTTACGAGGAGTTTGATTTTGTTGCTACTGGATCTGGCCAGTTACATGCGTCAACCGTGTTGCGTGTTTCGTGGCGTCGCGACATCAGTGTTCAAGAAGCCATTGAATTGGTTTCGCGGGCACTATGGGAGGCATCTGATGCAGATTCCGCAACGGGTGGACCCGATGTGCTGAGAGGCATCTATCCCGTAGTTGCTTCCATTACCAAGGATGGTTTCAGTCGCGTGCCTGACTCCGAATTGGCTTCTATTTACTCGACGATCACAACGGGAGTACAACAGCGATGAGCATGCCGTACTACGTAGCTCCAGAACAAATGATGAAGGATCGCGCTGACTTTGCACGTAAAGGAATCGCCAGGGGAAAATCGCTAGTTGCTTTGCAATACAACGAGGGCATAGCGATTATTGCGGAGAACCCTTCAAACACCCTTCGCAAATCGAGCGAGATTTACGATCGCATTGCCTTTGCAGGTGTTGGCAAATATAACGAATTCGATTCGCTACGAGTACTCGGAGTGAGATCTGCAGACCTAAAGGGTTACCAGTTCTCACGCGAAGATGTTGATGCTCGAAGTCTTGCTAATCAATACGCGCAGATCATTGGGCAAACGTTCACTCATGAAGTAAAGCCACTTGAGGTAGAGATTCTCGTTGCAGAGCTCGGTACTACATCTGCCGGAGATCAACTGTTTCACATCATGTATGACGGAACCGTAATTGATGAAAAACCGTTCATCGTCATCGGTGGAGATACCGACACGATAAAGAACAAAGTGGCAGCCGCCTTCAAGCCTGATTTAACGATGAAGGATGCTTGCAATCTTGCCCGCACCGCTCTTTCATCTGATGATCGAAAATTGCAAGCAAGCGACCTTGAAGTAACCCAGTTACAGCGCAACAGCAGTCGACGATGTTTCAAGCGTCTTTCCGAAGAAGCACTTGCAACGCTGCTTGACTAACACTCATGGATCGGCGCATATTCGGGATTGAAACCGAGTACGGCGCAACGTGCACGTTGCGGGGTCAGCGTCGATTGAGCCCCGATGAGATTTCTCGCTATTTATTTCGCAACGTGGTGGCCTGGGGACGCAGTTCAAACGTCTTCATGGAGAATGGTTCGCGTTTGTATCTCGACGTTGGCAGCCATCCCGAATACGCAACTGCTGAATGTGATTCGATTTACGAGGTTGTCGCCCAAGATAAGGCAGGCGAGCTAATCATGCAGGATCTGCAGTTTGGCGCAGAGGAACGCCTTCGCGAAGAAGGAATCCGCGGCACGGTGTATCTATTCAAGAACAATCTCGACTTCGCCGGAAACAGTTACGGGTGCCACGAAAATTTCCTCACGCGTCGCAGTAGTGATCTAGTCGACTACAACATGCAGTTCATACCTTTCCTCATCTCTCGACAGATTTTTTGCGGCGCTGGGCATATTCTGCAGACCGCACGTGGCCCCATTTTTTCAATTGCCCAAAGGGCTGAACACATTTGGGACGGAGTGAGTTCTGCAACAACACGCAGTAGACCAATCATCAATACCCGCGATGAGCCACATGCTGATTCCGATCTTTACCGTCGACTGCACGTGATTGTTGGTGATTCAAATATGAGTGAGTACACCACCTTCGTAAAAATTGGATCAGCGATGTGCGTGCTGAGGATGTTGGAAGACAGCGAATTCAACCTTAAAGACCTGACCCTTGACAATCCGGCACGTGCAATTCGCGATATCAGCCATGACATTACCTGTCGCAAGAAAGTGAAGTTGGCGAGCGGCAAAGAGTGGTCAGCCCTCGAGATACAGCAAGAACTCCTGCAGAAGGCAATTTCGTTCTCTGAAACTCGAGGATTTAACAACGAGGAACAGCGTGCTCTAGAGATGTGGAAGCACTGCATCACGACAATCGCAGATGATCCATTGAAGCTCAATCGAGAAGTTGATTGGGTGATTAAGTACCACCTAGTCGAAGGGTTCAGATCCCGGCACCAACTTCCACTTGATGATGCCAGGACACAAATGCTTGATATCCAATATCACGACATCAAGCGGGACAGAGGAGTGTTCTATGGCCTTCAACAGCATGGTTCGGTTGAAACTATTTGTCTTCCGAGTGATATTGAAAACGCCAAGACCCACCCACCTCAAACAACTCGCGCAAAGTTGCGCGGCGATTTCATCAGACAGGCGAAACTGACTAAGCGCGACTTCACAGTTGATTGGGTGCATTTGAAATTGAACGATGAGACACCTAAAACTGTGGTCTGCAAGGACCCGTTTCAATCGGTTGACGACAGAGTGCAACGGCTTATTGACTCGCTGTAACTTCAGTCTGGCTTGCTAGGTTGGTAATTCATGTCGGACGTTGTTGAATCCAACTCAAAACCTGGACTGGCTGCAATCCGGGAATGGATCACCGTTATCGGTGTGGCATTACTGATTGCTTTTGTCGTACGCGGTTTTGTGTTGCAGCAGTTCTACATCAGTGGACCGAGCATGGAATCAACGATGTTCCAAGATAACCGTGTGCTCGTAAACAAGCTTTCCTATCGCTTGCACGATATTCGTCGTGGAGATGTTGTTGTGTTTGATCGGGTGACAACCGATGGAGTGGAGGTGCAACACGATGATCTGATCAAGCGCGTCATCGGTGTAGCGGGCGACACCGTTTCCATTTCAAAGTGTGTGGTTTCGGTTAATGGCAGCGTTGTTGCAGAGCCATATCTCAACGATTATGACCTCGCACAGTCGAATCTGGATGATCGTTGTCGTGTTCCTGAAATGGCGTCAACCATTGTCGAGCCAGGACACTTGTTCGTCATGGGTGACAATCGTCCGCAGTCATTTGACAGCAGGATGTTTGGAACTATCGAGGAAGACCTAGTTGTTGGACGAGCCTTTGTCATTATTTGGCCGCTCGGCTCTTTTCACTGGCTGTAAGTTCAGCCGTCAAGTCTGTTCATTGCATCAGATGCCCTGTCGGGCCAATCACTGAAGATTCCGTCCAAACCCATGCGCAATCCCGTCGTGAGCACTTCGGGATACTGCAGATTCCAACCAAAGCACAAAATGTTGAAGCGATGAAACAGCGCAACAAGACCACCATTCCAATCGGGAAATGGCATGTTGACAGTTGAAATCCCCATGTCTCGCAGAGTTGCGGCATGTCGTTCCGGTCCCTTGAGCATTGCTTTAAGTCGCGTTGAGTGCACAAGATTCGCACCCGCAACACGTCCAACCCATTGTTCTAAGAACGCCAAATCGGGATGACACAACCAAGTCTTTTCCGGGTTGCCTGATTCAACCATCGTGCGCACAACTGCACCCATGCTGTTGATGTCCTTGATGTCCAAACTGAGGTGCACTTCAGAGCCACAGCGCTGATACAAATCGGCAAGCGATGGTATCCAGACGGGCAATTCACTGCGGTTAAACATGCCAATCGGTTTGTTACGGACTTTTCCTTTCACCACACCATCGTGATCCAACACGGCAATTCCATCTCGACTCAGCCATGTGTCGGATTCGAGACCAGTAGCACCCAACCGAATTGCAAGTTCAAATGCATCAATAGTGTTTTCAGGAAGATGGGCCCGAGCCCCACGGTGGGCGAAGGTGATTTGCCTATCAATAAGGGGCGAAATGCGCTCTTGCACAACGCCATGCTACGCACTGTCAGATAGATCAAGGTTTAGACTGACGAGGTGTTTAATTTCTCTGGAAGCGAGATCTTCTTCCTGATGATCTTGGGTCTCGTGATTTTGGGACCTGAAAAACTTCCAGGTGTCATTCGCAAAGCGGGAAAGCTCTATGGTGAATTCAAGCGGATTACCACCGACGCACAATCTGAGTTCAAGGGCGCATTTGGTGACACCATCGGCGATCTAAAGGAAACTGCGCAGGGTTACAAGACGATGTTCGATTCTGCAAGCCAACAGGTGAACAGCACTCTCCGTGACGCCACCAAGTTTGACCATGATGCGCCTAATCTTCCAACAGAAGAACCTGACACAGAGTTCGAACCTAAATTCATTCCTTTTGAAATTGGTCTTCCTGAATCGACTCCGGAGTCTGAGAAATAATGGTCAGCCTGCGGAGACAACAGCCGTCCAACCCAGCTGGCGGTCTGACCATTTTCGGTCATCTTGCCGAACTGCGAATGCGACTGGTGCGCATGATGCTTGCTGTCGCCACCGGTTCAATAGTGATTTTGGTTTTCTATGATCAGTTCCTTCGTTTTCTCACTCAGCCGTATCGCAATATTTGTTCAACACGGCCTGACTTCAATTGCGACGGAACGTTGTTCACATTGGGACCAATCGAAGGCTTATCTGCGCGTATGCGTATTGCTGGGTATGGCGGCCTCATCATCGCGCTTCCCGTCATCATGTGGCAGTTGTGGAAGTTCATAGTTCCTGCGCTGAATAAGCAGGAAAAGAAGTACTCCATTCCGTTCATTGTTACTTCAGTGATTCTCTTCCTCACTGGAGCGTGGCTCGCGTATTGGACACTAGATAAGGCTCTTGAATTTCTCATCGCATGGTCTGGCGCAGGCGTTGAACAGACGTATCAGATCTCAAAATACATAAGTCTTGTAGCGATGATGGTGCTCGCGTTCGGGGCTGGTTTTCTCGTGCCCGTACTTGTGGTTTTTTTGCAACTAGTAGGTGTGGTTACTCCGCAAACCTTGATTAAGCAGTGGCGCTATTCATTTATGGGCACGTTCTTGATTGCTGCAGTTGTCACGCCCAGTGGAGACCCAATTTCAATGATGGCGCTTGCCATTCCCATGACGCTGTTGTTTCTTGTTGCTGTTCTCATTGGATTCATTGCGCAGCGACGAAAGAAGAAGCGTTCACCCGATGGCGAATAGTTCGCTGTGACATCTCCTCATCGCACATCACTGACGAGTGCTTACACATTTGAACTTGATACCTTTCAGATTCAGGCATTTGATTGCATAGATGCCGGGGAAAGCGTGCTGGTAGCAGCCCCAACTGGCTCCGGGAAGACGGTTGTTGCCGAATACGCAATTGGCCTAGCAAGGAAGCATGGCAAGCGTGCTTTTTACACCGCGCCAATTAAAGCTCTGTCTAACCAGAAGTTCCATGAACTCGTGAAGCTGTACGGAAGCAACGAAGTCGGATTACTAACAGGGGACAACAGCATTAATGCTCAGGCTCCTATCGTCGTAATGACCACCGAAGTTCTGCGCAACATGATTTATGCGCGATCATCAAATGTTGACAATCTTGGTGTTGTCGTTTTAGATGAAGTTCACTTTCTTCAAGATGCATATCGGGGGCCAGTCTGGGAAGAAGTGATTATCCATCTCGACCCAACTGTTCAACTGGTGTGCCTTTCAGCAACAGTGAGCAATGCCGACGAGTTATGCGAATGGTTGACCACTGTGCGCGGACCCACGAAACCAATTGTTGAAAGCAAGCGTCCTGTAGAACTCACAAATCACTACGTTGTTGGCGACAAGACCACCAATCAGTTGCGGGTGTTTGACACCATTGTGGGCGGGAAACCCAACGAACAAGTGTCCAAGATTGAGGCGATGTCCGCGCCGCGCTCAAAGAAACAACATCCCTACGGATCTCGAGGCAGACAATCTGGCCCACCAAGTCGCTTCTTCACACCTAATCGACCTGACGTATTGATGCAACTGCAGGAAGATGATTTGCTTCCCGCAATTTATTTCATTTTCAGCAGAAATCAATGCGACGAGGCTGCACACTCCTGTTTGAAACTAGGAATTTCCTTTACTACCAAACAGGAGCGAGAAGTTATTGCGAGCATTCTGGAGAGTCACGTCGAAGCGTTTACTGACGATGATCTGGCTGCGTTAAATTACACGCGGTTTCTGCGTCAGTTAGAAGGAGGTATTGGCGTCCATCATGCGGGGCTTGTTCCAAGTTTCAAAGAAGCTGTTGAGGAGTGTTTCGCGCAAGGTTTGGTGAAAGTGGTGTTCGCAACAGAAACCCTTGCTGTTGGAATCAACATGCCAGCACGTGCTGTGGTGCTCGACAAGATCACCAAGTACAACGGTGAAACGCACCAGATTCTTAAGCCATCCGACTTCTCGCAACTCACGGGTCGAGCTGGTAGGCGAGGTCTAGATACGGTCGGACACGCCCTCACTTTGTGGAATCCTTTCGTCACCTTTGAACAAGTAGCCGCCTTAGTGTCAAGCCGTTCATTCGTCCTGAATTCCGCCTTTCGCCCCACGTACAACATGGCAGCCAATTTGATTCGCACCACAAGTCGTGTTCAAGCACGTCACTTGCTGAACCTGTCCTTTGCACAGTTCCAATCAGGTCGCGAAATCGTAGAGATTCAAGCTCGCATCGCCCGTCGTGGGAAAGAGGAACAACGATTGCGCGAGCAATCAATTAGCGATTATGGCGATATCGAGAGTTATCGCAAAGGAAACCAAAAGAACAAGATTGCACCCGATGTGGAAGCCCAGTTTGCTCGGCTACGTCCAGGTGATGTCGTCCTCATTGGAGAAGCAAAGGGGAGCGACCGGCTCGTCGTG
>Ga0208485_1000576_pt1 | contig 10813 bp, 13 predicted proteins | sample LakMenEpi27Jul12_FD_150707 | JGI IMG/M metagenome (GOLD analysis project Ga0208485, IMG submission 150707) | Freshwater microbial communities from Lake Mendota, WI - 17JUL2012 deep hole epilimnion (SPAdes) | ecosystem: Environmental > Aquatic > Freshwater > Lentic | place: Lake Mendota, Madison... | reverse complement strand
CAACTGCATAATCATCATAGAAAATCAATAACCACCTTCTACTTTCTCTTCTACCTCTCCCGCTCCAGCTGACGAGCTAACTAAGTTGTATTGTGCTATTTACTATTCTTATAATACCAAAAGATAAGTAGGATATCGAAGATATCAATAGAAAAATTTAAGGAAAATAGCCCCAATGGTGAAGCTAGTGATAGAGACCACAGTGAGCCACTTACAAGTCTTAAACACCAGCTAATTAAGCTTAGCCTACTTGCCCTGCTCGTCGACACTCCTTTGCCTCATGCGGTCTGCCTTCCTCTTCTGCCTCTTCATCTCGTAGAGTTGGATGAGCAAATCATCGATATATTCCATCGCTTAGATTCTATTAATCCTCTTGAATTTCCCCAGCATCGCCAGTCGAGAAACGTAATAGACGTGGATCTTCACTATCCTCTCCTTCCCGAAGAACCTTACCCGAGCCTAAGAGTAGTGCTTCTTATCCACCAGGTGAAAGTTGGTATCTCCGAAGTACACCAGCATCAGAGTGATCGATTTGTGAGGGTATCCAGCCAGCTCTTTCCAGACTGATTAGATGCCTTGGAGTCCCTCTTGCAACTGCTCTATTTCCCTCAGAATCGAGCAAGGAAGAGTCTCTAGTTTTTAGATATCGATCCTCATCTTTGTTTGCACGAACACTAACTACTGTGCCTAAATACTCCACGAGTCGCCTAGGCTGCGATTGTTGAAGAGATGCTTGAAGGGTACAGCGATCTACGCACTATCCTTACCGTAGAAATCTTGAATCTTACTGTTGAGCTGGGCCACTTGGATGGCTGATTGCGCCTGAAAAGCATGCGCCAATAGAGTTCTTGCCTGTTTGTCCTTGATTTTGCAATAGAAAGGCTGCTCCTCAACACTCACCAGCCAATCCTTAAAGTAATCTGCGAGGTTATACCGAAAGAATTTTTCGAGGAATCCCGTTTCTACCTTGCAGAATGCATCAGCACAGCTCTATTCGCAGTGAAAGGAGTGAATCTACTCCCACGCTCTACCTTTTCCCCCTTTCTCTTTCATACCCACGATTAGCTTAGCGATTATAATACCAAACATAGAAAAAGGTACAATCAATCCAAACCGAGCGTTCCATCGGTTTCTCGGCTGCGTTGCGAGACCGGGGCCTCTGAAGACCCTCCTTCGCCAAAGGAAAGTACGCTCATCGAGGTAAGAAGTGTGCTATTGCCCGAGATACCTTCATCATCGATGTATTTGATTGTTACTTCCTCCTCATCAGATGCTGAGCTATCAATGGGCACACAGCGATTTTCGGGTTGAGTCGGCTCTTCCTCGATAGCATTGCCCTTCTTTGGATTTGAGTTCTCGATCATGGACGTTCCTTTTAGCTTTGAAAAGGAGACGGATATCAAATATCGATAAATAGCATTCAGTTTGACAAAAATAGTGGAAAGCCTACAGAGTTACTGAGTCAATAAAGCTTACTGGCTTTATTTATTGCCCACTTTGACAAATTTATCCTCCAAGTACTCATCAGTTTGAGCTTAGGCCTATCTCCTATTTTTGAGACTATGATTGTATCTCGCCTAATACTTTTTAGCCGTAGCCAAGAGAGTGACTCTCGTGAAGGAAAATGAAAGAGACCGACTGATTATCCCTCTCATAATGTAATTAATAGTCTTAGAAGATCTATTTTTCTGTTTTCTCTTCTTTTCTTATTTCGATCTATTGCTGTGGTTTTCCCCTCCCATATCTTTCAACACGATTCCTTTATCTTCATGCCTGCCGTGATCCAAGAAGGCTGTATTCCTCTTTTTCTGATAAGGTGAAGCATATTGATACTATCCGTAATACCCCTTTTAATTCGTTAAAGTCTGATTAGTACTGCCCTGGAGATAATCGCGGGAATAAAGATTTCGACTCTCCAAATAATCCCCTCCATCTCCTTTCTAGTGATACCCATCAATGCCTTTCCGACCTGGCAAATATTGATACTATCGATGATAAATAGGAACCATTTCACTACTCTCCTCTAAAAACAATGATTCTTGCTTTGCTGGGTAAGAAGGCTAAACCTCCCATTAGGTTCTTACCTTATGGCTCTTGCGTTTGCCGTGCCTGGAGGCCAACAGCGAGAGGTGCAGGCTGCTCCTTCGGATAGACTGCAGGCACTACTGCTTCCTGCCTTCGATCAGTTCCTAAAGCAAATAGCTCAAGATGTAGATCTTGAAAGGGCCGATCAGGTATTGAGCAGCTTTGAGTGGCTAACTTTTTTCAAGACGCGCAATCGTAGAGTCCGATGACTATTTGGAGATTTGCATTAATGTTTATAATAATCAATATTGACTTCCTCGAACGTAAAATTGAGTCATCCATATTTTCTTGAAGTAAACCTTCTTTATTATCTTTTGAGCAAAGCAGCCTTAAGATGGGCAAATCTGATAATGAACTACTTCTAACCACAGTATTGTACTCTTGAGTAAAGATATCTAAATTTTATGAGAAAAGCATCTCGACTTTGAGAATATTCAATTTTTTTGCCCTGACCGACTGGCCCTACAGACTGCCACCTCCAGAGTGCCACCTCCAGACTGCCACATCCAGACTGCCACCTCCAGAGTGCCACAAGTCTCCTGGTGGGCTAAAAGGGAGTGAGTTGCAGCTTGAGAGCACTTCAAAGAGTCCTTGTCTTTGATCCAAGCCATGATCTTCAGGTATCCCGAAATCTGAGCTCAGTAGATCTGGATTCCAGCACGATTGTGATTCCCTCTGTTTTATCATGCCTTATAAAAAACCAGGGAGCAGTTCTGTATTTCTAGAAAAGTGGGAACAAGAGGCTCATTGAATAGAGTGTTCCTCATGGAAGAAGAACCCATATAACTTAGAAATCTGTCAGCTTTCGTCTATTCATTTGCACTATTTTCAATTTTTTCTAGTTAGTTATAAAACACGAGAAGGGAATAATGCGAATAAATAAAGAAGGAAGAACAGGAAAGAAAAGAAGAGCAATACCGGATCGATGAGGCTGGTCCTCAGCTTAGTGGTGCAGGATGTTGAGATTAGATTTATTCATTAATTGATAATTGATTAATAAGATGTTCAGAAGCGCCCTCCGAACTGCGAGCTTCGAATTTTCCTCGATCCACCACATACGTGGAAGTACGCCAACTGCAACTCAGAGCCCGAGCACGTCGAATCGAAGCATGTGAAGCTTCGCGGCATCCACATAAAATCAACGGCAGCTGATAGTCCCAACCTAATCTTCTTCCCCGAGGCCTTCGACCAGACCGAGAGCTGGCTGGACTTCTTCTCCAACCCCGCGAACAAAGTACTCCCAATTCAAGGTAGATCATCAACCAAAGGAATGTCTACATCCTCTACCCGAGAAATTTCGGTAACTCCGATCGCTCCGACCACTTCGGCTGGGAAGATCTGAGCAGTATGAATCTCCCATAACAAAGATGACGTCGCTCGGTTCATGTATGAGCATAAAATCTCCATGGCTACCCTCGCGGGGCACGGCCTCGGAGCAAAAGTAGCACTCGCTGCAGCCTGCTACCACTTCGATAAGGTCACAGGATACTTCGCCATCGATAGCTCACCCATGGAACAGTACTACCACCAACCCTTCGCAGAACTTAGGGCCAATCTCAACTTCCTCTAAAGCCTAAACATCAAACGCGGCTATGCAGCCATCAGTACTGATCTCAAGAACAACATTCTTTGCCCCAAATGGAGGGCCATCTTCCAAAACAATCTTGTAAAATCAGGAGAAGGAGGATATACATGGAACTTCAACTTTGGCTCAGTCCACCACAACCTAACTACCAAAACCCCTTCGAACCTTACCTCCTGGCATCCTTCCATCGGTCTGTACCCTGGCCGAGCCAACTTCATCTTCCCTGAGCACTCCCGCTATGTGCACCTAGCTACCAATACCCTACCGATGTATAAGATATGCCCTCGCTTGGAAGGCCTGAATAATGATATCTTCAGCATCCAAGGAGATGACAACCCTCAAAGTAATTGCTTAGGATACCTTAGATCATTGGGTTTACGAATTAGAATCAGATATCAACCCATATGCCTATCGCCTATCGAACTTCATTCGGCACTATGACGGAGTGCACGTTCTGCTGAAGAGCCGAGAGTAGGTGGGGGCTCATTTCATCCCCGACATCAACAACGCTCGCAACCCTCGAGAAGACTTTGCGACTGACCGTACACCAGGTCACTATTACCATAACTGGCGGTTCAATAATGTCTACCAGAAGTGATTCTTTATGGCAATAATGTCTTGAGTATCGACAGAGCCACAGATGTGCACGCCTTCCCCTACCCTCCTTGTTGAAATGGCGATAAAAGATAGATAGGATAATTAGTTTATCGATAATTTAGATATTTTATTTACCATGCTTAGCAAGGTCTTCACCCGCATGTTCTCCACGAGCACTGCGCCCTATGTCTGGGTCAACAAACACACCAAAGTCATCTGCCAAGGAATCACCGGCAATCAGGTAACCTTCAAGTCACGCAGGGAAGCTTCCAGACCCAGCAAGCTCTCGACTACAAAACACAAATGGTTGGAGGAGTCAATCCTAAAAAGGCCGGAACCAAGCACCTCGGACTTGATGTCTTTGCGACCTGCCTCAAGGCTAAATAAGCCACCAACTGCAATGCTTCTGTCATCTATGTGCCTCCTCCCGGAGCAGCTGCAGCCATCCTCGAAGCTCTCGAGGCTGAGCTCGATCTCTGTGTGGTCATCACTGATGGTACGGTAACCTTAACTCAGGAATTCCCCAGCACGATATGATCCGAGTCAAGCACGCCCTTCGCACCCAGAAAAAGACCAGAGTCATTGGCCCTAACTGTCCAGGCATAATTAAGCCCAACGAATGCAAAATTGGCATCATGCCAGGATATATCCATAAAACTGGTAAGATCGGTATCGTCAGCAGATCAGGCACTCTCACCTATGAGGCCGTCGATCAAACTACTAAAGCTGGGCTTGGCCAGTCCACTGTTGTTGGTATCGGAGGAGATCCTTTCAATGGCACCAACTTCATTGACGTCCTCGAGAAATTCGTAGTCGACCCCGAGACTGAGGGAATCGTCATGATCGGAGAGATCGGAGGATAGGCCGAGTAAATGGCCTGCGATTGGCTCAAGAAAAACAACGTCCATAATAAGCCAGTTGTTGGTTTTATTGCTGGGTTGACTGCTCCCCCAGAGCGAAGAATGGGCCACGCCGGAGCAATCGTCCAAAAAGGAAAGGGAGACGCCCCTAGCAAGATCAAGGCGATGGAGGACGCAGGCATCGTGGTGTCGAGATCGCCCTCCCAGATCGGTAAGCACATGCTGGAAGTGATGAAGAAGGCAGGCAAGGCATGATTTCTGTTGATTATAAGATGATCCAGCAACGCAATTGATTTCACCATTGTCAATATCCCCGCAGTGAGCCTGCATCGCTTGGTTGTGATTGATTGACTTTCTAGTAATAAAATTATTCCCATCATGCAGCATTCCACACAAACCGATCATCCAACCCTACAATCAGAAACCAAATATTCCTATCTCTTCCCCAAAACAAGGAGATTTGTATCGAAAAATCCAGAGTAACCCTTCCCCCACTCAGATGCCCCGAGGCTTTCTATACTTTCGATTCGCAATTGTCGCTGAGAAAGACCACGATGGGATTCGGGAAGAGATCGGATTTCACTAAAACAAAGACGTAGAGCCCACCGCCAACGCACTACACCCTTCAAGCCTATCTCTAATAAAAGCACAAAGGGAAAACCTTCGGATGTGCACGCTAGAAATCACCGGATAGGTCTTATCTCATCCCCCAGATCCATCAAAACCCGGGCCCTGCTCAAGTACGCATGAAGTAATCCAGTACGAAAATACTATTGAAACCCGTATGCCGCAGAAGTACTCGATCGGTTCGAAGACTCTGGACCTGGTCGAGAAGCACTCGAATCGCTATACTCCAGCCCCGAATAGCTATCAATCAATCGATCTGTAGTCCCATAGGCAGCAGCTAATCAAATACAAGCACATCAAGCATGGCAAGATATAGCCTAACATCAATCGATTCCCAGAGATTAGATTGACTCCAGGCCCATCTTCCTACTAGCACCACGACGGATCGGGTGAAGAAGGGTACAAGCTATCCCAGCACCGAGCTAAAGGAGCAAGAGTGTTTACCAGATAGGCAAGGTTCACATCCAGCCATTGGAAGACGTCAGATAGCCCTGCACCCAACAACTACACCGTCCCCACTGAGTTCGGAAGAACAAACTATGGACATAAGCTCAATAAAACAATCCAATATTGATCATTACAGTTTTTATCTCCTTTTCCTCTTAAATAGTCAAGTACAAGCACAGAAATATCAATTAGCGACTGCCCTCCAAGCAGCCTCAAAATCAGCATAGGAAGTTAGCTACTGCCCCTCAAACGCCGCTTTTATTCGAGCTACCAACTGGTCAAACAAGGCATTGAACTGCAGCAAAGTCTCAGTATTGCTTCTCTGTGCATCCAACCATAATTTGCTATAGAAATAGCTGAGAAATATCTCATGAATATCGAAATATGTCTCCTCACGGTCAGCCAACAGCCTACAGAAATTTTTTAGCGCCATTCGATTGCAGTAGACCGCAGCATCCTTGCCCGGCACTAAGAAGTCAGCAAGATGAAAGTATTTCTTCATGAAGAATGCGATATTGATAGCAGTGATAGCGAAAAAAAAGCCTGCTCGATCCTTCTCCATCTGCGCTACTAATGGCTTGCGGCGTCGAGTGAATCGGAGGATGAGCTGGAGGGAGAGAACTCCTCCGCCTCTGAAGTCGGTCTAGGGATATTGCCCTTGAAATCCCAGACGCATCCACTACTTTCCCGATACCTGCGCTGGCTGCTAGAAGTATTCGGTGTAGAGCAATCGAATGAGATCCCACCTCTACTGCTGCTCAAACAGCACATTTGCCTCTTCCTTTAAAGCGTAGAACTTCTGCAGCTCGGTCTGGGTGAGGCTGTAGTCATCGCAGAACAGGCACTCCCTCCAATGCCGGCTCTGCAGATGGGTCTCCGGCTCAGAGGGGAGGAGATTAGTCTCTGCCTTCATGACTTAAATTTATAAGCATTTTTATTTCGCCATTATAGCCTCTTGTGGATAATATGTGCAAAGATATCACAAGAAATAAGGGAGTACGTTCTTGAAGTGAACACTTCGCATCGATTCAGGAACCGTCTTGAAGATTTTGAAGTCCTTTTCTCCATTCTATTTTACCTCCATGATAGCTGCCATGTTGCCGCACCTGTAGCAGTAGTTGGGAGCGCTCCAGACAGTGACCAGGTTCTTATCCTTGAACCAGTGGATATACCCTTCCTGCACGAGCTGATGGGCCCTAGCGATTAGCTCTAACCCATTGATATGGCAAAAGTCATTGGTGACCTTCGATCCGAAGACCCAGCCAGCTCCTCTTGCGTTGATGGCCCAATCTTCGATATCCTCGGGGTCCGACCACATCAGATCGCAGAATGGCCCCTCGTGAGGGATCTAGATCTTGCGGTCGATGGTCCTAATTTGATCGATGGTCTTGATCTAAGGCGACAGCCCGCCATGAACGCAGAAGACCTTGCCTAAATCAATCGAAAGGTACCATCGATAACAGCGCCAATGGGAAGGTAGTCGAACACTTCAGTGCAGTATTTCCAAGGGTTCGGGTTGCCATATTTCCTGTTGATTTCATCGTAGAAGCCATAGACAGTAGTAATTTGCCTGAATTGCTGCATGCTTACCTCGACTCGTGGTTTCCTCTGAGGAGGGTGATTCTATCGGGGTACTTTACCTTGAGACAGAGCAGGTACTCGAAGGTCTCAACCGAATGATAGCCCCGATCAACGAAGTCTCCAATAAAGATATAGCAAGTTTTATCGATTTACCCCCCTGAGTCAAGCAAGAAGTACCCGTCCTGAAGAGCTAGAGCACGTCGTAGAACTGACCATGAACGTCGCCGCAAACTGTCACTGGACTAGAAACAGGCTGCACATTAGACTCCTCCAGGAAGATTTCCTTGGCTTTTTCGCAGAGGATGCGAAGATCCTTCTCGTGCAGGCACTTTGCCTCCTGCAAATCAGCAATACACTGGTCGATATTCATCCCAATTCAAATATTCTCAAATTTTACCTTAATATTAATTATAAATCTAAAACAATTGCACGCTTAAATGCACCCCAGCCCCAACCTAGCCGCACCCTGTCTACGAGACATAGCAGTAGATATTAAATCGACAAATGAGCGATGGGGATATCATTGCCATAGTTTTTCGTTCTTCCTCTCCCTGAAATCCTTGAAGTCCCAGTCGGATTACACCTTCTCAGGGGCGAACACAGTCACTCCCGAGGCAGTCACAGTTGCAAGCTGCACCTTATCAGTAGAATGGCAGTCTCTTTCATAGACCACCTTAAAGCATTTGAGCAAAATAGCCCTACACTCTTCAAAGGATTTAGTAGGATTCCACTCGTTTGCGATGGTGGCGAGCCCGAAGTACTTCGAGAATCCAGCGGCAATATAGTCCTTAGTGATATGATTTCCATAGAGATCGACACTGGAGAGATGAGCCTTTCCATTTTCGAAGCCAGCAACAACGAAATTGTTATAGAAAGGGTTTTGGTTATTGCGCCTCTCATATGAAATGCGTTGGAGGTAGTTGGCATAATCGCTAACAGAGTGGGTGACTCGATCATCAAAGAGGAAGTTCTCATGGCTGACCTCCCTGAGCTTCCTGACTGCCTCCTGGAAATCAGCGTACTCTCCAGTAGCAGTGACGAGGACGCGATCAGAGATCTGCTCGTAGCGATTGACGTCATTATACTCTTAGTGAAGGCATGGATACTGAGTAGACTGCCGTATGAGAGTAGCGTGTCTGTGGCGATGATGATGCCTTCGTTGTACTTGAGGGCGATCACTGCGCCTCCAGTTACCACGGGACTAGTCAGGTGGCCGATTGGATCGTCTTCTGAACGTACAAGGGTTCTCATTTAAATATTTTTTAAATAATATCAAGCCAACCCTCATATCGCCCCCAATATCACCGAGCCATCAAGACCCATCCACCTCCTGCCGAAAACCCTCAGGATTCGCTGTTGAGGGCTCGGGTGAGTCGGGCGTACTGGAGGCTGCTGGTGTCTACTGGGCGGTGTAGGGATCGTACTAGTTAGAGAGCATATGTTAAATATATTCAAGTGCGATCAGATAAGTTTCTTTTCCCTGAGGACTTTCTGGAATGCTGCATCTCCTTCTCCAGTGGATCTCACGTATCCAGAGATAGTAACAACGGAGCTTTTGCCGAGGTTGATGGTTCCATCGTCGTTGACCTAAATCGAAGCAAGGGTACATCGGCTACGGAGATCTGAACAGATGAATAATCCTTGGAGGAAATGCTTCTGTCAGTGTAGTCGCACTTACGGGGAAGATAGATGTCAGTAAGCTTGTTGTCTTGGTTGATAGTTCCTTTCATTCTAGTCTCGTTGCTTCTAATTCTGCCGGCCTCCATGTTTATGGCGAAATTAATAATTAATTATTTATTATTTTATCATTTAACCTGCTTATACAACAACCTCACCGCCTGCTCGCCGCCGCCCTCACGGCAGACCCAGCAATACTCCACCCTGCATCCTCCACCCCAAATAGCAGCACTATTAGATTCGCGCAGCTTCCACTAGCATCACCCTTGCTGCAGGCGCAAAGTGCTGTTATATCTTTTGGTATTATAAACAAAACGATTGACAATATCATTTCTGGACGATTGCTGCTTCTTCCCTTGCCTTGCGGCGAGCCTCGACTTCCTTCTTGTTAGTAAATTTGAACTCCTGCTCTTTTTTGCCATAGTTCTCCAGCTTAGCGTCCTGTACGCTCTTTTGTAGTGGCACGAAATTGTTCATCGGCTGGCTCGTGGCCTGATCTGCCAAAGCTGCCCAGGCTGATACCTTGAATTCGGGTTGGGGAGGTTTGGGCTCATTGGCTTTAGAACCGAGCCACCCTCCCTTTGCCTTCACAGTAACTTCCTGCTGCTTCTGCTGGAACTTAAGCTCTAGCTCCTCCTCTTTCAGCTGCTGGGCTGTCTTTTGGATCGGCGCGAAGTTCACTGTCCCAGCACCTCCTGTATTCACAAAGGTAGGAACGCTCATTGGAATGGATCCTAGTAGCGGTGCATCCGATTTCTTTGAGAACACGAAGTCCTGCTCTCTTCCTTTTTCGTTATTTTGAAGAGGCGCTAGCTTAAGGCCGCCGACCTCCACGACTTTTGGCTTATTCTACTCAGCCTCTTTCTTTGCTTTCTGCATAAAATAGGATCTACTTCCTCAATCTTCTTATTAATGCTTTCATCGGTGAGGCTCTCAAATTAGGTTTCGTGCTCTAAAGCATTGAAATCCTTCTGCAGGATTTTTTTTATATCGGCCTCATTGACTACCCAACTTGTGATAACCTTTTTCTACTCTTTCTTCTCAATCACAATGTTTGATGTGTCGATCTACTTTTCTTATAATTTGCTCGCAGCCACCTTTTTTACTGTTTTGACAGCTGTTTCTTTCTCGTTACTACATTATGGAAGGATTCTTACAAGTCTATTTCGACAAGGTTAGTATTTGTTTATTCCTCTTATTCCTCCTTGGGCTTCTTGGCATCATTTTTCGGAGCTTTCTGACATCAAATTATAGTTACCTCTTTATTTGTTTCTTTCTTGCCCTATTTTTTGTCGTCTTTCTTCTTCAAGTTTTTCAACATTACAACCAAATTTCAATAATGACTATAATATCG
>Ga0208485_1000575_pt1 | contig 10837 bp, 10 predicted proteins | sample LakMenEpi27Jul12_FD_150707 | JGI IMG/M metagenome (GOLD analysis project Ga0208485, IMG submission 150707) | Freshwater microbial communities from Lake Mendota, WI - 17JUL2012 deep hole epilimnion (SPAdes) | ecosystem: Environmental > Aquatic > Freshwater > Lentic | place: Lake Mendota, Madison... | reverse complement strand
AATGAAGGGGGAGGGGGCGAGTTCGACATCGACCTGTTAACTATGGAGATTGAGTTCTCCTCTTACTACCACGAGCAAGTCACGCATGACTGCGACTCAAAAACCTTCGAGGTATAATATGCACCCCTACCACCACTCACTAAGTTCGTCCAAAAAGTTCGGAGGAAAGCCCGAAGACTATCTGCCTATACACAGCTGGTTCGACGAGAGCAAACGCTACTACGCCGACACAAGGCATCGCGTATTGCGACACCACGCCGAAGGCATCTTCGCTTGCGAGGATAAGTTCGGAGTCACAATGACCAACTCAGACGGCGATACGATTCCCGTCCGTTACATCGGAGAGCAACACGTCCGTGAGGACATGGGCTTCATCCCCTCTCTTCAAGATTGGTGCGCCTGTATCGTCCAACAAGACTGGATGCACCGCACCCCTCAACATGCCGACCAAAAGATTCAGGCGCAGTCAATGGCCGGTATAACAACTAAGCGCCGAGTAGATAACAAAATCAAAGTAAGCCTTTAACCAATAAACAACAACCCAACACAGTAAACATATGTCTATTACAAACCAAACCATCGACCTCCGTTCACGAGCCATGCTCGCAACCCTTAACATCAGCGTGTGGAACCCCAAGAAGAAGGACACCGCTGCTACCTTAGAAACCCTTATCAAGCACGGGGCCTCCCGAGAAGCCGGGGCCTTCGTTAAGAACCTCCTACCCGAGGGAGCCATCGACAGAGTCAAGAAATCCGAAGGAGTTCTTCGCAGCCTTTTCTATAAGCACACTCTGCCATGGCGCGATGACGGCATTCGCATTCTCCCATCCGCCGCTTGGGAAGACTTCTCTAACGACGAGCGGGAAGCCCACCGAGAGTTCGATACTGCTGTAGGTGAGTTCCTAGTTAACTACGACGCGCACCGCAACAAGGCGCGTGTCGCACTTAACGGGCTGTTTAACGAGAGTGACTACCCGCCAGTAGAAGTAGTGCGCACTAAGTTTGGCGTAAGAGTTTCGTGGTTCCCGCTACCGGACAGCACTGACTTCCGAGTGGACCTTCCGCAAGAAATCCGAGATCAACTGGGAGCCGAGATCGACTCTTCCGTTAAAGATTCCATGAAGGTAGCTAACGACGCACTTTATGAGCGACTCAGTGACGCTCTTGGCCGTGTCGTTGAGCGTCTGGATGACGGAGACAAAGTGTTCCGCAACACCTTAATCACTAATCTTAGAGATTTGTGCGTACAAATCCCCAAGCTCAATGTGATGGGCGACGAAACAATTCTTCGGCTTGTGGGTAAAGCTGAGAAGATTGCCAACCTAGAGCCCGATCAGATCCGCGCTGATGAAACAGTCCGGCAAACCGCCCACAAGACTGCCGGAGATATTCTCGCAGCTATGGGCATCACGCAGCCCGTTAGAATGGCGGCTTAACCTAAAAAGTATTACCTTATGAAAGCCCCAACTAAAGAAGACTTAGAGACATTGCTAGAAGCAAGCAAACGGGCACTTCACGAATTAGAAATAGAAAACGTAGGACACGCCTACGTCACCTATTCTCGTTTCTGGGAGTGCGACAAATCAGTAGACGAAGTTATGGAAGAATTAAAAGACGCCTTACGGCCTTACAACCGATGAAATTCTGGTTTCACTACAACAAGCCCGCCTCGCGGGCACAACAGCGAAATGTCCTCACGGTCCACTACCGAGGGGCTTGCCACTTAGTTACTGGAATCGACTGCCAGGTGCCTATCGCCACACGCGATAGAACCAGTCAACCTAGATGCGTCATGGCAGGAGACGCTCAACACATAGAAATAAACCACGGCATTGCCGTAATAAAATAGAAAAAACCAAATGGAAAACCCAACAAACGAAACCCCATCATGGGAAGAAGTAACACCAACACTCCTTGAGTTAATCCATGGAGACAACGACGAAGCCGCCCAAGCTGCCATGCTCGACATTCGAAGAATGGCTAAACTGGCAGATAAAGCGGTTCCGCTAGCGGTTATGCTATCAACAACACTCGACGCTTTAGTAGAGCACGGCGACGAGACAACAGAGCCGTTCGTCCGAAAACAGTTCGATCAGCTATCCGAAATCAATTAAATTTGACACGGTATAATATCTATGGAACATCTGAGGCACAGATCCGAATTGATGGGCAAACACTACTACGGGAGCAATCCCTGCATTCATCCGCTAGTAATGGCGGAACTTATGATCCGGTTGGAGAATCGTCGAAAGCACGACCCTTCAACCCAGCAACCCAGCAACTTATTCTCCAAAATGCTAGACATTCTGGAATACATTCTACCATAATGCTTATCAATAAAAAATCAGTTCGCGAGTACGCTCTCGCTCAAGTCACGCAACTACGGCACCACTCTTTTGAACGAGTTGGCGCATCTTTTATAGACCGCATCGAAGGCGCGGTTAGGAACACCATAGTTCAAGAAATTAAGGCCCACCCATCGAAAGGAAAAACATTGCAATGACCACCCACCTAAAGTCTCTTGTCACAAGAACCGCAGCCACCGTTATAGCGTTAGCAGTATGCGCTGTAGCGGCTTTCCTATTAAATAGACTTATAGTTTTATTTGATAAAGGCATTAAAACGCCCGCGATTTACGTGCTGCCTACACTCAAAGAGATTCAAACCCCTAACCACTTAAGCCGCGTTTCATTCTAAACGCACAAACCAACAACAGAAACAAACCAATGAATACAAATCCAGACGACGACATCGACCCAGACGCAGACTATGTAATCGGGCTCAGCCCAAAGATGCGGGAAAGAAACCCTGCTGATCACATCTGCGCACTTATAGAAAAGACTATAACCGGAGACCCAGGCGACTCCGACGACTTAGAGAGCATTATGCTGAGTGTCTCAGCTATACTTGACGAACAGCCATCTATACGGGTCTATAACCAAGAAAGCCACCCAGCCGTAGTTTCAATGTTTCGCCCCAAAGACATGAAACTTCTATTAGTCCACAAAGACGAAATCAGCAACCCAGATGTTCAAAAGATCATCCAACACTTTGGTTTCGACGGCACTAAACTACGCCCGATTGAATGAGTAACCAGCCGCCTCCGCAATTGACTATCATCAAAAAACTACTCCGATTCCATTGGAGAAAATTTGTTGTTGCATTGGGCCTATGCCCTGATTGCGGAGGCGTGCTTAAGGCGTGCCGATTTGGACGCCCTTACTGTGAAAATTGCGATTTATGACACAACAATACTCAGCATCAAAATACGAAGGAGACGCTTCCGAATGTGGAGCTCTGTTTAAATACGAAGGAAAATGGTACGCCCCGAACATAGAGTTTCGGCGTTTGTTGGGGTTCTTTGGGGAGACTTTAGTTAGAGATGTGATAAGCAACAGCAATAAAGCATTCACACCCTCAGACATCTCTGGGGAAGCCGCTAGCGTAATCTATAAAGTGTGCTTGTCCCTTAAAAAATCTAGAAAGTGACTTAGATGAATACAGAAAAAAAATACAATGAATACAGAAGAAAATAAAATGAATACAGAAGAAGATAAAATGAATACAGAAGAAGATAAAATGATTACAAAAGAAGATAAAATAAATGAGCTAAAAGACCTGTGGGAAAAAATTAAAAAGGAAGGTTTTCCTGAAACTCTGGTTACCGTAAAATCTGCGGGGCACAAAGGATTCGGCGTCTTCGCAAAACGGGATATTAAATCTGGGGAATGGGTAGAAATATGCCATTCTGTAAGGCTTGATTGGAAAAAAAAATACGTAGGGGACCAAGGAATTTTACAGTATGCCTACTGGGACAACCACTGTAAATGCGAAGATTGTAAAATTCACGGGGCTATTGGGCTTTTACCTTTGGGGGCGGGCGGCATCTACAACTCCGCAGAAAATGGAACTGAAGCTAACGTATCGTATTTTGTTTCAAGCGCACAAAAAATAGTAGCCTTTATAGCTATAAAAGATGTACTCGCTGGGGAAGAACTTCTGACCTGGTGGGGAGAAGGTTACTTTAATCAGTGGTGCCGCCCTACACAACCTAATTGACACGAGATACTTAACAATTACGATAATTACAGCAGGCAGATGTTTAAATTACCGGATGAGCGGCAGTGGAGCTTGCTTCGACCCGCCACATCGAACTGGGGGAACGCTGGGTCGTTCATAAGTTTGGCAACCCCACATCTGAAAAGGGAAGCGCGCTCCCGTCCCTGCAACCCTTTACCAAAGATTAGTGCAAGCCCATATTATTTTTTAGATCGGTTAGCACTCGCTGACATCACCCTCAAGTTAGATGGCGAGTTATTGTTTGGATTAGAATCTTTGTGGTCTACATCTTTGCCGTCCCCTTTACGTACTTTGCCTTCTCTAAGCATTCTACGCCTAGCAGCGTTACGCTTTGCTCTACGCTTTTTTTGCATAGGGGTTCCTTGGTAGTCACGGTATTCTTTTGTGTAGTCTCTTGAGGCCATAAAATTTATTTTTTCCAGCAATGTTCGGGAAACATCATCTCGTCCGTAACCCCTTTATGCAGTATCTCCAAAGGAATATGCACTTGCGCCTTGTTACTGCAACTACAAACAGCACATCCTTTAAGGAATGGATCTTGCCCTGTGCCCCTGCCCCCCACCACCCCTGCGATAGTAGACACCAAGTTATTGCATCCGGAGCATCCTACAATTTCTTGGTTTTTCGGGCAATTTACGCATATGTTCGCTCGCCGTTCAGCCTCTGACTGCTCCACAAACTTACCCCCCTTTGCCATCCAGGTAGACACCACCAATAAAAAGTTTTTCACGTCGGATACTGTGATTGAACGAACCTCGGAACTTGGTGTCTGATCAACATACATACAAGTGCCAGGCTCATATTGTTTGCATACCTCTGTCTCCAGCTCCTCTTCCCACCCAGGAGGCAAAGGATACCCATTTGCGATCCGGTGTTTTCTAACAGAAGACGCCAGGTCGTTCCACGAAAGAGACCGAAACTGTACCCCGCTGGCAGGTTCGGTATATCTAAACCCACCAGACGGGACCATCGACTTATTAACAAAAGACATTCTTATGGAGTTCTTCATATATTATTCAAAATTTGTAGCATACGCTTTCGAGGCTTACTACTTCAAACTGCTTATTTGCTGGTACTGCTTATTCGCTTTTGGCTGGGTCTTCTTAAAAACTAAGCTTGACTGGGGGTATGTAACATCCCCTTTAGTGCAGACTTCAGTTATTATGATTGTTGCAGTAGCCATACCTTTGCCGTTTCTATTTTCTAGTTGGGTTACTGGCGACTTTATTATTCCGAAGTGAGAGATTGGACCGAAGGGTATGAATCCCTTGCGTCTCTTAAAGCCTGAATTCGAGATCCAAAGTTTGGCGATCCTACAGCGTTTTCCAAAGCACTGTCTCCAGGAAACCTGCGCACGTATTTACCATTAGCTATTTGATTGATGTCGTCTTTGCTAACTCCGCGAGCCTCCATAGCTCCGTAAACTTTGTGCTTAGGAATGCCCATTCTAACTAAAGCGTCAACGTCTTTGCGAACCTCTACAAACGCTTTCATCCTAGAGTCGTTGGATTGTCTATAGTCTTCTTTAATTTTATTTATGTCAGCCGTACCCCTTGTCCGATACTCTTTTGTAGCCAGATTTGTAGAAGACTCTAGCATTCGATTAAATGCCCCAAGTTTTTTGTTTTGGAAGACTTGCAGCAAGTCCACTTCGCCCGGCTTTTGGCCTAAAATAGCCCCCTTTAACTCGTCTTCAATGTTGTAAACCTTACCGCTAGGAGATACTTCCCCATTGTAAGCTTTAGCTATACGTTCGACAAAATTTATTCCCCCAGGCTTAACCGCCGACCAGATTCTATCCGCCCCTTTTTTAAAGTTATTCCAGTCGGTATCTGATTTTTCGTACAAAGGATACCCCTCTTTAGTGTAGCCTCGTGCAACGTCTGCAACAGCTCCAAAGAACAACTGTTCTCCAGTCCACGGAGCCATAGCTTTGTCTAACCCCGCCGCTGCCACGTCCCAAGATGAACCGCCTTGCTTGTACTCGTTGGTCATAGCGGTAAACGGCTCTTGCACCACGTCAAATGGGTTCAAGTAGCTTAAATCCCAAAAGGAAACTTTTCCGTCTGCGGTCTTCCCAGTTAACGCGATTAAAGCGTTTACCTGCCATTCAGGTAGAAATCTGCGAAGAGCTTCTTCGTCATCATCGTCCATTTGTGCAAACGAACGGATGACGCTAGCTGCCGACACAAGAAGCCCCTGAGCTACCAGCATAGAGCCCAAACGCACTAGACCCGATTTTTGCAGTGCCGGGTTGCCGCTTACAACGTCTTCATACCCGAACTTAAAGGTATTTAAGCTAGTCCGTATAATCTCGCTAGTCCATGAGATGTAGGGAGCGAGATACGGTTGCCCCTTCACAATGTCTTTTACAAATTTAGGAATAACGCTGTACGTGGGGAGCACCGCTCTAACTCTGTCAGCGGCCATTCTGTCAAGGGCCTCCGGAGTTGCTTTAGGATAAGCTTTTTCAAAAGTGGAACGTTCAGATTCAAAAGCTAGAATCTTCCAAAAGTCATCTCCCGCCTGGTACGCGTCTATAAGCCTGTCATTACCTTTTTTCGCAAGGCTCATAATAGAAGAAAGCTTTTCGTTAAAAGCGTTTTTTGGGTCTCTATCAAAGATAACAGACGTGAGATCTTTGATAATAGTCGCTTTAACATTGTCCCCCATAACGCCAAGGCTGGTCAACTTTTCGATATAATCGACCACTTGGTTAGAACGGTCCGCCTGAACACCAAACAGTTTTTCTCCGGTAGTGTATGTAGACGTACCAAAACGTTTAAAGAACCCAAGTTTCGATATGTCGTTTGTCAAGTACCCTTGGGCAAGCATCAGCAACCCGTTACCCGCAAAGTTTCTTACGTATGTTTGTGGGGGGTTGTAGATGGTTTTAGAAGCCATCGCGATTCCAGTTAACCCTGTTACAAACTTCATTACAGGAAGCTGTTCATGCGTTTTGTTTAGCTCTCTAAAAGCTTCAGCAACTATAGGAGGCCCATAAACGTCAGCCATAGGATTTGGGTTAGGGGAGTCAGATAAATTAGAGTATACCTTCTCCCATCCTAGCGGACGCCTTCCTGGGCTGACACCTTCTTTCCAAAGAAAAGGAGTGCTTCTTGTAAGCCCCATATCTAAGAAATCTTTTTGGAAATTATGGTTGGCTATAAAGCTAGACATTTTCAAGTACGATTTAGCGTAGTTTACTCCAGCATCTTTGTACTCGCCCATAAGCTCACGAAGCTCTTTAGGGATTTGACCCCGCAAAGTGATTATTGATGTGTCTTTTTTCCCTGGGACCCTGCCACCCAAAAACATATCTGCGGCGCTACCGTCACCAATCCGAAGGTAGTCTTCCATAAGATTAGTCACATCAGTACTCGTTACCGTGGCTTGAGCTGCCGCTAAAGCTTGCTGTCGTGTAGGCACCGCTTGGTTGTTAAGACGGGCATTTCTCCGAATCTTTCGAGCCTCTTCAGCAACAAGCTGGGACCTGAACATCGTAGCTGCATTGTTACGTATCCTCTGCGAGTCCGCTGATTTGTCGGTCATTATAAAGTTAGACCATTCAGGGTTGTCAAACACTTCGTACGACCTATTTAGATATACTTCCATGTTGGCCCCAAGCGTAGCTTGTAGGTTCTTACCAACTATCCCTTCTGAAATCATTGTTTTGCTAAGCTGGTCAACGTGCTTACGCATAGTGTCTACCACGTCTCTCAAATCCTGCGGAAGAAGACTCAAAGCCGCAAGTCTGTCAGCTTTCTTTTGTGCGTTGTTAACTTGTATTTGACTGATACGGTAGCTATCAGAAGCCGCTATTGCGGCTTGCCGCTTAGTTGGGTCTGTCTCGCTTTTAGCGGCTTTCACCATCTTCTTCCAGTTTTTGTACTGAGCGTCAGTTAGAACGTTGTCGGTGTTACCTAAAGCTGCTTGAAGGGTAGCAGGGTCTGGCTTGTGCTTTTTAACAAGTTTATCAAACTGCCTAGCCGTTTCTTGAACTCTGTAGTTTGCTCCTCGCATCTCAGCGTTTTGCTGCTCTACTCGATTCCAAGCTTGTTTGTCCATCAAGCCCTGGCCAAACCAACCGCTAGCTTTCCAGCCAGCAGAGTTTTTCTTCATTCGGCGGATTTGAGCTTTAGAAGCGTTCAGCGGATCTATGCCGATCTCTTCCGCTAGATTCTGAGGGACCGCGTCCCCCGTTTTATACACCGAGTATGAATTTCTATTAAAAAATCTAAGACTGTCTTTTCTGCTGTATAAGAAATCTTTAAACTCACTAGCAGTATACACATCACTCCCTAGCATTCCTTCGTTATGTACAAACCTCAAAGACGGATCGTTCGGAATTGAATCTATATTCGTAATCTCTCCGTTTACTATTTTGGGATACCAAAGCCCTGCTCTTTCTCCCGAAATGTGAGGTTTGGTCCCCTTAATATCTAAACGAATGTCGTGCAGTTTATTAGAGTCTACTTTAGAGGCGTTAAGTATTTCAGAGTTTATTTCTGTAACATTGTCGCCCAGCGTCCCTGTCGCCGAGCTCAGCCGTTGCAGCATTTTGCTGTCGTTAAGAATTACGGCAGCCAGTCTAGGATCTTTCGTTAGCTGGTACCTAGACACCAGCATTCGAATACGGCCCATAAGGTAGTCCGCTATGCTGCGAACTATATCTGAAAATCTATCCCCTGTTTTATTCTCTAGGGCTTTAAGGGCGTCTTCATAAGACTCTCCCGTAAGATACCGTTCTGTAAACATGCGCTTGTATTCGCCAGCAACAGCCACTTTATCAGACAGAAAATTATCTCTTATTTCTTGGTATTCCGCGTCAGTCATGCCGTCGAACCTGCGAACGTAAGCGTCAGCCGTCTCTTGTCGCATTTCGTCCGTCATCACTTCGTCATGGAATGCTTCGATTTTTTCGCGCCCGACACGCCCCTTGCTATCCGGTGTCGAATAGTCATTTATAATTCCGGCAATGTGAATGTTTTCGTGACCGAGTAATTTAGATATAGTGCTTGCGGCCTCTTCATCGTTCAGTCCTTCGGTCTCGATGGCTATTGCTTCTGGATCGTATACAATCTCCAACTCTCCCGACTCGCTCATTCTGGCTTGGGCGGGGTGGCCATTAAGGTTAGCTGACCTGACAGGAGTGCGCATGGAGCCGATAGCGTTTTGAACCATTTTGTCTACAGCCGCTACTTTAGATGCAGGCGTTGACGAGGCACTTGACCCCATGCTCGGGTCGTAAATAGTTCTAGAACGCGAACCAAGGTCGTGAACTACTTGCGTGTCTAAAAGCATTCCGACGTCTTTTAGATAGCTTATCTGTTTAGCGGTAGGTTTACCTGTAAAGTAAAGTGTAGAAGAATCTCCAGTAATCCTAAGGAACCCGTGTTTCTCCATGGCGGAAACTATGACCCCATAATCTAATGAAGTAGGGTCCCCTTCGCTATCTTCATACAATTTTTGGTATGTCTGCGGTCTGTTTTTTTCGAGCCAATTTAAAGCAGCTTTTTCATGTCCCCCTATGCCCAAACCTTGCACTCTTACAGAAGAGCTTTCGTCAGCAGGAACAAACTCGTTAGACCCGCTAAGCCACCCAGGCCCTTCTGGAAGGTCTAAGTCGTCAACGTCGTCAACGCCCAAAGCAGCTGCAAGACGTCGGCGAATAGTTAGTTTATCCGCCTGTCTGTAAGCATCTATTTTAGCGTCATCTTGAGGGTCTTGGGCCAACGCCAATATGTTGTCCATCGCTTGACTGAGCAAGCTGTCTGGACGGATATTTTGGCCCCCAATAAGATTTTTAAACAGCTGCTTTACTTGCTCGTAAAGGTTCTTAAAAATGTTTGTGTTTTTAAGCTTGATGTCCGGCAAAGGAGCTTGAGTGCTCATCCATACCGAAAAGCGCGTGTTCGTAAGAGTTTCCGTAAACAACTCATCAATGTCCGACAACCCATAAAACATGTCGTCGCCTCGGCTAAACATTTTGCGGGCTGTTTGAGAAAGCGTTTGTCCAGCTTCCGGCTCAAGTACCTGACTACGAATATGGGTGAGTATCTTCCTAAGGTCCCGATACGCTTCACGCTCAACTCCAGTTCGGTTGTACGAAGGTCGAAGCTTGTGAAACGCTACATGGTGTAAGGCTTCGTGAACAATTGTCTGCCCTATCGAACCTCGATGAAAGCTTCCCACATTGACTTGGATCTTCCCTGTGCGGGAACTATCTCCGCTAGTGTAAAGCCCTGCCCAGGGTTTTTCTTTCTGTAAACTAGTGAGGGCTTCAAACTGAACTCCGGAAAAATCTACGTTTGAGGACCCGACGAACTTTGCAAAAATTCTTACCAGTTCAGGCTGCTTAGGGTCTCCAGCTATGCCCAAAAGCACTCTTTTAATGTCAAACTTTTCTTGGGTAGCTCCCCCGTTCCAGTCTATAATTTGGTTTAAGTTAGACTTAACTAAAACACCCCGCTCTTTCGGCGACATGTCAGCTTTAGATTCAGCCGACAAAACAGATTTAGCGTTTTTAGTATCGACGTCTACAACCTGCTGAGATATAAGATCCCGCATTCTTTCGCGCATCCGGGCATCCATCTCTTTGACGATCTTTGCGCGTGTTGGGGTGAGATCTTTACGCTTCTTCCCTCCGTTAAGCATGGCGAGAGTCTCTTTCCAGAGCGCCAAGTTTTTAGTCCCGTTCTTTAAGTCTAGATCCCCCAGCTCCTTCTCAGCTTCGGACATAGCCTTAGCCGCAACA
>Ga0208485_1000574_pt1 | contig 10840 bp, 9 predicted proteins | sample LakMenEpi27Jul12_FD_150707 | JGI IMG/M metagenome (GOLD analysis project Ga0208485, IMG submission 150707) | Freshwater microbial communities from Lake Mendota, WI - 17JUL2012 deep hole epilimnion (SPAdes) | ecosystem: Environmental > Aquatic > Freshwater > Lentic | place: Lake Mendota, Madison... | reverse complement strand
CCCTGCCGATGGCAAGGTGGTGGTGATTGAGGAAGCGGATGAACCAGAATATCTAAAATCAAAACGCAAACAGATTTCCATTTTTATGTCACCCATCAATGTGCACGTTAACCGCATGCCTGTGGGTGGCACCATCTCTTATTTCAAATATCATCCAGGCAAATACCTGGTGGCGTGGCATCCTAAATCAAGTACTGAAAATGAGCGCACCACCGTGGCCACTAAAATGCAGAATGGCACCGAAATTCTATTCAGGCAAATTGCTGGAGCCCTGGCACGCAGAATAAAATGGTATGTGAAAGAAGGCCAATCGTTACAGCAAGGCGATGAATTTGGCTTTATCAAATTCGGCTCACGTGTTGATATTTTTCTTCCGTTGGATGCCCGCGTAAAAGTGAAAATCGGAGATGTGACAAAAGGTGGCAAAACAATTTTAGCGGAATTATAGAAGTTCTTCTTTTATTGTTTAAAGTTCGATTGGCCATTTAAGACAGAATAGGCCACATCCAAGTTTCTTTTACACGAACGGGCGTTATTCTCAATCGTATTCGATACCTTTACAGCACTGCGCTGGTCTCGTGCTGTAGATTCCAGTGTTAACCGTTCAGCACTCCCGTATGATAAATATGAATTTGAGATTTGCTGCAGGCCAGCAAGAATTTTTTTCGACCCTTAGTCAGCGTGTAAACGCCTACTTTAAAACAAATAACATTCAGCGCACAGCGAATGCAGAAATGGTAGTGAAAACTATTTTCATGTTCTCGCTTTATTTCACTCCTTATTTTTTAATCCTCTTCAGTGGTGTCTCTAGTTTATGGGCGCTTGCTTTTTTGTGTGTGGTGATGGGCTTTGGCAAAGCGGGCATTGGTCTTTCGGTAATGCACGATGCCAACCACGGAGCCTATTCCACTAAATCATGGGTCAATACTTTTCTTGGATTATCACTAAATGTGATTGGTGGACATGCTTTCAACTGGCGGATTCAACACAATGTGCTTCACCACACCTATACCAACGTGCACGAAGTAGACGAAGACATTAGCCCGAGGGGCATTTTGAGAATGGCGCCCGATTCTACTTGGCGACCCATTCATAAATACCAACACCTGTATGCTTGGTTCTTTTATGGCCTGATGACTTTTGTGTGGATTGTGATTAAAGATTACTACCGCCTTACGAAATACCAAAAAGAAGGATTGGTAAAAAAACAGAAAGGCTCATTGACTACGGAGTGGATTGTGTTGATGTTCACGAAAGTTTTTTACTTGACGTATACCTTAGTAATTCCTTATCTAATGTTAGATGTTAGTTTCTGGCAAGTAATTGTTGGTTTCTTAATCATGCACTATGTTGCAGGATTTATTCTAGCTGTTATTTTTCAACCAGCACACGTAATTGAGGGCACTGAATACCCAACCCCTGATGAAAAAGGAAATCTGGAAAACAACTGGGCCATTCATCAGTTAAATACTACTACCAATTTTGGCCACAAAGAAAAATTGTTCTCTTGGTATGTAGGCGGATTGAACTATCAAGTTGAACATCATCTGTTCCCAAATATCTGCCACGTCCATTATAGGGACATTGCAAAAATTGTTGAGCAGACAGCAAAGGAATTTAATTTACCATACAAATCAAAAGAAACATTCTTTGAAGCTCTTGGTGCCCATGCACAACAATTAAAGATGTTGGGGCGAAAACCGGCACCTTCTATTGCCTAAAAAGTTGGTCGTCATTTTTCTTCTGAGGAGAACACATTCTCGTTTCGAAGTAATTTGTTCACCATTGTAAGGGTAATCTTCTTGATTTCATTGCTTCCCATTCCCCGATGCGAGCACCAATCGGTAGAGGCGGTATTAACGACTATGCCGGATTTCTTGGCCTTCTTAAAAACAATCCAAGTTGCAAGGCCCGGCTTATTGCGAAAAGTGGAATCATAGCCCACGATTTCAATTTTTTCAAAACCCAATTGTTGCTGATCAATTTCAGGAGTAAGCGGCTTTGAAAAACCTTTTATGGGCGCTCCGTCACATTCATCAGAAGATAGCTTTAGCACATCACCCTTTTTGATTTTCAGCCCTTTTAGAAGCGGAGAATTGGGCAGAATAATTTTGTAGCCATCCCACCCTTGATCTATTTTTTGACCGTAGCCTGCCCGTGAAAAATCCGCACCGATAGATCCAATAATGGGATATCCAAGTATGGGCTCGTCCCAATGAGTAGTATGAAGGCAAACATTTGGGTCTGGGTCAGGATAATCTTTGTAACCAATCAACTGATGAGCCGTTTTGTTATAGCGCACTTGCCACCACATGGTGTTGCCTGATAGCACCAGCGCGTTCTTACCTTCGTCTACAAAACGGTCAAAATTTCTACGGGCTTCTAATGACCAATATTCACTATGGCCAACAATCATGAAGAGTTTTGCGTCTTTAATTTCATCATAGTTATCCAAATCACCATCAGTGATATAGCCTACATTAGAATAATTTTGCTTGCAAAACCACTTTAAAAACGCTTCTGAATGTTTGGGCAACGGAATGGGGCGAAGGAACGAAACAATGGCTGCTGGTTTTTTTTCGCTGGAGTTGAAGGCGTACAAACTTTTACCCCCTGCATTACAATACGCATTTTCGGTATTGGAAGAATACACAACTATGATTTTTGGTTTTGCTGACTTTACAACAAATGGAATTTGGTCATCCCACAAATACACACCACTTCGCAAACTAGGCACTTTTATTTTAAGGGTAGGTTTGTAGCCAAATCCATTTTCCCACGGCTTGTCCTTTCTCTTTTCTTGGGGGAAAACATTTACGCGGTACCGCGCAACCAAGTCGCCTTTTAGATTGTACAACTTTAAAACAAAGTCCTCTTTTTTCATGTGTGCGTTAATAAACACACTGAGCGAATCGCCTACATGCGCGGACAGCTTATCAACATATCCATCGGCAATGATGTTTTCTTTGGGTGGCCACCAAGTGAAGAAAAGAAAGAATACGAAATTCAAATTCATAGGATGCGCAAATTTGAGGTAAAAAGAGATCAACAAAAAACCTAAAATGGGCTTAAAGCTCACTTCAAAGCCTTTGCCTCTATAATTTCTCATAATGGCAACAATGCCTTAGAAATTGTAAGTTTGTATCAATACTGCTTCAACTATGGACGACATTCTTTTATTAACAGATAAGATAAGGAACACGCTAATCTTAGGCGAAAGCCATTTCCGTGAGTTCAAATCTGCACTAGAAGGCCGACCAGAAAATAAAAAGCCAAGGCAGGTAAAATCGATATGCACCGATATAGGTGAAGCCCTTGTTTCGTTTGCCAATGCGGATGGCGGTGCAATCATTATTGGTGTAGAAGACGATGGAACGATAACAGGGATACCTCATTCAGATGAAGAAATAGAAACAATGCTCAATGCTGTTAAAACGCATGTCTACCAAAATCAAAGCCTTCCACTTGCCAACACCAATAGGTTAGTTCTTGATGCTAAAACGCTGCTTTACTTTTCGGTTAATAAAGGCACTACGATGATTTATCAATTGCCGGATGGTAGATGTGTAAAGAGAAAGGACAAATCGACTATGCCCGCTTCGGTAGACCAAATCCAATTCGAGCGGCAAGAAATCAAATCTAGAGAGTATGATAGTCAGTTTGTAGATGGAGCTCTTGTCACCGATCTAGATGTTAAACTCCTACAAGGAATTGCCGATGAATACATTAAAGGATTAAGCGTAGAGCGCTATCTTCAACAGATTGGGCTGGCAGAGTATGCGGTAAATGATTTACGGCTCAGAAGAGCTGCTTTATTACTTTTTGCAACCAACATAAACAAATGGCATCCGCGCTGCCAAGTACGTTTTTTGAAAGTAAATGGAGTAAAGATTGAATCTGCTCCTAATTATAATGTTATCAGCGATGATTTAGTCACTGGAAATATTTTTGAATTAGTGATCAAGGCATGGGAGCACTTACGGTCTTATTTGGCATACAAAACAGAGTTTGGAGCAAACACTCAGTTTGAACAAAAGTATATTTACCCTGAAGATGCAGTACGTGAAGCGGTGTTAAATGCAATCGCCCATCGAGATTACAGCATAACCAATGCGATTGAGATTTTTCTGTTCAACGATCGAATGGAAATAAAAAGCCCGGGGGCACTGCTATCAACTCTTACTATTAAAAATTTGTATGAGCTCGAGGGTTCTCACGAATCCAGGAATCCGATGATTGCAAGAGTTCTGAAAGAAAATAAACTGATGCGTGAACTGGGCGAAGGAATGAAACGGATTTTTAACTTGATGCAAGAGCAGGAACTTGCCAAGCCAGAACTATATTCCAATGGGTTGTGGTTTAGTGTGACTCTATCAAATAAAACGATATTTAGCCCAAAACAATTAGAGTGGTTAAAGCTATTCAAAAGGTATCATTTGACAAAAAAACAAAAACAAATAATCATACTTGGATTAGGAGATAAGGGAATAACTTCAAATGATATCTATAAAGCACTTAATACCAATAGCCTAGAGGTATTCACTAAAGAAGTAACAGCTTTAAAAGGACTGGGTTTATTGACCGACCTGAAGACCAAGCAAAATGTCAATAATATTGCGAAAAGAACTAAAAAAGATAAAAAAGATATCCCTCGGTACAGAGTGAATCTTCTTGAGTAGACAAAATGAAATTGTTAAGCCGACTTCAACGCTTCTGCACCGGCCACAATTTCCAAAATCTCTTTGGTAATGGCAGCCTGGCGTGTGCGGTTGTAGGTGAGCTTCAACTCCTTCAACAGTTCGCCAGCATTGTCGGTTGCCTTGTCCATGGCCGTCATGCGCGCACCGTTTTCGGCCGCGTTAGAATCGAGGACGGCTTTGTACAATTGTACTTTCAATGACTTGGGGATCAAGCCTGTTAAGATTTCAGCTTGGTTAGGTTGGTAGATGTAATCGGTTTGAGATGTTTTAATCGATTTATCTTCTCCGGGAGGCAAAATCGGCAAGAATTGTTCCACGCGCAAAATCTGTGTGGCCACGTTTTTGAATTCGTTGTACACAATTTCCACTTTGTCAAATTCGCCCTTGCGGAAAGCGTCCATCACATGCACACCAATCTTGGCCACGTTATCAAACGATAGATTGTTAAACAATCCTGAATAGCTATTGATCACATTCGCTCCTCGCTTCTCAAAAAACTCCAACGCCTTTTTACCAATGGGCAAGTAAGTAATGTTGCCTTGTTTGCCTTGCTGGGAATACTTTTCTTCCACTAAGCGAAGTGTTGCTTTGAAGATGGTGCTGTTGAAAGAGCCGCACAGGCCACGATCGGAAGTAATGGCTATGATTAAAACCTTTTTCTCTTCACGCACTTGGCTGTACCACGCCTCTCCACCATTTTCGACTGACGATAGGTTCTGTAAAAGTGAATTCATCTTTTGCGCAAATGGGCGCATTTGCATAATTCGCTCTTGCGACTTCCGCAACTTAGCAGCCGCCACCATTTTCATGGCTTTGGTAATCTGTTGCGTTGAGATTACAGACGTGATTCTACTTTTTACTTCTTTTAAACTAGGCATAAATCAATTTGAAAATTAACCAATTTGAAAGTTTGAAAATGAACACAAACTCCAATTGCTAATCCTTTACTTTAATATTTACTATTTGTTAACATAGTCAATTTTAAAATTGGTTAAGCCGAGGCTTAGCATTTTCAAATTGACTAATCTTCAAATTTTCAAATTAGTATTTTGAGGCTAACTCCAACGCTACCTTCTTCACCGTATCTGCATCCGCATCTTCAAACTTACCGGCACGGAAGTTATCCAACACTGATTTGTACTGCACTCGCATCAAACCTAAAAAGTCGCTTTCAAATTCTTTTACTTTTGCAACCGGCACGCGGTCGATATAACCTTTGGTAGAGGCCAAAATGATGGCCACTTGCTCTTCTACACGCACGGGTTGATATTGTGGCTGCTTCAATACTTCCACGTTCCTGCGACCACGTTCAATCGTTAACTTGGTAGCAGCATCCAAATCAGAACCGAACTTGGCAAATGCTTCCAATTCGCGGAACTGTGCCTGATCCAACTTTAAGGTACCCGCTACTTTCTTCATTGGCTTAATCTGAGCCGAGCCACCTACGCGCGATACCGAAATACCTACGTTGATTGCAGGACGAATACCTGAGTTGAACAGGTTGGTTTCCAAAAATATCTGACCATCGGTAATGGATATTACGTTGGTTGGGATGTAAGCCGATACGTCATTGGCTTGTGTTTCAATAATCGGAAGGGCAGTCAATGAACCTCCACCTTTTACCAAGTGCTTGATAGAAGCAGGAAGGTCGTTCATGTTCTTCGCAATTTCATCATTGTTAATAACTTTCGCGGCACGCTCCAACAAACGTGAGTGCAAATAGAACACGTCACCAGGATATGCTTCGCGGCCTGGAGGTCTTCTCAACAACAATGATACTTCGCGGTAAGCAACAGCTTGCTTCGACAAGTCATCATAAATTACCAATGCCGGACGACCGGTATCGCGGAAGAATTCACCAATGGATGCACCCGAGAATGGAGCGAAGAACTGCATGGGTGCCGGATCTGCTGCCGAAGCACTTACGATTACGGTGTAAGGCATCGCGCCCGCTTTTTCTAAAGTTGCGGCCACGCCAGCTACCGTAGAAGCTTTTTGGCCAATAGCAACATAAATACAATAAACAGGGTTGCCTGCTTCATAAAATTCTTTTTGGTTGATGATGGTGTCAATCGCTACGGCAGTTTTACCCGTTTGGCGGTCACCGATAATCAACTCGCGCTGACCACGACCAATTGGAATCATGGCATCAATCGCTTTGATACCCGTTTGCAATGGCTCGTTCACTGGCTGGCGGAAAATTACACCCGGTGCTTTGCGCTCCAAGGGCATTTCGTACAAATCGCCTGTGATCGGACCCTTCCCATCGATGGGTGAAGCCAAGGTATCAACCACACGGCCGAGCAACCCTTCGCCTACTTTGATAGAGGCAATTTGACCCGTACGCTTTACGGTATCGCCTTCTTTGATTTCTTTTGATTCTCCCAACAACACCGCTCCGACATTGTCTTCTTCTAGGTTAAGCACCAATGCCTTCAAGCCGTTTTCAAATTCAATCAACTCACCGGCTTGTGCTTTCGTCAATCCATAAATACGCGCCACACCGTCACCTACGGTAAGCACGGTGCCCACTTCTTGTAACTGAGCATCGGTGCGTGATTGTGAAAGTTGCTCACGTAATATTGATGAGATTTCTTCGGGTCTAATTTCTGCCATAAAAAATTTATGATTTACTGTGATTTACTATTTTAAAATTCTTTGATATAGGGGTTTTCACTAAACTTCACTTGCAACGTCTTTAACTTGGCCTTTATAGACGCATCGATTTGTTTATCGCCCACATTCAGCACAAAGCCACCAATCAAACTGCTATCTACCTTTTGCTCAACTTCCACTTGCGTTTTGTCGCTCAGTTTTTTCACGATTGCTTCGATCTCCGCGCGGGTAGCATTGTCCATCGCCACTGTGGTGGTAATGGTCGCTTTCTGAATGCCCTTGTAAACATTATATGCTTGATGGAACTCTGCCGCAATTTCTGGAAGCAATGGCTCACGATTCTTTTTCGTCAAAATATCAATAATGGCCATCGTTATTTTATGGACTTTGTTTTTAAAAATCGCTTCTAAAATATCGCGCTTTTTATCATGCCTGATGATTGGGCTCTTTAGCATTAACGAAAAATCTCTACTGCTTTTGCATACGCTATCCAACAACTGCATGTCGGTATGCACCTGGTCCAACACCTTTTGCTCTTCGGCCAGCGAGAGCAGAGATTTTACATATCGGGAAGCTACGCGTGAGTGCGCCATGGATTAATTTAATTTCAGGTCTTTGATAAACGTATCGGTCAATTCTTTCTGCGCCTTATCGTCCGAGAGGTTTTTCTTGATAAGCTTTTCGGCAATGCTCAAGGAGACCATGGCCACTTGTGCTTTTACATCTCGCAACGCTGCTGCTTTCTCCGTCTGAATAACGGCCTTCGCATCTTCAATGATTTTATCAGCATTTTTCTTGGCACTTGCTTGTGCTTCATCGTGCAAACGGTTGGCCGCATCACGCGCTTCACGCAAAATTTTATCGCGCTCTTCACGGGTTTCCTTCAACAGTTTCTCATTGTCTGATTTTAAAGACACCATTTCAATTTTCGCTTTTTCGGCAGCATCCAATGCGGATTGGATGGATTGCTCTCTTTCCTTTAACGAAGAGACGATTGGCTTCCATGCCAACTTAGAGAGCAAGAAAAACAACGCCAAAAAGATGATGGCTTGCCAAATAATAAGACCTGTGCCGGGGGTTAATAATTCCATAGTATCAATTCAGTCTATAATCTTTTCTCTTTTTTTCGTTACAAATTTTTCAATTATGTTAAAAGTTGGCCCCAGCCAAGTGCCAGGGCTTAAACTTTTTTTGGTTTAGCCTTTGAATGAAATCAACAAGCAAATAACCAGCGCGAACAGAGCAGCTACCTCGATAAGGGCGGCAATGATCAACATCGCACCCTGGATTTTTCCAGAAGCTTCAGGTTGACGTGCCATACCTTCCATCGCAGAACCACCAATGCGACCAATACCGATACCTGCGCCAATTGCAGCAAGACCAGCACCTAGGCCAGCACCCATGATTGCGTAGCTGATGTCCAATAAAAGAGCTAACATAATTGTAAATATTTAAGTGAAACAAAACCCCTGACGATTTATGCCAAGGGATATCTTTAGTGGTGGTCGTGTTCTTCTGTTGCCATGCCGATGTACAGCGCAGTAAACAGCGTAAACACATAGGCCTGAATACCGGCCACCAACAATTCAATCAAACTAATAAATAACACGATCAAGCTCGATACCGCACCCACCGCCACACTTTGGAAAATGAATGCAAGGCTAATCAAACTCAACAACACAATGTGTCCGGCTGTGATCGCTACAAACAAACGAACCGTAAGCGAAATTGGCTTGGTAAATATTCCAATTACCTCTACCAATAAAATGATGGGACGTAATGGAAGCGGAACACCGGGCGTCCAAAAGATATGACCCCAATAGTTAGCGTTGCCACTAAAGTTGGTAATCAAAAAGGTAAACACGGCCAGCGTGAGCGTTACTGCGATATTTCCGGTAAGGTTACCCGCACCTGGCAACAAGCCCAACAAGTTTCCGAAAAGGATGAAGAAGAAAAGTGTCAATAAATAAGGCAAATATTTTTCGTAATGATGACCGATGTTTGGCTTCACTACTTCATCGCGCACAAAAACAATAATGGGTTCGAAGAAAGACTGAAGACCCTTGGGTGCTTTGCCGGCATTCCTTTTATAAGCACGTGCTACCGAAAGCAAAAGAACCAATAACAAGGTGGCGTTGATCAAGAGCATGGCCACATTCTTGGTTATGGATAAATCTAAAACGGGCTCACCGTTTAATGTGATATGACTGTGTTCTAATTTATAGCCGTTGTATTCAACTGCATTATGGTGTTCGTCATAGAAGCGATGGGAGGAGAATATCTCAAATCCACGTTCGGCTGAACGAACGATAACGGGCAAATAAAGTGTACCATAATGCCCGTCCCAAAAATGCCAAACATGGTCGTCCAGCACGTGGTGGATAATCACTTTATTGGCATCAAAGCCTTCTGCCTTCGTGGTATCTGATTCCGAAGCAAAAGCGGGCTGTGTTGCGCTGAAAAGAAGAATGGCCAAAAGGGCCAAAATTGCTGTTTTTAATCTTAAAAAGGGCATTTTCATCGCAAAAAAGACTAAGGCTTTCAATTGGACTGCAAAACTATCAATTAATGTTTCTGAAAAAAACCTTTTTGGAAAATTATGGCCGCTGATTCACAGGTTGGCACGGATAGAATGATGGAAAGCGCTATTGCATTCTCAATCATTTCTTTTAGCAGGAAGCTGATTCAGAATCATCGTCCGCATTATCCGTTGAAGGACTAAACCCTGGATTATTAATAAGCCCAATCACATTCCCCCACGGGTCTTTTACGGTGGCTACCATCATCTCACCACCAATATTAGCGGGTTTTGAATGTTCGGTGCACCAAGTTTGAGAAGCCTATCAAATTCTTTGTGGATATCCTCTACGCCCCAATAGGTAATGGCCGTTTCCCCTTTTGCTGTATTTGATTGGTCAGGATCTTGCCCGTTGGGTTTCAAAGGCGTGGGAATACCACTCTTTCGCTTTGGCGAGTGCGGGTACTTTGGAGTTGGTAGCAATAGGGCCCGGACAAATTTGTGTTTCAAAAACTTACGGTTGACATTCTAGTAACAAAGTTTTCCCACGTGGACAAGTGAACAACTCCTCCATAGCCACGCAAACCCACTGCGACACCAAAGCTATGGCAAGAGCCAAATTCTCAAATCACATTTAAGGGCTAAAAAATGGGGAAATATGGTCGAAAATTGAGACTTTTAAAGAATTAAGACACCTTGTAAAAACAAAACCCGATAGTTTGAATTGCTTCAGGGACTACCGGGAATAAGATGTTGCAAATGTATCACTATAATCGTATAAAATTCAAAAAAGTTTCAAAAAAGTGAAGTATAGCGAGTTCGAAAACATCATGTCTACTACCCGGATGGGGCGTTATTTAGCTGCTTGTAATAACAACTCCAAAAGGGCAATGACATTATACCGCAAAAATCTACAGCTTTCGCAGGAATTGTTTACAATCATCAGTTGCTTTGAAATAGCGCTAAGAAATTCAATTGACCAACACTATCTAACCATTCATGGTAA
>Ga0208485_1000573_pt1 | contig 10853 bp, 21 predicted proteins | sample LakMenEpi27Jul12_FD_150707 | JGI IMG/M metagenome (GOLD analysis project Ga0208485, IMG submission 150707) | Freshwater microbial communities from Lake Mendota, WI - 17JUL2012 deep hole epilimnion (SPAdes) | ecosystem: Environmental > Aquatic > Freshwater > Lentic | place: Lake Mendota, Madison... | reverse complement strand
TAACGGTAAGTAGCCCCCTCAATTACTGTAGAGGGACCAACATTAACTGTCTTCTATTGATAATCCCTATCTAATGAATATATTATATAATAAATGGACGTCCATGTCCAGCCTTTTGTTTAATTAAATTTTACATTACCGCAAGCTGGTTGCCCCATTCCAGCAGTAACTACTACATTTACTCTGCCCCTCCCTGGGCGTATAGTGCTGATAGTACTACCTACTGCTACTCTACCATGCCCTGGTACTATAACAAATTGTGTTGGAGCTGCTGGTTGTTTGTCTGCTACAATTGCGCTGATTTCGTCGAATAAGTTCATATGGCCACCTTTTATTAAATTGATTGGTTAATTGATACAACAAAGATATTATATAATAAAAGGACGTCCATGTCCAGCTTTTTTTTACTTATTGAACCACTCTTTTACTTCTTTCCACGACCCTGCAATTAATGGGTCTTTAAACCCATTCTCTGCCCCGTATACTTCAGCCAGGCCAGAATGTCCAGATTTTGGAGTTACCCAGTAAATAACGTCGCCCGAGTCGATATTACAGATACTAAATGAGTCATACAACGAACCATAACATGGGCAATTATTTTTGAAAAATACGTACGTTTTATCAATATCAATTTTCGTACTAGCCGCAATACCCTTCAATCTTTTTACTAATACTCGGCCTCTATTTACTAAAGATTCGCTCTTACAGAACCAATCATACCAAACCCCACTCTCGAACCCATCATCCCCATATCCCCCAACTACGTCGATTTCAGCTGCTTGTAATAATTGTGCGATCGTTAATTTATTAGTCATTTGGCTTTCCTTTTATTAAATTGAATGTTTATCTGATACAACAAATATATTATAACTGATTTGGACGTCCATGTCCAGCTTTTTTTTTTAAAAAAGTAACCCAATAATTACTATAACTACGGCGGTAATAACCCCATCAATTGCTGCATGCACTACTGTGTACTGACCCGTCGGGAAAATAATTTTTCTTAATGTGCTCATTTTAAACCCCTTTTATTAAATTGATTATCTGATACAACAAATATATTATAACTGATTTGGACGTCCATGTCCAGCTTTTTTTTATTTTTTTTATTAAAATGAAGGGGTCATAACCCCCATCTCCCCCACTTATTATGCGACTTGTAAAATATCAGTTGGGACCCACCATAACTGACTATCGCCGTCATCTAGGACTTGTACCGCTCCACTAGTTATAGACTGCACTGTACCCAAATGATGTAATTTGCACCAGGTCCATTTAACTCGTTGATTTACAACAACCTCTTGCACAAAGCGAGCTCTCACAGTTTCAATTGCATCATTAAGTGTGCAAAGATCGGTCGCGGTTAATTCAGAAGTTAAGATTGCGTCGTGGATTTCGAATGCATTCATTTTTAAACCCCTTTTATTAAATTGATTATCTGATACAACAAATATATTATAACTGATCTGGACGTCCATGTCCAGCTTTTTTTTACTTAATTGTAAACTTTTTTACCCAAATAATGGTCCCACTCAATTTCTTGCTGGTGAGTAGTAAATGCGATATATGGGCCACTATACTCTGGAGCCCCCTGTAAAAACTTTTCCCACTTTTTTGTGAAACGTCTAATAGTCGCTTGGGGAAAGGCCTTTTTTGCTTCGGATAAAGTTTTAAATTGAATTTGCATTTTTAAACCCCTTTTATTAAAATTGAATGTTTATCTGATACAACAAATATATTATAACCGATACGCACATATATGTCCAGCCTTTTTTTATAAAAATAAAAAAATAAAAAGCTGGACATTTTAGTATTATTGTATTATAATATATTTTTTTTATTAAGAAGTAACTGAAGGCTGTTAAAGCTGGTCCCTCTATATAATTGGTGCAGCTGCTTATTATAATGGGGCTCCGGGTTTATATAAATAGCGTGAGCAATTACTATAGGGGGACCTGCATTATCTGCCATCTATTGATAGTCCCTATCTAATGAATATATTATAATACAATAGTACTTTAATGTCCAGCTTTATTTTAAAATAATTAAAATAAAAGAGGGGGCCATAAACCCCCCCTCCCCTACTGTTTATTGGTTAGCTACTAATTTAAACTTTAATCCCGCACTGTACGATATAAAGTAAATATCCCCCACTACATAATCGGCACTCCAACTCGTAGTAATTTCGAATGTAACCCCCGCCGAATTTATATCGATCACTCTGCCCCATTTTTTATAAGTGTCCCCTGGGTAAATTTGTACGATTTTATTTTCGAAATTTTTAGTCATTTGTGCTGTCATTTTTAAGCCCCTTTTATTTAATTGGTTAATTATCTACTACAAATATATTATATCATAAATGGACGTCCATGTCCAGCTTTATTTTTACTTTTTTCGATCTTTTTTATCGAACATACCCATACTGTACATACTGAAATCAACTCGATCTAAATCGTAACGTTTCCCGTTATAATCGATCCCAAAATACGACTCTCCCTCACCTTCAACGTCGATCGACTCCAATATCACCATTTGTCCATCACGCGTCGTAATAACCCCAATTGTGAGGGTTGTAGTGAATATATAAACTTGCTCATCTTCGTCGTACACTAAAGTTTTATCTTCTACTAATGAGTCGAATAAGTATTGGTCCATTTTTAATCCCCTTTTATTAAATTGATTATCTGATACAACAAATATATTATAACTGATCTGGACGTCCATGTCCAGCTTTTTTTTTACTTATTTTGAAAATAAATTTACATCAAAATGTTCTGGGTATATAATCTCATCAGGGCATATTCCCCCATTATAATATAAAATAAGTTCTTGTGTAGTTAATACCCCGCCATCTAACTCAACCCCCTTATACGCCCATTTTTGTAAGGGAGAAAATTCAATTATATTACTGCCCTCATCTTCTTCATCAATTTGAAGAGCCCCATCTTTTATTAAATTTAAAATGTAATTTCTCATTTTTTAACCCCTTTTATTAAATTGAATGTTTATCTGATACAACAAATATATTATATTATAAGTAGACACTAATGTCCAGCTTTTTATTTTTTATTTTTATTAAAATAAAGCTGGACATTTAAGTACTAAAGTATTATAATATATTTTTTAATTAGAAGGGGGTTATATGACTTAATCGAAAAATAAATTTTTAAATAATGAAGGCAGTTAATGCTGGTCCCTCTATATAATTGGTCACGCTGTTTATTATATTATATAATAAACCCCTATATAGGGCCCCAGGGGCCCTCCCCTTATATAAGCAGCCTATGCAATTACTGTAGGGGGACCCGCATTATCTGCCGTCTATTGATAGTCCCTATCTAATGAATATATTATAATACAGTAGTACTTTAATGTCCAGCTTTATTTTTAAAAATTTAAAAATAAAAAGAGGGGGCCATAAACCCCCTCTCCCCCGCTTATTTTTATAAAATTCTTTTAATTTGATATACGTAGCACCAGTACCCTTCCCCGTTATCTAGTACGTAACCTGCGCCGGGTTCGCCGTGTTTAATATTTCGCTCTAACTCATCTATAGTCCCCTCGTGCATACCGCCACCGTTTGATACTAAGATTCTCATGCCCTCGCGTAAATCCGAATATTGAATAGTCATTTTATGGCCCTTTTATTTAATTGAGTTAATTGATACAACAAAGATATTATATAATAAAAGGACTTCCATGTCCAGCTTTTTTTTTAATTATTTTTTAATAAATTTACTACGGATTCGAGCGTATATTTAGAAGATAACTCCCACCCACCGTTATTATGGACCCCGTCACATAAACAGACCCCTTTTACTTTTCCGTTAAAACGCGCATTTTTTACGGTTTCTTTTTCTTTATCGACAATGACGTAATTACCCGCCAAATGAAATACTGCTTTATCGCCGCTCGCTAATTCTAATTCGATGAATTGACTCATAATATAAACCCCTTTTATTAAATTGAATGATTATCTGATACAACAAATATATTATAACCGATCTGGACTCTTATGTCCAGCTTTTTTTTAATTAATTTTTAAAAATTTATTTTCATATTACTCACTCCCCTTAAAAAAAATATATTATATTATAAGTAGACTCTTATGTCCAGCTTTTTATTTTTTATTTTTATTAAAATAAAGCTGGACATTTATGTATTATTGTATTATAATATATTTTTTTATTAAGAAGTAACTGAAGTCTGATAAAGATGGCCCCTCTACAGAATTGGTCACGCTGGGTTTTATTATATAATAAAACCCCCTATAACCCCTTTAGGCCCCAGGGGCACTATAAGCAGCCTCAGCAATTACTGTAGAGGGGCCTGCATTTCTGCCATCTATTGATAATCCCTATCTAATGTATAATATTATACTATAATACTCCCCAAAGATCAAGCCCAAATAAAAAAATAAAAAGCTCGACATTCTAGTACTATTGTAGTATAATATTATTTTTAATTAAGGAGGTGAGTATGACTTAGATGATCTTATTAGTTTTCAAACAATGAAGGCTGATAAAGCTGGTCCCTCTATACAATTGGTCACACTGCTTTTTAACCCCCTTGGGGCCCACGTCGGGTTACTATTATTATACTATAATACTTTCGAAAAATCAAGCCCTAAAAAAAAATAAAAAAAGCTTGACATCCCAACCAAAATCATGTATAATATATTTTTAAATTCACCCCTAAAGAAAAAACCAAAGAAAATTTGGGGGGTGTGCTTGCTTAAAATTTCGAGGGACAAGAAAATTATTTCATTACTCTGCCTATGGTTTTGGTGGACTGAGAAATTTATAAGATTTCTCGTGCTTATGGAAATGTCCACACGGACCTCGATCGTTCTTTAACAGCTTGACTTTGTGGTACTTTTATAGTATAATATATTACCCCAATCTTTTATTTGTATCAATGCATACGCTGGTATTTCTTTGCTTTTTATTTCGAGGGACTCGTTATTTCGTTATAAAAGTCTATGACCCCTATAAAGGATTTCAACACTTTTTTATTATTAATCATATCGCATTTTTACTTTTCATAACTAAATCAATCAGTTATGTTTTTTTAAAATCAAGATAGAGCAATAATATAATATATTACCCTAGAATTTACTAGTAATTCTATAGAATATGTTGTATTTCTTTATATCCCCTATAAAGAAATCACACAACTTTATACCTCGATAAAACATGACCCTTATATAGGGCGTATTTGATACGGGCTTAGTATTTGTATAGGATGCGTATAGGGGCCCGGGAGAGGGGGGTTATGTTTAATATAGGCGATGGTTTGTTAGAACGTTTGAAACTTCTTATTTAAAATCACCTTTATAAATTACTAGTAATTTGATAGCTATTGTAATCACTAGTAAATTGGTATTATATAGTTTACTAGTAAATTGTTATATGTTTTACTAGTAATTTGATATTCCTATTACTAGTAATTTGGTATTGATCTTTTTGTATAATTGTATTATAATATATTAAACTTAATAGGAGATGGCAATGGTACCATATAAAGTTATTGTAATTGAAAATCTAAACTTTCCAAAATTACAAATCACTAGTGATTTGATCACTATGAAGATCCCAGCTAAGATTAAAGATCGAGCACCCATTGTTAAATTCTTTTATAATACTGCTAGAGAAATTGGCCCAGTCGAAAAACAATTATCCGGTTCAATCAATGCTCGTTCTGATAAGTTGATTATGCATACCAGAAACAAAGATGTGTCTATTTGTTTTACTAGTAATTTGGTTATACCTGAAATTCATCAACATATATAACTTTCTTTATATAAAGGATCTTCAAAATGAAAACCGTTGTCTTAATTGCTTGCGCCGCTTCTAAAACCCCACACTCAGCTCCGGCTCAAGAATTATATTGTAGTACTCTATTTAAGAATGGCCTCGAGTATGCAAAGTTATTAAAGCCAGATGATATCTTTATCTTGTCTGCCATGCATCACCTAGTTGAATTGGATGATGTATTGAATCCTTATAACTTTACTTTAAATGATATGAAGTCAAAAGATATTCAAGTATGGGCTGATAAAGTTTTAGAACAAATTACTAGTAAATGTTACGATTTAGATAATACTCAGTTTGTATTCTTAGCTGGGGATAAGTATCGTAAGTTCTTAGTTTCTAAGATGCCTCATCATGATGTTCCTATGAAAGGATTGGGGATTGGATATCAATTGCAATGGTTACAAACTAGAATTAAAGAGATTAAGGTAATATAAGTTTAGGGTTTGTTGTTAATAATAAGAGCATTGTTAGTAGTATTATAATAATGAATACTACTAACAAGATTATATTATTTAAAGTATCTGTCGTCAGAAAACCACCCTTCATCGGGTACGAAATGTAGCCAACTATAAGTTACTACTATTATAGGAAACAATAACGCAAATGATCCTAGACCAACTAAAAAGAAAAGTAATTCTAAACTGAATATAACAGTAAGCCATAGTACTAACTTTAACATAACGCCCTCCTAATAAGAATACAAAAGGTATTTATTTTTTGGCAGGAATGTATTATAATATATCTTTAATAAAAAGGAAATCAATAATGAAATACTTTCTAATACTATTCCTCATCTTTTCAACGAATCTTTCAGCGAAATGTTTTGAACCAATGAGTTTACTCGAAGTATGCAAAAGCAAGACCCAAATTGAATGGGATATAGCAATGAAGGTCTATAAAGAGAAATGTAAGGCAGAGTTGGCCAAGAAAAAGCCTAATAGAATCAAACCAAAGTCCACAAAACATATAAAAAAATAATATATACCTATATACCCAAAAACACAAAAAACTCTAAACCTAAAAAAACAAGAACTGATAGTATGCTTAACCTCTTGAAAGATAAAGGTTTATGATACTAGGGGTCTGTTTACATAAAAGGTTATAGTATTAACCGGTATGATATATTATATTAAATATTATATAAGAGTATTACAAAGATCTTTAATGGTGTATTATCTTATTAAAGGAATAATAAGTGTATTTTATATAAGGAGGGATAAGGTGAGTATTGATGTTGGGTTAAAGGATATAACAAAGGACGATATAAAGGTATTATTGGATGAGTATTACGGGGAGGAGTTTAATCCGATACGTTATATATTAAAGGAGACTGAAGGGATGGTAGATCCATGGAAGGTATTGGAGGCGGTGAACGAATGGATGGAAGAAAACATATAGGGGGTATGGTATGCCATATTTAGTATTTGCATTAATATCAGTAGTGGTTGGATATACGATAACGCATATAGAGTTTAAAAAAGAGAAGTTTAAAAAGGAAGAGAAGTAGGATAATATAGCCTCGGAGATGGGGCTATATTTCGGTTAAGGTGGGGGAGGTAATGTGGTATAAGTCTAATTAAAGATGAATTTCCGGTATAATAAATAAAGAGATTACAACTTTTATAATTAGGGTTTTATATATGTTATTAGAAGAATTATTAGGATTATTAGAAGCGGATGATGGGTATGCACCTAGTACTAGAACTGCAAATGATATCGCGGATCAAAAGAGCAAATTAGGTCATAGTTTATCTGGGGAACCGAAACATCAACGTTCAACATATAGAGGCGATGATGAGGATGATTATAGTGATCCATCATGGTCTTACCAACCGCCAGCATCACACAAAATCCCACCAACAAAAACTAAATTAATGTCAGCATCGGATAAGATGTCTGAATTAACTGCTGCATTAAAGAGAACATTCGGACCAAAATTATTGGAGATAGTTAAAAGTTCCAAAAGTAAGGACGGTAAAGACGAATATCTCGAATGTAACATTTATATCGATTATACTAAAAAAACTTATCTGGAATTTTACTTTAGCTGTTCTAGTAATGATTCCACATTTGCCAGATACAAGTATGTTAGCTTAATAACTAAGATAGATGATCGATTATCTAGTTCTAGAGTTTATGATTGGAATGATTATGGAAAATGGTGTGGTAACGATGCTAGTGAAACTATATCAAAACTAGCGCACCGTATCACTGATATAAGAAAGCTAGTTCATGATTGGGCCGATAATAAGATAACCAAACAAGCCTATTGGGCGGGATGGGATGAAATGCGTCGAAGATTTAGATAAGTCTTAGATATAACTATAGCCTCTTATTAGAGGCTATTTTTCTGTATAATACATGATCAATTAATCTCTATCTTCTTCTTGCGGTATTACCATAGACGGGGTTACACTAAACGGTATAACGACCTCGATTCTTGGGTATACAACACCAACACCTTTTTTTGTATGTTTTTTAAATTTGGGATTATGTTTATTCCAAATTAATTGAGCACTTTCTAATCCAGCTTTACCTAAAGATGGTTTCATCCATTCTTTTTTATCTATGATAGTAAACACACATTTTTTAATTTGACTAGGAGTCAATTTAAAATAATAGGTATATCCTGGATATGAGGTTGGTTTTTCAAATTTATTATAGCCGACGACCGTAACATATAAGAAACTCATATTCTCCGGGTTTTGGGTTAATGATTTATAAACTCGTTCTTCATCTTTACGATCAGCAATAGGGTAAACCGAACTGCGAGTTTTTGCTAACTCGGTGTGCGATAATGGTTTTAATTTTGTTAATTTTTTAGGACTTTGGTGTATAAACCATAAACCGGATTCTGGTTCTTTATCTATAGTTTTTACTGATTCAAATAATTCGTATAATTTCATAGTTAGTAATACCAGGTAAACATATTATATTTATAATGTATTAATTCGACTAAAACCTTAACTAATATGTATGGAATCTATATAAGATATTATAATATTAAATCGATTGGTGTTATAATATGGTATAATAAATAGAAAAAATTACGATTAGGGGGTTATGGATGTTATTAGAAGAAATAGTTAGATTAGAAGAAAGAGAGGGTCGATTAGTAAATCTAGTAGCTCAGGATCAAAAAGAAAGAACTGAATATCAAGAATTCGTACAAACAAAAGCTAATGGTGATTGGGATAAAGGGGCGAAGCTTTACGCAGAGGTTAAAAAAAGAAAAGTAGATGATATTTTCGGCGAGAGAGAGCGATTAATTAGTTTTACAAAGATGGATTTTAATTTCGAAACATTTAGTGATAGTGATTGGAATAATTATTGGTTATTATCACAACATTGTGATTTCGATGTATTATACCAGAGACGAGCACTTAAAAATATAGAAAAGTATAAAGGGCGGGACTCTAGTGAATACAAATATCTATATGATCGTATTAGTTGTAATTTATATGGAACTCAAAAATACGGGACACAAAATATTTGCAATAGGGTATAATATGATATAATAAATAGAAAAATTACAATTAATTAATGGGTTTTATAATATGTTATTATCAGAATTATTTGTCGGCTTATTTGAAGCAAGAAAGAATTCGGAGATGAATCCTAAATTATCTCCAGTTGAAGTTTTGCGGAAGTACAAAGATGATCCAAATATCTTTATTTCCTTTAAAGGTATACCTAAGGTGGGAATGAATCCGAAATACAATTTCAATACGCCAATGGGAGTATATTTTTATCCATTGAATGCATTTTGGAATCATTTTAGAGCAGATTTTGAAGCTGGTAAGATGCCAAAAACATTTGCAACGGAATATCGGTATTGTTATATTATAAAGTATAACGGAAAGGGCAGTAAAGAGATTCGAGATACGAATAAGTATACAAAAGCGGAACGGATGCATGATTTTGAGTTATTGCGTAAAATGGGATTTGATGTAGATGAAGCCGTAAAAAATATTCCAAATAATCAATACACAAAAAACGATTTTGGGATATTCTGGAATACATTAAATGTATTGACTAGTCATATAAAAGGTTTAGATAAGTTAGGAACTAATAGACTTGCATTAGAAAAGAATAAGATTTTACGTCAATTGGGATATTCCTATATAAGTGAACCAGGAGGTTCGGGTATAATACATCCAAATGAAGTAGAGCAAGGATTTTTTACATCGGGTGCATATATTAAAACAATTGATGTAATAGATCAAACCCGCTGGAAAATATCAGGTAATCCAGATCCAACAGTTTCAAATATAAGTAGTTTATTGCGAGTATTAACTGATGAAATATCAAATTATATGGATGATTATAATGATAATATTTCGGATTATGTAGATAGTATGCAAGATGTTGGGATGGATGTTGAGGAGTGGAAACCATTAGAAGTTGAAGTATCATTAGATGAAGCAACAAAAAAATACATTATCGTTAAACAAACCAAACCGACTGTAGAATTATTAGGATATATTAATATTATTGATAGAAAAACTATACAAATTTTAGGTACAAATAAATCCATGGTATTGGGATCATTTAAAGTAGCGGATTATAAAATTGACCCAGAGAGTGGTTATAGTGTTTTAACAATGGATTTAATTAATGATTTATTATCGACTTGTTCACCTCAAGTATCTGATATACAAGATAGGATCGATGATTTTAATTTAGGTGAATATAATTAATATTCAATAGCCTCTATATTAGAGGCTATTTTTCTGTTTAATAAATAGAAAATTAAGAATTAAAATTAGGAATTGGTTATGAAATTAAATGAATTATTTGCTGGATTATTTGAAGTAAGAAAAAACTCAGACCAAAATCCAAAAATAAATGCATATGAAGTGTTGAATAAGTACAAAGATGATCCTAATGTGTTTATACATTTTACAAATCACATGAACGAATTTACCCCGAGTATCGCAACAATGCCGATAAGATTCGGTGCATTACCAAAATACAAATACAATACACCAATGGGGTTATACGGGTATTCAGTGCGAGTATTTTTAGAAAAATTTG
>Ga0208485_1000571_pt1 | contig 10873 bp, 10 predicted proteins | sample LakMenEpi27Jul12_FD_150707 | JGI IMG/M metagenome (GOLD analysis project Ga0208485, IMG submission 150707) | Freshwater microbial communities from Lake Mendota, WI - 17JUL2012 deep hole epilimnion (SPAdes) | ecosystem: Environmental > Aquatic > Freshwater > Lentic | place: Lake Mendota, Madison... | reverse complement strand
CCTTGGTTAAACCACGTACAGAAATGAGTGGATTAGACATCTTTCTATTCTACCTGAGTATTGTTAACCCACGTGCGATTCATTAATGAACCTACCCACGACCTCACCTATGACGATGTTTTCATGGTGCCAAGCCGTTCCGAACTTTCTTCCAGAATGGATGTTGATCTTTCTGCGATAGATGGAACTGGAACAACGATTCCGCTAGTTGTCGCAAACATGACAGCAATTGCAGGGCGTCGAATGGCCGAAACAATGGCTCGCCGCGGTGGATTAACTGTAATTCCGCAAGATATTCCGCACGCTGTTGTTGATGATGTCATCAAGTGGGTTAAACAACGTCACCCCTTCTTTGATACACCTATCACCCTGTCGCCGCAATCAACAGTTGCAGATGCAATTAGCTTGTTGCACAAGAGAGCACATGGCGCAGTTGTTGTAGTTGAAAACGATAAGCCAGTTGGAATCATTACTGAAGAGGATTGCAAGAGCGTAGATCGCTTTACACAACTTGGTCAGGTGATGAGTAAGAATTTAACAACGATGCCAGATTCACTTGATGCCCGCGCGGCTTTTGATTTCTTAAATCAACATCGCCACAAGTTAGCTCCAGTTGTTTCAAGCAATGGTGACCTTGTAGGAATTATGACTCGTATTGGTGCACTCCGTGGAACCTTGTATTCACCTGCCGTAGATGCGCATGGACGTTTACGAATTGCGGCAGCAGTTGGAATCAATGGGGATGTGGCAGCAAAGGCTGCAGCACTTATTGAATCTGGCGCAGATGTGTTGGTTGTAGACACCGCGCATGGTCATCAAAAGAAGATGCTTGAAGCCTTGGCTGCAATTCGCGCAATTAATCCAAAGGTTCCAATCGTTGCTGGCAATGTTGTTACGGCGCAAGGAACACATGATTTAGTAGAAGCCGGCGCTAACATTATTAAGGTCGGCGTGGGACCTGGCGCAATGTGTACTACCCGTATGCAAACTGGCGTAGGACGCCCACAATTTTCAGCAGTTCTTGAATGCGCAACCGAGGCTAAGAAGTTAGGCGCACATGTCTGGGCAGATGGTGGAGTTCGCCATCCGCGCGATGTTGCGTTGGCGTTAGCTGCAGGTGCTTCCCAAGTCATGATCGGATCATGGTTTGCCGGAACATATGAATCACCCGGAGATCTACAAAGTGATGCAAATGGTCGTTTGTACAAAGAGTCTTTCGGAATGGCATCAGCAAGAGCTGTAGCCGCGAGAACTTCTAAGGAAGATGCATTTGATCGCGCTCGCAAAGCGCTATTTGAAGAAGGAATTTCTACTTCACGTATGTTCTTAAACCCAGCACGACCTGGCGTTGAAGATCTCCTAGATGAAATCATTGCTGGCGTTCGTTCTTCATTTACTTATGCCGGTGCAAAAAATATTGAAGAGTTTGCAGAGCGTGCAACTGTTGGCGTGCAATCCTCAGCAGGCTACGCCGAAGGACGCCCATTACATTCTTCTTGGAGTAACTAAAGCGATTTAAAGGTCGTATGCCTTACTAGCAATTTGATGGCGGACATCACTGTAACTTTTTGATGCTCCCTCGATTAAATGTTCAAATCTTTGACTACCCACGATCTGCGAACGTAAGTATTCTGCTTTAGTTTCTTGACTAAAGAGAATCGTTTTTTCCGCTAAAGGTGCGACCTTTTTGTAAGGGCGAATTAAGCGAAAAAGATAGGTAGCTTTATGAATAGCTTGAGTAGCAACAAACCTGAGAACTCTTTTGCTTGGCTTCTTTGACGTAGCATTAGCTAAATCAAGCAAAATTCCAGCAATTTGCTTTCCACCTTCTGTATTTGAAAGTGCTGCACACTTACCGCGTAGATTCTCACGTAAAACTGGATTATTTAATTTTTTCACCGTTGCAGTTATGTCAGTCAGACTGGCGTGATCGGCACGCAATGCATAGCCATTGTCATGACACCACTGTGCTCGCGCATCTTGATCATCAGTTCCACGTATGTTTGAAATGAAAACGGTGGGAATTTGTGCCGGCAGCAGTTCGTGAACACTGTTGTATCCAGTTGCTGCAATTGCACCATCAAAGGCCGCCAGTAAATTTGCAAGCGGGAAATAACGTTGGATTGTGATATCTAGACCAGCCGGGACAAGAGTGTTTCCTTGTGCGTCCTGAGGATTTTTTGTCAGTACAACTTGTAATCCTTGCCAATCAAGTAATCCAGTGAGCGCCGCGCGCATCTTTTCATTCATATCAGCATCACCAGTGCCAAGTTGAACTAATACGGCGGGACGATCGAGGTCGAGACCTAAAATTTTGCGTGCATCATTGCGCGAATGTGCGCGATCCTTGGAATAGAGAGATACAGGAGAAGTCAATATGGCATCTTTACGTTTTGAAGTTGGCCCGTTGTCATAAGGGCGCGCAATATCACCAGGTTCGATGATGGCATCTACCAAGCGAGATTGAAGTGGAAGTGCAAAGCGAAGAATATTTTTCTGCCAGAGGCCTCTTCGGACCCAAACAATTGTCAGATTTGGGCGCTTTAGTTTGGTCGCAATAAATCCTGAGTAAGGGACAACTCCATCGAAAGAAATAACAGATGCACCAGTTTCATCAGCGATTGCAATTAAACGATCTCTGAAATAGCGGTCCCAACGTTGTGCAGGCATCCAACGTCGACTTTTTCCAGGAATGTATTCGCAAGGTATTCCCATAACTGCTGGGACTTCTGCAATTCCTCCAGCTACAGAGACAATAATCGGATGCGCTGAACTCTTAAGCTCTTCTGCAACGGCAGTAGCTCGAGCCAAGTGACCCATACCTATTCCATTGCTAGTGGCAAGAATGATCGTTGGCTTACCCACGACGCAGTGCTTTTCTTAGAAATAAAGAAGTAACTTTTCGCACAAAGATGAAAAGTTGTTTTAAAGAGTTGATCTTCTTACCTTCACGCTTTAGGTAGCGAAGAAAACGCCTAAGCCGATTGTGTTTTCCTTGATTTACGGCGGCAAATTGATCATCACTCATCCATCGGATACCCCACTGTCGTTCAATCGAACTGTAAAGCGGAGCATTCACGGTTAAGGAACGTGCAAGGGCTGGGGCAAAGACAGCAAAGGCCCTTTGGTCTTTCTTAGTTACAACGCCCACCAAGCCATTTTCACTTGCTAGAAGATGATCAACAAGGTCTTTCAGGTCGAACTCACCACTAGCTTCGGCGAAGATGTAATAAGGAGTAGGGCCATGTACGAATTCCTGAATGATTTCTTCAATCGTCAACTCTGAATCAATATCTATTTCTTTAAATGAATAGTTTGCATCACCCTTTACCCAATTGCGAATCTCGCGGAGATCACTATGAGAATCAGCTAGCGTTGAATACCGACTATTTAACATTTTCCAAGACGCCAAAAGAGTGAAGTGTGCGCTAGTGCCCGATAGCTTTAGAAGTTTGGTGCGAAGTTCTACTAATTGTTCAAGAGTTGAGTCACGAACATCTACATAGACTTGATAAGTTGGAACGGACCAGGCAAAACTGCTCTTTGCGCGCACACTATGCATCTGCGGAATGACTTGCGCAAGCATTGGATCATTATGACGATGTATCAAATCTTTATTTGATTCAATAGTGCTATAGCCCAGATGCCATGACTTGGCTTGACGATCCACAACAGTGCGCAAACCGTTGATAAATAATCGCCAACCTAATTCAGTATCTTCACCAGTGATTAAGTTTCGGTTATATCCACCGAGACTGCGCCATTGTTGATTACGAATAGAAAATGTTGCACCAACAAAAGCGCGGTAACCATCGAGCCCAGGTTTTTCTAAATCTTGTGTGCGAGAAATACGATCTTCCCAAAGATCTTTACCCCAACTCTCAACGTGTAACTGATCAAAAGCGCCGGCACCTAGTGAAGCCACAAGTGAATCTGGGGTGTAATTCCAACTTTTCACAAAACGCTTCCAACCTAGAACCGCGTAATCATCATTATCGTGATGCCATTTCATGTGATGCGCCAAGTGATCTGGTTCGAAAATCATGTCAGCATCGATAAACCAAAGTACATCCTCGCGCAGCTTGGCGACACAATCATTTGTTGCAGATGTTTTTCCCCACTTACCAGGTGCGTTTTTATATGAGATCAACTTGGTTTTCTTAGGCTTGATCTTGGGAAGCACTAGCGGTTTTGAACTAGCGTCATCAATTACATAGACAGAAATTAAGGCTGATGGATAATTTTGAGCCGAGAGAGAAGCTAAAACCAGATCAAGTTTTTCTTGGCCATCACGACAGGCAATCACGACTGCAACAGAGAGTTTGGGGCTAGACACAAGGGGAAGATCATGAGGGCGGCTGAAGCGATATGGCTCGTATCTCATCGCTTGCCCCCAAAGATTGGGTGATTCCAGATCCCAACCTTTTGTTCATTTGCACCTTGTAGATACTTAGAATAATTCGTAACGTAGGTGTGAAAAGTAAAAGTTCGACGATAAATGTATCCGGCACCAAAAGTTCGCCAGATTTTTCCACCATTATTTGTAACGTTGGTCAACAAGTATCTATCAACGGCGGTGTTACCGTCTCCAAACCATCCGGCAGCTTTTGCTACATTCAACTTTGCAAGAATTGTTCCTCCACAAACCCAATCACTCCACAGTTCAACTGCCTGTGTTCCATGCGGTGCAAATCTACGAACCGTCAATTGCAATGGTTCCAGGTAGACATAGTTCATGGCCTTTCCCACGACATCCGCACCGGTATCAAGTGCAGCATCAACTAAATCACGCAGATGCTCGGGCCCGTAATAATCATCATCATCCATTTTTGCGATGAAATCACTTTGTGATTGGGATGCCAATGAAGTAAGGATCATTCCTAAAGTCTTATCACCTGTGAATTTTTCGACAATCACATTCACTCCACGACGCTTAAGAGAAGCAATTTGTTTCTTGTGCGATTGTGACAATTCAATAGTGTGTAATCCGAGAATCAAATCAAATGTTTTAAGAGTTTGCTCTAGTAGCTGGTCGAGCAAATTTGTCAGATCATCTGCTCGAAGCGTAGAAACAACAACACTAACTGATGGATATTTCTTTATCGCCGATCTGCGAGATTTGCGGAGAGCGGTCAAAGCCTCTATTTCCTGTGAAAAAGTCGTGAATCGATCCATAGCCTTTTGTGGATGCGATGACATGTGCCAAGACTACCAACAATCAAATAATGCAATGATAAGATCGGAAAATGTCCAGCAAGCGCTTAAGCGCTCAAAAGCCTGCTAAATCTGAGTTTATTGTGACCCTCAAAAAGGCACTTTTAAATTTCAGGGCTCTTCCACGGTATTTCTACAAACGCTATTTAAAAAAATCGCAACCAGTTGAATCAAAGGTTGTCTTTATTGTTTCATTTCCACGTTCTGGAACTCATGCAATGGGTAGTTTGCTTTCAAATGAGGAAGTTGGATTTAGATACTACGGGGAATTCTTCATATTCAATGCATGGAATAAAGCAATAGAACGAGTTAATCACTTTTATCCATTTTTCTCCTTACGGTACTCAATAAACTTACGCCAGCAACGCAAGTCTTGGGAATATTTAAAGTTTGAAAAAACTTCCTTAGATTCTCACCGCGTAGTTTCCGCGATTAAACATATCCCAGGTGTACATATCATCAAAGTTTTCCCTAAACATCTTTCAGACCCACTTCTTCAGTCGATCATCGCAGAATTTAAACCGCATATTATTTTTCTACGTAGAAATCATCTTGATCGTTTTGTTTCTCATAAGAAGGCTAATGCATCTGGAAAGTGGCACACAGCAAATACCTCAGATGTAGTTATTGATTTAGATTTGAGAGAGTTCGAAACATTTATCTCTGATTACACAAAGTTCTACACTGATTACTATCACTTTGCAAAGTCACAGGGATGCCCAATTCTTGATGTTGATTTTGCCGATCTGAACAATCCTGAAAAGGTTCGCGAGATCCAAAAGTTTGCCCAGTTCGAAGATTTCAAGGACTGGAACAAATTGACCCTTGCTCCCGCTACGGTGAAACAAGATCGATCAAACAAGACGCAAGAAGATTTCTTGGAAAAGATAGGAAAGAGTTATCAGGATTATGAATTCAAGGCTGTGACGTTATGAGCAAGATCCCCGCAATCCTTAAAGAGCTTGAGAATGAATCGATAGAGATTCTTCGGGAAACCGCCGCTGGTTTTAAGAAGCCAGTGATGATGTATTCAATTGGCAAGGATTCCTCCGTCTTGCTGCACCTTGCACTCAAAGCTTTCTACCCATCTCCAATTCCGTTTCCTCTTTTACACATTGACACAACATGGAAGTTCAAGGAGATGATCTCCTTCCGGGACAAAATTGCAGCTGAAACTAAATCACAATTAATTGTTCATACCAATCAAGAAGGTGTGCGATCCGGAATTAACCCCTTCAATACCAACGCTTCTGAATACACACGTGTAATGAAGACTGTCGCTCTGCGCGAAGCACTTGATATGCATGGCTTTGATGCAGCTATCGGTGGGTCTCGCCGTGATGAAGAAAAGAGTCGCGCAAAGGAGCGCATCTTTAGTGTGCGCGACCCCGGACATCGCTGGAATCCACGCGAGCAGCGTCCAGAGTTGTGGCGTACCTACAACACTCGTCTTGCACCAGAACAAACAATGCGCGTTTTTCCAATCTCTGACTGGACTGAAGCTGATATCTGGCATTACATATTGCAGGAAAGAATTAATGTGAATCCTCTTTATTTTGCGAAAGAGCGACCAATGGTTCAGCGTGGTGACCAGTTGATTATGGTCGATGATGATCGCTTCCAACTTCGAGATGGCGAAACTCCCTTTATGAAGATGGTTCGCTTTCGCACACTTGGTTGCTACCCGCTTACTGCTGCAGTTGAATCTACCTCAACAACAATGGAAGAAGTGGTTGAAGAAGTACTGCAAGTCAAACTTAGTGAGCGTGCGACTCGTTTGATTGATGGCGAGAATGAAGATTCGATGGAGAAGAAAAAGACAGAAGGTTACTTTTAATGTCTGGCGCAATTGTTCGTTTACTTACTTGTGGAAGTGTTGATGATGGAAAGAGCACACTGATCGGACGTCTGCTTGTTGAAACAGATAGCGTTCCACACGACACAATCGGTGCAGCCCGAAAAGTAAGGCGGACTGGTTCAACTATTGCAGCTGGTGAAATTGACTTTAGTTTGTTTACAGATGGGCTTGAGGCAGAACGTGAACAGGGAATCACAATCGATGTTGCTTATCGGTCGATGACTCTGCTGGATGGAAAGCGCTTAATTATTAGCGATGCTCCCGGGCACGAGCAGTACACCCGCAACATGGTGGTAGCGGCATCACGAGCCGACATTGGTTTAGTTTTAATCGACGGAATCAAAGGTGTGAGGACTCAAACTTTGCGCCACTTAACCATTTGTTCGCTTATGGGCGTTTCTCGGATCATCATTGCAATAAACAAGCTTGATGCGATGGATTACAAACAAGAGGTTTTTGATGCTATCTCTGCCGATATACAAGGTGCAGTTGAACGGCTTGATGTTAAAGATGTCGAGATTATTCCTATAAGCGCTCTTGTCGGCGATAATGTTGTGTTTCCCAGCCAGAATATGCCTTGGTATAAAGGTCAAACTTTGCAAGATGCGATTCAAAGTTGGAAAAAACCTAAGGATCTTTCTGCCAACGGACTAATGCGAATTCAAATGATTGCTCGTGCGGACAACTTCCGTGGAGTTTCTGGAACCGTTCGTCGCGGTTCTTTCACACAAGGTGAAGAAGTCACAATCTTTCCAAGTAATCAGAAGGCGACAATAACTTCGATCGTAACTTTTGATGGTGAAATCAAAAAAGCAGAAACAGATATTGCCGTAACCCTAGTTCTTGCTCCAGAAGTTGATGCCACTCGGGGCGATGTAATCGCAGCCTCTAAAGATGACCTTGCAGCTGCAGATCGTTTTGGTGCACATCTTGTTTGGCTTCACGAAGAGCCTTTGATCCATAGTCGTTCATATTTGATGGTTAGCGGAGCTTCCACTACGCCAGCAATTATCACCAAGATTCGACACAAGATCGATGTGAATACCGGTGAGCATATTTCTTCAGATGCCTTAAAGATGAATGAAATTGGTGATGTTGAAATTGCTTCAGATATTCCTTTGGTGATGCGTCCTTATACCGATGATCGCGAATTTGGAAACTTTATTCTCGTAGATCGTTTATCCCTTAAAACTGTTGGTGCAGGAATGATTCGTCACTCCTTGCGTCGAGCTACAAACATAACTCACCAAGAGTATGAAGTTGATAAAGCCCAACGTAGCGCTCAGAAGAACCAAAAGCCTAGTGTTGTCTGGCTTACTGGGTTATCTGGATCCGGAAAGTCAACAATCGCAAATGCTCTTGAAAAGCGTTTATTTGCGCAAGGAGCTCATGCATATGTTTTGGATGGCGATAACTTACGACTTGGCCTCAATATGGATCTTGGCTTTACAACCGAAGATCGTGCAGAAAATGTTAGACGCGTATCTGAAGTCGCAAAGTTGATGGTAGATGCAGGCCTAATTGTTATTACAGCACTTGTCAGTCCCTTTGAAGTTGATCGTCAAAGAGCAAAAAGTAATTTTGAAGCGGGCGAGTTTCTAGAAATCTTCGTTGATACTCCTGTTGAGGTGTGCCGAGAACGTGATCCGAAGGGTCTGTACAAGAAATCTAGTGCGGGTGAAATACCAAACTTCACTGGAGTTGGGCAGGAATACGAGCGCCCAATGCACCCTGATTTAATAGTTGATGGAACTGCGCCGATCGAAGAAACCGTAGAAAAAATCATCAGGATTCTTTTGTGAACTGGATAATCTTTGCATTTGTAGGAAGTATTGCCCAGCTCATAGATGGTGCACTTGGAATGGGCTTTGGCCTAACAAGTTCAACCCTGCTTGTCACTTTAGGTGCATCTGCTGCAGTGGCATCTGCTGCAGTGCATTTTGCTGAAATTGGAACAACCTTGGCCTCAGGAGCATCCCACTGGCACGCAGAGAATATTGATAAGAAATTTTTAGTGCGCCTAGCAATCCCTGGCGGCATAGGTGCATTTCTTGGTGCAACCTTCTTATCCTTCATTGATCTTTCTAGCTCAAAGATTTTTATCTCAACCCTTCTACTGTTTCTTGGTTTTCTTCTGCTTTATCGGAATGTATTCAAATCAGAGGGTGATGTGAATATGGTCGAGATAAAGAACCCTAAATTTATAAGTTATCTGGGTTTTACTGGCGGATTTATTGATGCATCCGGAGGTGGAGGTTGGGGTCCTATTGTTACTCCAACGCTAATTTCAACCACATCGATGCAACCTCGCAAGATCATTGGCACAGTTAGTGCCGCCGAGTTTGTAGTTGCAGTTGCAGCATCAGTGGGTTTCTTAGCTCAGATTGGGCGAATAGATATCGACTGGTCAATCGTCGGGGGGTTGGCACTCGGCGGGGTTATAGCTGCACCCATAGCCGCACGACTCGTTGGAAAACTTCCCGCAAAACAACTTGGTATCTTCGTGGCGATTGCAATCATTATACTTAATGCGGTGGCAATTCTTCGAGCCTAGTTTGGAGTCACAATAACAAAATGAATCTTCGCACTTGGATCAGAAAGACTCCAGCTGGTCGTTTGGCATGGCGCGTAGTTATTGGATTAATCGGCGGTGGAATTACAGTATTTGGTGCAGTGTTACTTGTTGCACCTGGACCCGGAGTCTTAGTTTTACTAGCAGGCTTAGGTATCCTTGCAACAGAGTTTGCTTGGGCTGGTCGCATAATGATGCGTACGAAGGAAATGGCAAGTAAAGCTGCTGAACGAACAGGTATGAAGCCATGGGTTAAATACTTTTTAATTTCAGGTGGTGCAGTCTTTTCAATCGTTGCAATCCTTATTTACTACTACAGTTAAAAACTAGAACGGATTTCCCACAAATCAGGGAAAGTTGGATTAAAGAGCGTGGTTGAAAGATAACCAACACCGCTTGATCCGCCAGTTCCCATCTTGTGTCCAATAGTTCTTTCAACCATTTTTACATGACGGTAGCGCCATTCCTGTAATCCTTCATCAATATCTACCAGACGTTCGCACACCATTGCAGACTCTGGATCTTTGCGATGAACTTCAAGCAATACATCTTGCACACCTTTGTGTGCAGCGTATGGCGTGCTCTTGTCTCGATTAAGCACATCGGTCGGAATCTTGTGCCCACGCTTATCGATATACGCAAGAGCTGAATCCCACACAGAATTCTTTGAAGTTATCTCTTTGATCTGTTCCTGAATATCTGGCGGTAAATGTCCAGCCATCTTGCTGTCTCGACGACCTAACAGGGCTTCAACCATTCTAAATTGTGCTGACTGAAAACCACTAGATGACGATAGATATGATCGGAATGAATTAAATTGCAGCGGCGTCATTGTTTCCAAGATATCGATCTGCGTAACGCAAACTTTCAAGATAGTTCGTATGCGACCTAAAATTGCTAGCGAATAATGTGAATCACCAGATTCCATGGCACGTTGGGCTTCTTGGAACTCATGAATTAATTGCTTGAACCACAATTCATAGGTCTGGTGAATAACAATGAATAACATCTCGTCATGTTCGGGACCTGTCGATAAAGGGCGTTGCAGCTTTAACAGTTCATCAACAGCTAGATAAGAGGTGTATGTAAGTGCTGGATCAAAGTTTTCGCTCATGTGACTCGTGAACCGCCTTCTTTAACCTCTTTATAGCGACCAGATGCCACCAGATCACGCATGCGTTCAAACCCGTCCCAAATTTCTACATAAGAAGTTGGAAGAGGAGAGATCG
>Ga0208485_1000570_pt1 | contig 10881 bp, 10 predicted proteins | sample LakMenEpi27Jul12_FD_150707 | JGI IMG/M metagenome (GOLD analysis project Ga0208485, IMG submission 150707) | Freshwater microbial communities from Lake Mendota, WI - 17JUL2012 deep hole epilimnion (SPAdes) | ecosystem: Environmental > Aquatic > Freshwater > Lentic | place: Lake Mendota, Madison... | reverse complement strand
GAGGTCCATTTGTTCACGAGCAATGATCTGCAACCTCTGACCAACGCGTTTTGCCGGAATGACAAAGATCGGCAAAACAACGAGTGACAAAAGTGTGAGACGCCACTCAAGTGTGAACATCGCACCCAATGTCATCACGAGCACAACAACGTTGCTGACAACACTTCCGAGTGTTGACGTGACAGCTGATTGTGCTCCGACAACATCGTTGTTCAGCCGACTGATGAGTGATCCGGTTTGTGTACGCGTGAAGAAAGCAACAGGCATTCGCTGAACCTTGTTGAACAAAGCGACTCGCAAATCGTAAATGAGGCCTTCACCGATGCGAGCCGAATACCACCGTTGGGTAATCGCCAAAAACGCGTCAAACAACGCAGCCCCGACGGCCAACATTGCCAAGAACCAAATTCGTCCGCGATTACCTGACGGAATCGCATCATCGATGATTGCTCGGAAAACGAACGGCGGCACAAGACCAACCGCCGAGGCAAAGATGATTGACAGTAAGAAACCAATAATTGCGGTCTTGTAGGGACTAGCAAAAACCCACACCCGAGACATCGAGGTTCGGTCAATCTTTCGACCTTTGACTGCGTCTGCATCTCCTGGCATCATCATGTGAGGTCCCATACGCATAACAGTGCAGGCTACCTTTGACCATATGGTTCATCGGGCGTGGCTAGGGATTGTTCTGCTTGTCACAGCTGTCGCTTGTAGCGATGGTGTTTCAACCGAAACCGAATCAAATCAGCAGCGGGTCGCAGCAGTACGCGAGTGGTCGTCAAGCTTGCAATGGGAAGACTGCGCGGGCGGACTTGAGTGCACAACCTTTGAAGTGCCATATGACTACGAGAATCCAAGTGTCGGAACTTTCATACTTCCTGCAACTCGACGTCTTGCCGACAACCTCGGTGAACGCATCGGCACCTTGCTCATCAATCCTGGCGGACCTGGTGTGGCGGCTTTAGATTTTGTCGCTTACGCCGACCAAATTTTCAGCAAGTCAATCATCGATCGATTCGACATCATTGCCTGGGATCCTCGAGGAGTCGGCCAGTCTGATCCTCATATTGATTGCGTCGACAATATGGACGATTACTTTGCTCTCGATCCGTCCCCTGATGATGAAAGTGAAACGCAACTACTGACTTCTGGCGCCGAAGTATTTGCGTCGGCTTGTATGACACGTAGCGGCGATTTTCTCCCCTACGTGAGCACCATCAATGCCGCAAGCGACATGGATGTACTACGCCGGGCTCTCAATGAAGAACAAATCTCGTACTTGGGATTTTCGTACGGAACAGACCTTGGCGCAACGTGGGCAACACTTTTTCCTGAGACGGTTCGTGCCGCGGTACTTGACGCTGCAGTTGACCCGACTAAGGGATACATCGACGATCTGTTATTGCAGGCTGGTGGTTTTGAATCTTCACTTAACGCCTTCCTCACGAAATGCAACACATCACAGTGTTCGTTTATGAAGGTAAATGAATCTGCGGAAGATGCATTTGATCGCATCTTGCTTTCACTTGACCAAAACCCAATCTCTAACGATGGTGGTCGTGTGGCCACTAATCAGGGTGTAGCGCAAACCGGTATTGCAGGCGCACTTTACGGTGATTACCAATGGCCCCAACTTGAAAGTGCGCTCTCGGCCGCAGATCTTGGTGACGGACAACCTTTATTAATTTTATTTGACGAGTATTTCGGTCGAGATAGTAGCGGTCTCACCGATGACTCTCTTGATGCCTACTTCGGTATTTCCTGTATTGATCGAGACGAACAGATCACTCCCGATCAGGTGTTGAACTTAAAGAGCCGTCTTCAAGACATCGCCCCTCGACTTGGAGCCGGATGGATTCAAGAAATGTTGATCTGCGGGAATTGGGATATTGCACCTAGCGGTGGTTTTGAAGTGAGTGCAGATACCGAGAATCGAATAGTCGTTGTTGGTAGCACCGGAGATGCCGCTACACCTCTCGAGGGCACCCGCAATATGGTCGCCGCACTCGGTCAAGCTCGGTTAGTGATCAGTCCACTTGAACAACACACCACATATGGCACCGACACGTGCGTCACTGAAATCGTCGATGAGTATCTCCTCAACCTCACCGACGGACCAGACATCACCACATGTGATTCTGGTGCATAATCGTTGCGCCTTGCGCAACAAACCTGCACCAGAATGACCTACGCTGAGGTCGTGAAACGTTCTATTTCTCCTCTCATCGCAATCGTTGTGGCCTTTGGATTCGCGGCGTCCTCCTGCAGTAGCAGTAGTTCAAGTATTGACGTCATCAGCCAAGACACCGCTGTTGAAGACACCGACTCCACTGCAGCACCATCAACTGAGTCGCCCGACAGTTCAAGTGTTGAATCAAACACGACCTACTCGACTTCTGACTTCGAGACTCCAACCATCTCCTGGGACTCATGTGGCACCGGTCTTGAATGTGGCTACATCGAAGTCCCGATCAATTACGACGATGTCAATTCAGATACCACTGCGCTCTACATCGTCAGGCATGAGGCCACCGATGCCAGTGCTCGCATCGGTTCATTACTGGTGAACCCAGGCGGCCCAGGCTTTGGTGGCTCATATTTGGCAGAAGCCGCCGACAAGATTTTTTCGCAATCGATCTTGAGTTCATTTGACATCATTGGGTGGGACCCACGTGGCACCGGAACTTCTATTCCAGCTATTGATTGCACTGAGGACTACGACCGCTTTTTTGCCTCAGGCGATATCACCCCTGACACCGATCAAGAACGTGCCGACATCGTGGCCTCATCTGAAGAATTCACCCAAGCATGTTTTGATAACAACGGTGATCTTCTTCCATACATCGGAACCAACAATGTGGCTCGCGATATGGACATGATTCGTCGGGCACTTGGCGAAGACAAAATCAGTTACTTCGGATTTTCGTACGGCAGTGAGCTTGGCGCCACCTGGACCACGATGTTTCCTGAAACAGTTCGCGCTGCAGTTTTAGATGGTGCCTCTGATCCCAACGCCGATGACCTTGTTGGAACGCTGCAACAAAATAAGGGTTTTGAAGAGTCAATCGCTACTTTCTTGGCCAACTGCTCGGCCGATTCGAGTTGTGCCTTTCACAACGATGGCAATGCCGAGGGTGCATTTGATGATCTGATGGAACAACTTGATGAGAATCCCATCTCGACATCAAGTGGCCGCCCCGACTTGACGCGTGGCATGGCACTCACTGCAGTTGCTCAAGCAATGTATTCCGATTCATATTGGTCATATCTCGAAGACGCTCTTGCATCAGCACAAGCCGGTGATGGCACTGATTTGTTATCGCTCTACGACGAATACTTTCAGCGTCAGGCCGATGGCACTTATGGAAACGAACTTGAAGCGTTCGTCAATATTTTGTGTGCCGATAATCCCGATCGCATGACTGTTGAAGAGGCCGACGCGTTAGTGCCGCAGTATCAAGCAAACGCTCCACGTTTTTCTCCCGGGACCACAGGTGATTACACGTGTGTGTTCTGGCCCAAAGCACTTGACCCACGCATCAAGATCACTGGAAAAGGTGCCGGACCCATTGTTGTGATCGGTACAACCGGCGATGCCGCTACGCCACTTGCGAGCACGCGCAATATGGTCAAAGCACTTGAAGAAGGTCGCCTAATCGTGGTGACCGCCGAACAACACACCGGCTACAACGTGAACTCATGCGTCAACGACGCAGTCGACAGTTACCTGATCGACTTACAAGCACCCGACAACGAACTCGACTGCTGATATCTCTGGCGGAAGAGGTGGGATTTGAACCCACGGACGCTTGCACGTCGCACGCTTTCGAGGCGTGTCCCTTAGGCCACTCGGGCACCCTTCCGATATCCGAGGTTATCGGCGTGAGGCAAAGAACTGCTCGAGCAAAGCCGCCGATTCAGCAGCCAAAACATTGTGAGTCACCGGAAAATTGTGATTCAGTCGTGGGTCGGCTGACACGTTGTACAAACTTGCTGTCGCCCCGCCCTTCAGGTCGGCAGCGCCGTACACCAATGAGCCAATACGCGAATTCAATAACGCCCCAGCACACATCACGCAGGGCTCAAGTGTGACGACCAAAGTGCAGTCATCAAGCCGCCAACGACCCAATACTCGAGCCGCATCCTGCAATGCCAAAACTTCCGCGTGTGCTGTGGGGTCTTGCAAATTTTCGCGTTCGTTATGACGAGCCGCAATGATTTTGCCATCGTGCAAAACAACAGCACCCACAGGAACATCGTCATGATTGAGCGCATCACGGGCTTGATCAAGAGCCACGTTCATTGCCTCGATGTAACTGTCGTTCACTGGCCCATCATTCACTGACATGGCGGAAGGGGTGGGATTCGAACCCACGGAGGCTTGCACCTCACACGCTTTCCAAGCGTGCCGATTCGGCCGCTCTCGCACCCTTCCAGGGTGACAACATCGGGTTCCTGCCAGGTGTGGTGGCGGCCAGGCGATCTGCGGCACACGAGCGAATCCGCTGAAGGCTGCTACCTTCCGGTCCTGACCTGATTCACGGGAACCCGTTGCACAGGACCCGACCGTCACCACACTCGACAGGAGCCAAATGTTGCAGGGGCAAGACTACCTGCCTCGTGACCGAGCGAGACCAGCAGCTTTTTCGGCCAGTCTCGGGATTCCGAGGTCGGCACAAAAATCGGCGAACTCGGGAGTCGGACCATTCCAGTGCCAATCATCAACTTTGCCGACCGGCACATCATTGACCGTGGTCGCAATGCGGCGGAACAGATACGCAAGGTCCCGATTTTCACTGAGAACCGCCGACAGTTTGGCTGCGCCGCGTAAACCCGGGACATCCCATTGGCCAGCAGCGTCGGGAATATCTTCAATGCGGCCATAACGCGCCAAAACCGAGGCCGCCGATTTCGCACCCCAACCCGTGAGGCCTGGAAATCCATCGGCGGTGTCACCAACTAGGCCGAGATAGTCAGCGATGCCCGACGGTGGCACACCGAATTTCTCCAGCACAGCTGCTTCATCCACTAATCCATTTTCGCCTTTACCCATTTTGCGACGATCAATCTGCACAACGCGCGTGCCCTTGACGCATTGACCAAGATCTTTATCAGGACTCAAGATCTGCACTTGTGTCACGCGAGCGTCTGCATCAGCAATTGCGGCTGCCGAAGATAAAGCGTCGTCGGCTTCATACTCAACCATGGGCCACACGGTGACACCCATGGCGCGCAGCGCTTCTTCCATAATCGGAATCTGCCCCAAGATTTCGGGCTCCATACCTTCACTAGTTTTGTAACCAGCCCATAGGTCATTACGAAAACTTTCAATGACATGATCACTGGCGACACCGATATACGTTGCGCCTTCAGTGAGCAACTGCATTGTTGAGTTCAACACACCGATCGTTGCCGCATTGGGTGCGGGCGTTGAAGAACGCACTGCTTGGCCATAGTGCTGGCGATATAACTCGTATGTTCCGTCGACGAGATGAACAATCATGTCAAAACTTTCCTCGTACGTACTTCCTCTGTGCCCATTGACCAAAAGCGTAGCCCTGTGATGAACAGACTTTTCCTTCGATGTCGGTCACAATGGTCAAGTGAGTAATCCCCACGACCCCGCATTACGACCGCTATTGCGGGGCTGGTCACATCTGGTGTCATTTCCGATCATGGTGGTACTCGGCACTGTTTTATTGATCGTGGTCAATTTGCCCTTTAACTTGCTGTTATCGCTGCTGTTATATGTGGTCGGAACCGCAACAATGTTTGGAGTCTCTGCGCTCTATCACCGCGTGCCGTGGAGACCCAAAGCCAAAGCACTCATGCAACGCTTCGATCATTCGGCAATTTTTCTGGCGATTGCTGGCGGATACACGCCAGTTGCAGTGTTGTGTCTTGATGGTTGGACCAGGTGGGCAGTGCTTGTCGGTGTCTGGGGCGGATCCGTCATTGGTATCGCGATTCATTGGTTACCCAAAGTGCCCACAATTTGGCACGGTGCGAGTTACATGATTGTTAGTTGGTCGGCCATTGTCACCTTGCCGGCGTTGTGGCGAGGACTTGGCCATCTAGGTTTTGCCCTCATTTTGGCTGGCGGTGTGTGTTACACCATTGGTGCAATTGCGTTAGCAACTAAAAAACCCAACCCTTGGCCCAAGGTATTTGGCTTCCATGAAATCTTTCATGCGTTCACGGTGATCGCTGCTGGCTTGCAGTTCGCAGCCATCGCTGGCATTGTCGCCCCGCGCCTCGCCGCGTAATTCACAGCGTCAAATGGCAGCTACATATACCTTGTTCGCATGAGTAGCCAACTTCTCAATGTCTCCTTGATCGCCAGTCAACACGGTTCCGCCTGGCTCTGCTAACGCAACCACGATCGCATCAACCGCTGATCCGTGACCTGACTTTCGCCTCAGTTCAGCTGCGCGTTGTGCCGTGCCCAGAAGGAGCACTTCTTGAAGCACGCATTTTTGAAGAAATCGAAATGTTGGTGCGTCTTTAGGAGAATGCCCATACAGGCACTCCACAAGAACGGAAGTCGGCACAAGCATCACATCATTCAAAGTGCTGAGTTGTTTCAGCAACGCCAAAGAGTCAAGGGATCGGTCGGTCAGTTTCGAGATTCCTCCACTGTCTAAAACAATCATGTTCAACCAGCTTGTTGAAGTTGGTGCATCTGAATGTTGCGAACGATGGCCGCAGCCCGCGCATTTTGTTCTTCGGTCGGGGTGCCGATTTCTGCCTCGAGTTCCCGAATGTATTCCTCTAAACCTTCACGAGATTTTTCACGTTCAACGACTGCCCTCACGGCAATCTGCAATATCTCCGAAGCCGGAAGACCGCGGGATTTGACCTCTTGGTATAAATCGTCTGGCAAATAGAGCTGAATCCTTGGCATACGCCTAACTATACGCCTAAATGTTGCGAATGTCTCGTCCTCGGACCGTCAAGGGATTGTTAAGAAGGGGTTCTGGCGGTTGAGGAGTGGGACCCCATGACCGATAGACCCCCGTGTTTAATCGGTCCGCTCCCAAAGAATCAGCAGTTCTCACAGAATCGACTGCCCCAGACGTCTCAACCAAGGCTCGGGTGGCCGAACAAACCCATAGCGATGACGATGGCCCCGTGGTCCAAATGGTCACCTCGCTCGTGAGCCAGGGACTTCGCGACCGAGCCTCTGACATTCACATCGAACCCCTCAACGACATCTTGCGCATTCGCTATCGCATTGATGGCAACTTGGTTGAGGCACAAACGCTTCCTCTTCAATTGCATTCGAGTTTGGTGAGCCGTCTCAAGATCATGGCCGGTATGAACATCGTCGAACGTCGCCGACCCCAAGACGGCCAGTTTTCAACAACGGTTGATGGCCGAGAAGTTGACGTACGCGTCGCCACGGTTTCAACTGTCTTCGGCGAAAAACTCGTCATGCGACTTCTCGACAAGCGTCGATCAACTATCGGTCTCAGCGAACTCGGAATGCCTAAGGACACCCACGAGATGTATTCGCAAATGGTGCGGTCACCTTTTGGCATGGTGATTTGTGCTGGCCCCACTGGGGCTGGCAAGACCACCACTCTGTACGCGTCGCTCATGGAGATCAACGACATCGGCAAGAACGTGACGACCATCGAAGATCCCGTTGAATATGTCTTCCCCGGAATCAATCAAGTTCAAACCAACGAGCAAGCTGGTCTCACTTTTGCGACCGGACTACGTGCGCTGTTACGTCAAGACCCCGACGTCATCTTGGTTGGTGAAATCCGCGATGCCGACACGGCACGAATTGCTGTGCAATCAGCGCTCACTGGTCACTTTGTTTTGTCATCACTCCACGGCACCGATGCGGCCGCCGCATTGCATCGCCTGCTTGACATGGGCATTGAAGCATTCCTCATTGCTTCATCAGTCATGGGCGTGATCGGTCAACGTTTGTTGCGCCGTATTTGCGATTCATGTAAACAGCCATACGAACCGAACTCCGAAGAGATGGCATTGTTTCACCGCCATCTTCCCAACAGTGGCAAAACACTCTTCTTTCACGGCGCTGGGTGTAACGACTGTTCACAAACTGGATATCGCGATCGCATCGGCGTTTATGAGTTGCTCAAGATTTCTCCGGCTATTCGCCAACTGGTTGTCGAACACGCCACGACCGAACGCGTACGTCAATTAGCAATTGACGAAGGTATGCGACCAATGATTGCCGAAGCCGTCAACTTGGTTGAAGCCGACATCACCACGGTCGCCGAAGTCATCAGAACTCTGTACGTGGCCTGATTGGAAGACTGATGCCCAAGTTTGCTTATAGCGCGATCAACAATGAGGGAGTCACCGTTGAAGGTGACACCAAAGCCGACAGCATTGGCGATGCTCGTGCACATCTGCTCAGTCAAGATCTCTATCCGACCAAGTTGGCGGAAAAGCGTGGACTTCTACAATTTGAACTCACCAAAGAAAAAGTAAAGAAGAAAGAGTTGATGCACTTCACGCGTCAACTTGCCGTCTTCGTTCGTGCGGGCATTCCCATTACGACTGCCCTTGAAACAATTGGCGACGAAACTCAAGACACAGCGTTGCGACGAGCAATCACTGCAATGATCGAAGAGTTACGCAATGGCGGAACTCTTTCAATTGCCGCCGCCAAGCACACTCATGTTTTTCCAAACTATTACGTCGGAATTTTGCACAGTGCCGAACTCACCGGGCGGCTCGACGAAACTCTAGACAGCTTGTCGGCGTATTTGAATCGCGAAATTGACACTCGATCAAAAGTTGTCGGCGCCCTGTCATACCCAGCGGTCGTGATGGCGATGGCAGTTGTCACTGTCATCATTTTGGCTGGTTATGTGTTGCCTAAGTTCAAACCTCTTTTTGCCGAACTCAACGCCGATCTCCCACTGGCGACACGCATGCTGTTGGCCGTTGCATCACTATTCACTGATCTCATCTACATCCCCATCACATTTTTTGCGTGCGTCATTGCATTGGCAATCTGGATGGTGAAGACCGACAAAGGTCGGCGGTTTAAGGACAAGGCCGTCCTCAAGATTCCGGTCATCAAGGGAATCATTGAATACGCAATTCTTGAGCGCTTCTGTCGAATTCTCGGTGCAATGGTGCGTGCAGGCGTACCTCTTCCCGATGGAATGGAAACGACAACAGAGGCAACAGCTAATTCGGTCTATCGCGAACGGCTTGAAGTAGCGCGTGAAGAAATGCTACGCGGATCAGGTTTCTCTGGACCGTTAGCGGCAACTCAACTCTTCCCTGGTGCTGCCAAGCAAATGTTTAAAGTTGGCGAGGAAACTGGAACACTTGATGAACAACTTGCTGCAGCAAGTGAGTACTTTGACTCCGAACTTGAAGTACGCATTAAGCGCTTCACCACAATGTTCGAGCCAATCATGATTATCGGCGTGGGCTTAATGGTTGGATTCGTTGCCGTTGCTCTTGTTTCGGCGATGTACGGAGTTCTTGGTGGCGTGAAAGACGGTGCGTGATGAGCTCGGTGAGTTCAGTGGCCCAGCACCAGATCAATCAGGTTCTGCCCATAGAAGATTGCGACAATCGACCCAGCTGCCAAGAAAGGGCCGAATGGCAACTGCGTCCGACGACCAGCTTTGCCCACAATCATCATCACAACTCCGATGACTGCACCCAAAATGAATCCGTAGAACAAACCAACCAATGCGAGCCCCGGATTTATCCAACCCAAATACATTCCGAGCAGCGGGCTCAGTCGTACGTCTCCATCACCAAGACCACCTCGACTCACGACATACAGAGCACCCATGACGGCGAGGGAAATAGCAGCGCCGATCACAGCCATATAGATGCGTCGAGGCTCATCTGCAATCAATGCGGCGATCACCAGAAGTGGTGCTCCCAAAGCCATGACGGTGTACGACACTTCACGCGGCAAACGCTGAGTTTTCAGATCAATCACAGTCAAGCCCGTGAGGCCAGCCGAGAAAACACAAAAAGCTGCAACCAAAACACTGCGCTCAAAATGAATAGCCATCAAAACGAACAAAGTGGCAGTCACGATTTCAACGATGATCGGTTCGATTCCGATGGGTTGACGACATTTGCGACATTTTCCTCGCAATACCAGCCACGACACAACCGGCACCAAATCAAGTGGACCAAGTTCGAGCCCGCACGACCCACACGCCGATCCCGGTTGAACCACCGATGCTCCACGCGGCACGCGATCGATCACCACTGTCAAGAACGAACCAATGAGTAACCCCATGACAACAGCAACCCATAACACCGGTGTCGCAATGTCGATTCCATTCGCGCAAATCATTAACAAAGGACACTAGCGATGACTTCGTTTACACAACTCACAATTGATCCAGAACTCGACAGACTCTTGAGAGCAACTGTCAGTGCATCTGCCTCCGACTTACATCTCACCCTTGGTCGCCCCCCGATGGTCCGCCTGAGTGGCGACTTGATTCCAATTGAAGGGATGTCCGATCTTGGTGCCATCGAACTTGATCGCATGATCGGCAGCCTCATGGACGAGGCAAAGACTCAAGAGTTCAACCACAATCATCAAGTTGACTTTTCCTTCGGAATCAACGGTGTCGGCCGATTTCGCGCCAACGCCTTTCGACAACGAGGATGCATGGCCCTGGCCCTGCGTGTTGTCCCTCACCGCATCAGCCCACTTGACGAACTTGGCGCTCCTGCAGCGTGTTCGAAGTTGCTGAATGCCCCATACGGTTTGGTCTTGGTTGTTGGGCCTACTGGTTCGGGAAAGAGCACCACTTTGGCCGCCATGATTGATCAAATCAACCGTGATCGGGCTTGCCACATCTTGACAATTGAAGATCCGGTCGAATTTGTGCACACACATAA
>Ga0208485_1000563_pt1 | contig 10992 bp, 9 predicted proteins | sample LakMenEpi27Jul12_FD_150707 | JGI IMG/M metagenome (GOLD analysis project Ga0208485, IMG submission 150707) | Freshwater microbial communities from Lake Mendota, WI - 17JUL2012 deep hole epilimnion (SPAdes) | ecosystem: Environmental > Aquatic > Freshwater > Lentic | place: Lake Mendota, Madison... | reverse complement strand
GGCACAGGATTTTGGTGCAAATGATTGGCTCGTCGATGAAATGTACGAGCACTATCTGCAGGATCCTTCTTCTGTAGACCCTGCGTGGGTTGAGTACTTTAAAAACAATAAACCAGAATCTCCTGCTACAGCTTCATCAACTCCAGTTTCTAAAGGTGTTCCACCAGTGCCCAAAGCTGCACAAAAAGCTGCAGCACCACAACCAGAACCTGCAGCACCAGTTCCCCACGTTCAACCAATCGTTCGCGAGAGTGCAGCCTCACAACCAAAGCCTGCAGATCCAGTTGTGAAACCAGCACCAGTTCTAAGCACACCAAGTGCGTCAACTCTTGAAGTTATCCGTGGAGTTTCTGCTCGCGTTGTTCAAAGCATGGAAGCTTCACTTTCAGTTCCGACTGCAACGTCAGTGCGCGCAGTTCCTGCCAAGTTAATGATTGATAACCGCATTGTGATTAACAATCACATGAAGCGCGCTCGCGGTGGAAAAGTTTCATTCACTCACATCATCGCTTATGCAATGATTAAGGCAGTTCGCGCGATGCCAGAGATGAATACATTCTTTGGTGAATTAGATGGCAAGCCTGCAATTGGAAAACCTGAACACATCAACCTTGGCGTTGCTATTGATTTAGCTAAACCTGACGGATCACGCCAACTCTTGGTTCCCTCAGTCAAGGGTTGTGAGTCGTTAGATTTTGCGCAGTTCCGTAGTGCATATGAAGCAGTGGTTAAAAAGGCGCGCGATGGTTCTTTAACTGTTGAAGATTTTGCAGGCACAACAATGTCAATTACTAATCCAGGAACAATTGGAACAGTTCACTCAGTGCCACGTCTTGTTCAAGGACAAGGTTTGATTCTGGGTGTTGGAGCGCTGGATTACCCAGCTGAATTTGCGGGCTCTAGTGAAGAGACTTTGGCCCGTCTTGCCATTAGTAAGGTCGTTACCCTCACTAGTACTTACGATCACCGCATTATTCAAGGCGCAACTTCTGGTGATTTCCTGCGCAGAATGCATGAATACATTCTGGGAGCAGATGGCTTCTATGATGAAATCTTTGCCGCCCTGCATATCCCATATGAGCCAATTCGCTGGGCTGCAGATAAAGAGTTTATCCATGATGAAGAGATTGATAAGACAGCTCGCATTCAGCAGTTAATCCAGGCATATCGCACCAATGGCCACTTAATGGCAGATTTTGATCCACTTGAATATGTCCAGCGCAACCATCCAGATTTAGATGTTCAAAATCATGGATTAACTTTGTGGGATCTAGATCGTGAGTTTGCTACCGGTGGATTTGGCGGCCAGAAGTTCATGTTACTTCGTAAGATTCTTGGAATCTTGCGTGATTCATACTGTCGCACAGTAGGTGTTGAATACATGTATATCGATGACCCAGCAGAGCGTAAATGGATTCAAGAGCGCGTTGAAGTTGGCGTGCAGGTATTACCGCGTGAAGAACAACTTCGAATTCTCTATAAGCTCAATAGCGCCGAAGCATTTGAAAACTTCTTACAGACCAAGTTTGTTGGGCAGAAGCGTTTCTCACTAGAAGGAGGGGAATCTGTCATTCCACTTCTTGACGCGGTTATTTCATCTGCGGCAGAGATAAAGCTGGATGAAGTTTGTATTGGAATGCCACACCGTGGACGCCTCAACGTATTGGCAAATATTGCTGGAAAGTCAGCAGGACAAATTTTCCAAGAGTTCCAAGGTCACTATGCAGAAAATCAAGTTCAAGGATCTGGCGATGTTAAGTACCACTTAGGTACTGAAGGAGTTTTCACCGCGCACTCTGGTGCAACAACAAAGATTTATTTAGCAGCAAACCCTTCACACTTGGAAGCAGTAAACCCAGTTCTAGAGGGCATTGTTCGCGCTAAGCAAGATCGAATCAATATTAAACATGCTTATTCTGTACTTCCAATCTTGCTTCATGGTGATGCAGCATTTGCTGGCCAGGGAGTTAACGCAGAAGTTCTTCAGATGTCTCAGTTAGCTGGATATCGCACAGGTGGAACTATCCATATTGTTATCAATAATCAGGTTGGTTTCACTACTTCACCAAGTTCGGCACGATCTTCACGTTATTCAACTGATTTCGCCAAGATTATCCAGGCCCCTGTTTTCCACGTTAATGGTGATGATCCAGAGGCATGTGTTCGCATTGCTCGTTTAGCTTTTGAATACCGCCAAGAGTTCAATAAAGATGTTGTTATTGACATGGTTTGCTACCGTCGTCGTGGTCACAATGAAGGTGACGAGCCAAGCTTTACTCAGCCGTTGATGTATAAACTCATTGATGCAAAGCGCTCTACACGCCATCTCTATACCGAAGCACTTATTGGCCGCGGTGACATAACTGTTGAAGAGGCAGAAGAAGTAGCACGCGATTACCAAACTCAGCTAGAAGCTGTCTTTGCTGCAGTTAATAACTTAGGTGCGCAAACTGATCCAAACTTCAAGGCACCGGTTGCACCGGATGCAAACACAATTGTTACTTCAATTCCAGAGCAGCTTGCTCGCGAAATTGCCGCAACACAAATCGCAACTCCAGAGGGCTTTAGTATTCATCCAAAACTTTCTCCACAGTTGGCTAAGCGCGTTGAGTCACTCAATGATGCATCAATTGATTGGTCAACCGGTGAAATGTTGGCCTTTGGTTCACTTCTTAAAGAAGGTCGCCCAATCCGTCTTGCTGGTCAAGATGCACGCCGTGGAACTTTCTCTAATCGTCACGCAGTGATTGTTGATAAAGAAAATGGAAATGAGTGGACGCCACTTCGCGCCTTAATCTCTGATGAAAATCAATTCTTTGTTGTTGACTCTCTGCTCAGCGAATATGCAGCCATGGGCTTTGAATATGGATATAGCGTTGAGCGCCAAGAAGCCCTTGTTTTATGGGAAGGCCAATTCGGAGATTTTGCCAACGGTGCGCAAACAATTATTGATGAGTTCATTTCATCGGCTCTTCAAAAGTGGGGTGAGCGCTCTTCCGTAGTTCTTCTCTTGCCTCATGGTTATGAAGGTCAAGGACCAGATCACTCTTCAGGACGTATTGAGCGCTATCTACAATTATGCGCAGAACAAAACATGACTGTGGCTCAGCCATCATCTCCTGCTTCTTACTTCCACTTACTTCGCTGGCATGCAAAGAACCCTGCTCGCCGCCCAATGATTGTCTTCACACCTAAATCAATGTTGCGCCTAAAGGCTGCAGCATCTGCGTTGAGTGATTTCACTTCAGGACACTTCCAGCCAGTTATTGCTGATGATTCAGTAAGCAATGCATCTCGCGTCATCTTCTGTTCTGGCAAGGTTTATCACGAGCTAGTAGCAGAGCGCGCAAAGCTGGGTGAGAATTCAACTGCAATTGTTCGTGTTGAACTTTTGTATCCACTTCCAATTGATGAAATGGTTGCAGAGGCTAATAAGCATCCAAATGCTAATTTGTTGTGGGTGCAAGATGAACCAGCAAATCAAGGTCCATGGTCACACATTGCACTTCGAACTTCAGAACAACATGGTGGTCACGGATTTGGTTCTCGTATTTTGCGTCGTATCTCTCGCAGAGCAACAGCCTCACCTGCAACTGGAAATCATCACTTGCATGAAGATGAGCAAAAAGCATTAATGCTCGAAGCGTTCACGCGCTAGACGAGTTTTTTGCCTCGCTTGTAGCGAAATAGAACCACACCAACTATCTCTTCGGCTGCTATCCAACCCCATGTTCGTGAATCAGTGCTCTCGTTAGCATCGCCCTCAACCCAAAACTTGCCGCTGTGAAACTTCTGAACTCGTTTAACTAAAAAGATTCCAGGTCTTTCTTCACGTTCAACAACAACGACCTTGCCGAGAATGGATTTTCCAACTGCGTCCAAAGCCGCCGCCCCATCTATCCAACTGACAAAGAGCCAATCTCCATCTCGGTATGCGGGAAGCATGGAGCTACCGGAGACCTTGACTGTGCCAAATTTGCTCATGGGCGGTAGTCTCGCACTTGTAGTTCCTTCAGTCGATGCGAACTGCGTGCCAGTGGCACGAATTTATAAATGAGGAGAGAACATGTTTGCACCAAAGACAACTGTCTACGCACACTGCGATCTTCCATGTGGTGTTTACGATCCAGCCCAAGCAAAGATTGAGGCTCTATCTGTAAAAGCATGCATGGAAAAATACGCAGCTAATCCTGATGCGGATTTCCGCTCACGCTCTGTAGCAATCAAAGAAGAGCGTTCACATCAAGTCAAAGAACACCTATGGGTTCTATGGACTGATTATTTCAAGGCACCACACTTTGAGGCATACCCACAGCTGCATTCACTATTTAATGATGCAACAAAGCTTGCAGGTGCTGCTGGCACAAAGGGAACTCAAGATGTTGCAGTTGCAGATAAGTTAATCGCAAAGATTGATGAAATCGCAGAGATTTTCTGGGCAACTAAAAAAGCTTAAGAAATTAAAGATTGCGCGGCGGTGCGGGCGAGGAATGAAACTCGCTCCACCGCTGATCTTTTTATCATGGCAGCTGCAACTTGGCGCTCACCTTCATAGACTTCACATTCAAAAGTTAATTCACGGTTTTGAATTTCAATACATGTAGAGACTGCACGTAGTTCAGCACCAATCGAAGATGGACTCAACGTGATCATCTCAAAACTAATAGGGATTGTTGTCTCTTCTGGCTCTAAATGCTCATCCATTGAAATGATTGCTGCATGCTCCATCAGTGAAATTAACTGTGATTGAGAAACGATTGGTAGATCACCAATTCCCATTGCAACTGAAGTGTCACCAGCCCGCACAGTCATAACCGTTAAACCAACGGCTCCTATGACTTCTTCAGCAGGTTTCATGATTAATAACTTACCTGCTTAAGCCTTAAGTGGTGGGATTATCGCCTTCATTGATGTAACGAATTTCTTCGGTGTGTTCGATTGTTACTTCACGGTGTTCAACTTGGCCGAACTCATCAATCTCGATGGAAATCTCAGTCATGCTGAACTGTGTGACAACTTCGGTAAATGCCCCAGCTGTTTGGCCATGAATTTGGTTGAAGATGGCGTTATGAAGTTCTTGCGGTGCTTCTTCATTACATGTTCGCTTCAAGACTTGTTGGACAAGAGAGTGCATGGCTCGCTCGTGGGCAAGCTCTGCTTCACAGGCAGGGCACTCGGCAACGTGTACTTCAATGACCTGCATCTGTGGTGGCTCAATATTGCCTTCGATAAGTAGCACGAAGGAGTTAAGAACTTGGCTGCATGGCGTTACAAATGAGAAACTCATGATTCTGCCCCCTCATCAGGGTCAGATTTCTTAGCCGAAGGCTTGGCATTAACGTTGTAACCAAGTTCCTTTGCATACTCTGTTAACCGCTCACGTAGCTGTTTTCTTCCCCGGTGAAGTCTGGACATCACCGTTCCAGCTGGCACACCGACAATCTCAGCAATCTCCTTGTATGAGAAGCCTTCAACGTCAGCCAAATAGACGGCGATGCGAAACTCTTCAGGGATTTCTTGTAGTGCGCGTTTGATGTCGCTGTCGGGTAGATTTTCAAGTGCCTCTACTTCAGCAGATTTACCTTGATCACTTGTGTGTGAAGCAGCATCTGCTAACTGCCAATCTTCGATTTCACCAGAAGATAGTTGAGGGCGGCGCTGGTCTTTGCGATAGGTATTAATAAAAGTTGTTGTTAAAACGCGATAGAGCCAGGCTTTTAAATTAGTTCCTGGTTCAAATTGGTGAAATGAAGCAAAGGCTTTTAAGTATGTATCTTGAACTAAATCTTTGGCATCATCAGGATTTTTTGTATAACGCAGCGCTGCGGCATAGAGCTGATTTGTGAATGCAAGGGCATCTCGCTCAAAGCGGGCAGCACGCTCCGCTGAGCTCTCTTTAACTAAATCTGTCGATGTCATTGCTAGCAAAGATTATCGCTAAAACAGGGTCTCTGGCTCACCCAATTCAATTGCCTCAATGAGCTGGGCTCCATTGTTTGCAACTGAGTTAACTACCGAGGAAACGGGGTGGGCCTTCACTATTGATTCGGGGGATTGGACCTGCATTAAGTTTCGTAATCCTTCAATCTCTTTATTCTCAGGATCAAGCCAGGCATCCCAGCGATCATGGGGCATGAACACTGGCATTCTGCTGTGAATGGTTGCAAGTTCACCTTGTGCTTCTTGGGTAATGATCGATGCACTTTCAATCACTTCACCATTGGGTGCACGCCAACTACTCCAAATTCCTGCAATAGATAGCTGAGCACCATCTCGAGAAGAAATATAGAAAGCTTGTTTTGGTTTGTAGCGCCCTAATGCAGTTGCCCATTCGTAGTAACCCTGTGCTGGGACTAAACATCTGCGTTGTTTAAATGCATCTCTAAAGGTTGGTTTCTCATGAACACTTTCACTTCGTGCATTAATAGCCCGAGATTGTGATGTTTTTGCTTCTGCGACATCGCTTAACCATGGAGCGATTAATCCCCAGGAAACTATGGCCAAATCTTTCTTAGTTTCACTTTCTTCCTTAATGGGGGAGCGAACAATATAAATGGGATTCGTTGGGGCGATATTCCAATTCACTGGAATGGATTGGCCAGGAGCGCTGCCCGTGACTTCAAACTGCTCCATGAGTTCGCGCATATCTGCACTTTGCGCATAACGACCACACATGTGCAAAGGATATGCGTAAAACGAGAGTGATGTTAGCCGCGATAGACTTAGGCGATGATGAATAACAACGCACACTGGCCCGCGCACTTTCGCGGCTCACGACCAGTCGAGGCCTTCGTTGTCATTCCTGGATCTAAATCTGTAACAAACCGTGCATTGATACTGGCAGCCCAAGCTGATTCCCCATCCATTCTTCGCCGCCCACTTGTTTCTCGCGATAGCGAATTGATGGTTGCAGGCTTACGAGCACTGGGCGTTGGAATTGAAGAAAAGAACGTAACAACCAATGGTGTAGAAGAACTTCAGTGGATTATTACACCGGCTCCACTTCGCGGCGGGGTGAAAATTGATGTTGGTAATGCTGGAACAGTGATGCGCTTTCTTCCACCACTTGCAGCCCTTGCAACTGGTGATGTTGCATTCGATGGTGATCCACGTTCTTATGAGCGTCCACTGGGGCCAGTGATAAAGGCTTTAGAAGAATTAGGCATTTCGATTGAGCATGACGGTCGATACAGCTTGCCCTTGAAATTACATGGAACGGGCAAGATTCCAGGCGGTGCCTTAACAATTGATGCAAGTGCATCTAGCCAGTTCTTATCAGCACTTCTACTGGTTGCACCAAGTTTTGGAAATGGCATTGTTGCAACACATAAAGGCGGACTATTGCCATCTATGCCTCATATTGAAATGACAGTTGATATGTTGCGCAGCTTTGGAGCACAGGTAAGTGTTGACACAAGCGCGCAATCGTGGAGCGTGAAGCCAGGAAAACTTCATGGACAAGATTTAGTGATTGAACCTGATCTATCTAACGCCGCGCCATTCCTTTCTCTTGCCATGGTGTGTGGTGGAAGTGTCACGATTGCAGATTGGCCAAGCTCTACAACTCAGCCTGGAGATCAACTGCGTTCCATCTTTACACAGATGGGTGCAAAGGTTTCTATGGATGAGCGCGGATTAACGGTAACTGGAACTGGCGTTATTCATGGAATTGATATTGATTTACATGACGTTGGAGAACTAACTCCATCTATTGCAGCAGTGGCAGCCCTTGCCGATTCACCGTCACATTTGCGCGGTATTGCCCACCTTCGCTTGCATGAAACGGATCGTCTTGCCGCCCTTACGCGCGAAATAAACGCGCTAGGTGGAGATGTAGTTGAGGAAGAAAGCGCGCTACACATAACTCCTGCTCCATTACATGGCGGTGTATTCCATACATACGATGATCACCGTCTAGCAACGGCCGGTGCTGTTCTTGGTTTAGCAGTTCCAGGTATTGAAGTGGAAAACATTGCAACCACTCGCAAGACTCTGCCAGATTTTCCAGGTCTCTGGAGTTCTCTTCTTGTTTAGCCAGAAAATGTGCTCATGAGTCCACGCGAATACGATGAATCAGATGCGCGCGTAAGACCTGCGCGCAGCACGCGTCCACGTAGTAAAGATCGACCAAGTCACTCCAGTGCCATTTCAGTACTTGTCACAGGAGTTGATCGCGGGCGACAAACATGTGTCAGTGATGATGGTGTGATTATCACGGCGATGCGTGCAAGAGAACTGGGTCCTAAATCAGTTGTGGTGGGTGATCGAGTTTCTATTGTCGGTGATGTAAGCGGTGATGAAGGAAGTTTAGCTCGTATTGTTGCAGTCAATGAGCGCCGTAACACATTGAGTAGAACTGTTGATGATGCTGCCCAAGTAGAGCGCACAATTGTGGCGAATGTGGATCAACTTGTGATTGTTGTTGCCGCACTCAATCCTGAACCACGTCGTGGTCTCATTGACCGTTTTCTAGTTTCAGCCTTTACTGAAGGTATTACACCTAAGTTAGTTGTTACTAAAACTGATTTAGGTGTAGTTCCAGAGTTTCTAGCTGAGTATGCAAAGTTAGATGTTGAAATCCTGCACACTGCGATTAAGAGTGATTCAAGGGAAAAAGATTTAGAAGCACTACACCACATGCTTTCAGGTAAAATTTCTGTACTAGTTGGTCATTCAGGTGTTGGTAAATCAACACTTATTAACGCACTTGTTCCAGATGCAGATCGCTTAACTGGTGATGTGAATGAGGCGACAGGTCGCGGTCGACACACATCATCTAGCGCAGTTGCACTTGCACTCGATACTCACGATGGATGGATTATTGATACACCAGGTATTAGAGCATTTGGCTTATCCCATATCGATGTCAGTCGAATTGTTGATGCGTTTACTGATCTCTCACTTGTGGCTGCAACATGTTTGTCGAATTGCTCACACGCTGAAAGCTCTTGCAAACTTGATGCATGGGCTGCGCCAAACGGGGTAGTGGACCATGAGAGAACGGCCAGATTGAGCAGTCTTCGTTCCTTGTTAGCGGTCAAGGACCAAGCAGTATTTGTGCCAGAGGATTAGTATTCAATCTATAGAGCGCACGAGCTGAAGGAAGAATAGAAAATGAGCGAAAGTAAGTACGCCGAAGATTTAGCTTTGGCACACCTACTTGCCGACATTGCAGACTCAATCTCACTTGATCGCTATCAATCTTTAGATTTAGTAATTACTACTAAGCCAGATAACACTCCAGTTACCGATGCAGATCGCGCCGTGGAAACGGCTATCCGTGAAGCACTTGCAACGCATCGCCCTAATGATGGATTACTGGGCGAAGAGTTTGGCAGTGATATCACAGGGGCAAAGCGCTACTGGGTCATAGATCCCATTGATGGAACAAAAAACTTTATGCGTGGAGTTCCAACATGGGCAACATTGATCGCACTTGTTGAAGTTGCCGAAGATGGCACACAGGAAGTTGTTGTTGGGATTGCTAGCTCACCAGCACTTGCGCGTCGATGGTATGCATCATGTTGTGAAGGTGCATATGTCACTTTTAATGGCCAGAGTAGAAAATTAGCTGTGTCACAAGTTTCATCCTTGAGTGATGCATCAGTTGCATATTCAGATTTTGTTGGTTTTGGTTCACGCTTGAAGGCTTTTAACTCAATTCTTTCTACTGCTTGGCGCACTCGGGGAATGGGTGATTTTTGGTCACACATGTTGGTTGCAGAAGGAGCTGTAGATATTGCCATTGAACCGACTCTTGCTGTGTGGGACATGGCGGCACTAGATATTATTGTGCGAGAAGCTGGAGGAGTATTTACAAATACTTCAGGTGAACATGGTCCATTTGGTGGCAGCGGAGTTTCTACAAACAAAGCAGTACATGAAGCTCTCATCAAAGCCTTGAACGGGTAAGCGGAGATGGCAACTGAAGCGATCTTAGAACCCACAACCCTTGCTATTGAGGGAATGACCTGTTCTTCCTGCGTTAATGCAGTTGAAAAAGCATTAAACAATATGGAAGGTGTTCGAGCAACTATTAACTTTGCAACCGAAACTGCCCATGTTATGGCACCTGCAGATATGGATGTTAAAGAGTTAATCAAAACAGTTGAAAAAGCGGGATATAAAGCCAGCCTTTTACAAGATGCTCAGGCAGTAACTTTGCATAGTAAGAAGTCAGCAAGGGCTTTGTTCTTTGCATTTATTTTTGCTGTTCCTGCAGTAGCCCTCTCCATGGTTATGAGCTGGCATCACAGCATAGATATGTGGATTCATGATCAGCTAGATGTGTTTGGACTTCCTCATCCACTCTATTCAGGCACAGCTTGGCTAGTAATTGCTTTAAGTGCACCGGTTGTTCTCTTTGTTGCTTGGCCTATTCACCGTGCTGCACTACGAAATCTGAAGCATCCAACAATGGACAACCTCATTTCGATGGGTTCGATAGCAGCATTTACATGGTCGATTTATGCAAATTCAACGGGCGAGGGCGATGTTTACACAGAGGTTGCTGCTGGCGTTATTTTCTTTGTCATCCTTGGACGTTTCTTAGAAACTAGAGCCAAAGCACGTGCTGGCGCAGCTCTTTCCTCCCTTTTAGCACTTGGTAGTAAAGAGGTAACAATTGTTCGTGGGGGATTCCCACTCATTGTTCCAATTGAGCAACTACAAATTGGTGATGAATTTGAAGTCAGACCAGGTGATCGTGTTGCAACTGATGGCATTGTTGTTAGTGGGCAAAGCACAGTTGATAACTCAATGCTTACGGGTGAATCAAAACCTGTAGATGTGGGTCCTGGTTCACAAGTAATTGGTGCATCGGTTAATCACAATGGTCGATTAATTGTGCGCGCTACACGAATAGGCAGTGATACTGAACTTGCCCGCATCACAGCAATGGTAATTAGCGCCCAAGGTACTAAAGCACCTATTCAGCGCTTGGCTGATCGAATTAGTGCAGTCTTTGTTCCTATTGTTACCGTGCTTTCAATT
>Ga0208485_1000562_pt1 | contig 11010 bp, 9 predicted proteins | sample LakMenEpi27Jul12_FD_150707 | JGI IMG/M metagenome (GOLD analysis project Ga0208485, IMG submission 150707) | Freshwater microbial communities from Lake Mendota, WI - 17JUL2012 deep hole epilimnion (SPAdes) | ecosystem: Environmental > Aquatic > Freshwater > Lentic | place: Lake Mendota, Madison... | reverse complement strand
CAGCTTCTTGTTTATCTTTTGGAGTTTCGGAAGACAAAGATAAGACTAAAGTTCCCCGTTGTTCACCACAGGGATCATTTTTACCCTGAGGATTGGTTCGAGGTTCTTTTTGGGTAACTTTACCCTCAAGAATATTCACTTGTAGATAACCGTATTTTTTAGGATTAATACCGCCAAATAATTCAGATTCAATCTCTTGAACACCGTATTTTTTAGGATTAATACCTCCAATTAATTTAGCTTCAATCTCTTGAACTTTGTTAATAGGTAAAACTCCGGATGCAAAAACACGAAACCAGTATCGCATCATCGATTTAAAGGCTGTCGGACGAACTTCTGCAACGGGTGCGCTCCGCATTTGCCATTCATTGCGTCGCTCATTCCATTGCCATTGGGTGAATCGTTGATAACCATGAATTAATTGACCTTCTAGCTCAAAATCCAATCGATAAAATTCCGATTCTAATCTTGGGTTTTTTCCAGATAAGATCAATTGTCCATAACCTGTATTGACTTGTGAACCTATGCCAAGCTGTAAACCTTTTTTCAGCCATTGTTTTACCTTTTCAAGTATCTTTTCATCTTGACAGTTACTAGCTAGACGTAAACGTAAACCAATTAAAAAAGTTGGTTCTTTGAGAGAGAAAAAAGGATTAGGGTTAGGAGAATATTCTAGAGAATCATCTTTCCATGACCAAATATTATTAGCCATGTCCATTTCTAACCCCCCGTTCTTAGAAGGTAAAGGATAGGCATCAAAAAAGACAACTTTACCCGTTTTATTTTTTTCCTCTTTGGCGTTTATATCACCAAAATAGGGGGCGATTTCTTTTTCCGCGTCTTTCCATTCCAGATTATTTTCCGCCATGATTTCTCGGATGGCTTGGTTTCTGGCAACACCGCGCAATGTACTAGATGGAATATAGGGCATTCCGAGGGCATCAAAGGCAGGTAAAAGAATACTTTCCGGTCCGCGATGACCACCGACACGAATACGCCAAGTGGATTTGACTTGAAAAGCGATTCCGTCTTTCGCTAACAGTTGGGTACGTTGATTGAGTTGCTCAAGACGCTGAGTATAGTTAGCATTTTCTTGGGCTGTTTGCAGAATTTGGGTTTTAGTCGCATCTTTGTGTGGATAGTCGGCAGCACGCATCCAACGGAGATATTCGACAAAACTGGCTGATTGGTCGGGTTGAGGTTCGTTTTCGGGGTCTAACCACGGTGAGGGTGGAGGAGGATTGTTATTGCCGCCACCGCCGTTATTATTGCCGCCGCCACTCCTAGGAGGCTGTCTGGAGGGTTGGTTGTTATTTGTGGGTTTTATAGCTTGATTTTTTAGGGTGGGTTTTTGAGGGCGATTAGGACGTTGTAAGGGGCTATGGGACATAATAATTATAATTTCCTTTCTAGTTCAATGAATTATAAAAACTGTGGTGACAATTTACCTGAGTTAGTCCCCACTTTCCACATCGGAATAGATGGCATTAGCCCAGAAGCTAAATTCTTGGGCGATTTCCAAGCCTAAACCCGTTAGTCCTAGATAATCATCAGTGGAAAGTTTTTTTAATGTGTCTAATCCTTGTGGGTTGGCTATATTCCGGTTGTTCGAGATTTCTTCAAGACACTCAAAGTATATTTTAACAACTTCTCGCTTACCTTCTTTGTCTTTACTAATAGCAGTTTCTTCGGCTTTTAGTCGCATCATTCCCCAAGTAGAAAGATAGGTATAAAGTTCAATAGCTTGATTTTTTTGTTCTTTGCGGCGACTATTATCAGCAGTATCTGAGGACAATTTTTGCAAGGCAGTGAATACGGGATTGCTAATCGTTCTAGGGTCGAATGTCATGGTTATTTTGGCTCCAAAAGTTAAAAAATATTACCTGACCAAAGGGCATCAAGAGAGATAACAATATCGGGAAATGCAGCAGCAGATAAGGTTCCTGTACTAAATTTTTCTTGATATTGATAATCAGAATTTATCGGTTGACGAAAAACATAAATCTCTCGATTTTTGATGGCAACTACCCAATATTCTGCAATACCAGCTTGGGCATAGATGTGTTTTTTTTCGGTTAAGTCTTTACTGAGAGTTGAGTCGGAAATTTCGATTAACCAAAAAATTTCATCAGCATAGGGATGATGATCTCGATAGCGAGAACGAGGGGGAAAAACTACAGCGATATCGGGTTCAGGTTCTGAGTTTTCTAAGGTAATGGGTCCAACTTCTCTTACCCATGCTTTATCCTTGAGACGTTGACGGAGAAAGTTGGCTAATCCTTCTCCACTGTCTTTATGTAAAGGTCCTTCTGGACTCATTTCGAGAATATCTCCATTCAGTAATTCTACACGCCGATCGATTAAAATTCCCGCCGCAATCATGCGATGATAATCGACCACTGACCATTTAGCTAAGGCAAGATTAGCTGTCATAAATTACCTCTACCATTGTTGCACAAAACCACGTCCTAAACTTTCCTGTCCGCCGATTTGTAGAATGTCATTATCTGCTAATAACTGTTTAAAATCAGCTTGGGATTGTTGTCTGGTTCCATTAGCTTGAGAGGTAATACCCCAAGGAAAATACATTAAGGTGTCGGGGGGAATAGCTTCTTCATAACGAAATCCTCCATCGACGGATTTATGCTCATCTAATTTAATTTTAACTTGTCTCCATAAACTCATTTGAATTAGAGTCGTGCAATGCTGATCGGGTAATACTAAGACTTTATTAATGCCACTGCTGACAGAGTTTTTGGGAATAAAACTTTGCCAATTTGACCAGTCTTTTAGATCATCGACCTTGAGAATGGCATCCTTGAGATAAACGTTGGTGTTGGCCTTTTTAAAACTACAGCTATATTCGGGGGGAATTGTCAGACTAGGATTAGTTAATCTTGTCCAACGACGAAGAAGTAAAGGAGAAGTGATCCAGACGACACCGTGACTAAGGGAAGGGACGGGCAACCAGAGAATCGAACCATCTCCTATCCAGATGTCTCCCTGTTCCAAGTTTTCTGCACCTTTATCGATTTCATTACCGAATAACTTAAATTTTAGGTTTTCTTCGGTAGCTAAAGAACGGATTTTCCCGCGAATTGTACTGGAGGGAATATAGGGTAAAGTGGTATGGGATTCACGAGCAATACCCACTAGATTCCCCTCTTGAGTGGTTCCTCCGGTATGTAGGGGAGAAAGTAGATAAAAGTGGATTAAGTTCATGATTAATTATTCTCCTTTATAGTTGATCCAAAGTAATTCTGAGTAGCCTAATTTACCCCTATTCGCTTGTCCAAAAACAGCGATCAAATTTGATCCAAAGTAATTCCGAGTAGCCTAATTTGCGCCAGCGTTGGTGATATTCGGGACTATCGGGCTGCTCTTGAAATAGGCGATCGGGTTGATTTAAATAGTATTGACTACCGGCGGGGGCCGCGAAGACTTGGGGGGCGGGAATGCTAGTATTTTCTTTTGATTGAATGCGGCAACTGATCGGGATAGCTCGATCGGTTGCGACACTGACTAGATTGCCCGGTTTCTGATTACTATTAACAGTATGGGCGAGTTTCCATTCCCAGGGCCAAGAGCGACAAATGGCTTGATTATTATCGTGACGGCGTTCAAAAATACCGGGGGTAACGAGATAGGCGATCGCTTTATTTATTTGTTTAAAGTTCTCCTCGGATTGTTGTTTTAATTCTTGCCATTGTTGACCTAAATTATCGCATTTTTCCAGTATAACTCGGTGTCCTTCTCCTCCTAACCGCAAAGTTGTGGGAGTGGGAATATTAACATCAATTCCGATCGCTATACTCCAACCGGGTAGCATTCGGATCGCTTTTTCCACAAAGTATCCATCGGCATCTTCTACCTGTTTACTTCCCGGTTTCATGGCATTATGGGAACGAATTTCTTCTTGCCAGGGTTTATCTTCTCCTTTGTGTTTTACTAACCATTGGCAAGGGTCGATCGCTCCTGTGTTTAAATAATCGAGAATAACTTTAAAAGGTAGATACTGACGATATTTACCTTCGTTCTCTTCTTCCGCTTGATTTTCTCGATTTTGGCAATTTTTGTTAGGTTTAGCCTTAGCTAAGGGGGCAGGTTTCGATCGATCCCAAAATATATGCTTTTCTGAAATCGTTAAATTATCACTCCAAGAAATAGGAATTAATGGGTCAGAATTGGCGAATCCTAAAGGACGGGGTAGATATAAAGTATCTCCAGCAAAAGATAGGAATGGACCGGTGATTTTAAAATAACTATTTTTAGAGCGATCTAGTAAAGCACTTAAAGCACCGGCGATCGTGTGACCGTTGGGGGGAAATGTACTTCCGGCCCAGGCTCTTTCTCCGGGGCTAAAGGGTTTGGCATCGCGTAGGAGAAGAACATCTAGGGGAGTGATTGTGTACCAATACATTAAATGGAACCTCCGATCTTAATCTCTCTTTTTCGAGTCATAAAAGCCGCTAGTTTCATCCAGCTACGCACGGCTTCGTTAAGATCATTAGGAGCATTTTCCGTGGTTAACCAAAGATGTTTGAGAAAGTTGCTTAGGTCTTTTTGAAAAGCTTCTCTGTTCTCTGTTGTTAGATTTTCCCGACGGCTAGAGAAGGCTTTTGTCCATGGAAAAATCGCTTCTTGTACTGGTGCGGGATGTTGTTCCCAAATTGTCGCAGCTTGTTCAAAGATACTGGCATCTAAATTCAATTCTAAGAGTTTTTGCCATTGATAAAAAACATCAAACTTAGCCGTAGATTTTAGGATGTTTCCGTTGCCGTAGAGAACGCGCACTTGTACAGCATCTTTTTTGACTTTTTTGCCGTCAAAGCCTTTATAGGCGTGTTCCTTGGCTTTTTTCTCGGCTTCCCAGAGATTTTCTAGGGCGATAGCAAGGGGTACGGAATGATGAGCGATGACAATACCGAAACTGATAGTCGCCCGCTTTCCCATGGTAAATAGGGGACGTTTGGCGAGATTTTCGGCAGGTTTTTCGCCTTCCCATTGCCAATAGTCACCGGCGTTATTAAATTCCCCATGGGGGTCTTTTTCTCCCTTAAAACATTGCTGGATATCCCATAACCATTTATCCCATTCCCAGAGATTAGTATAGGCGAGAACATCATCACCGCCACCATAGATTAAGCGTCCTGCATAGCGTTGTTCGGTGAGGTAGGGAACGAGTTGATTAGAGAAGTCTAAAAGGGCGCGACTGAGGGCGCTATGGGTAGATGGTCCCATGCGTTTTTTAACTTCTAAAAACTGTTGAAGAGGTTTTTGGTACTTTTCTGGTATAGCATTTGCTGTGTCAATTTTTTGTTTTAATTCATCGGGAATATACTGACGATAGGCCTCTAAATTAGAGCCTTTTAACCAGTGGTTCATATTGTCCCCATCCCCCGCAGCTAAAACATACCAATCCGTGGGATTACTTCCAGGAGAATAAATTTGATTAATCTCCTTTTTCAACTGTTTTAACTCATCTTTCTTAGATTCTAAATTTTTTTCTGGATAATCTTCTATTAGCCATCCAGTATTAAATAGGCGCGGGTTAGGATATTGAGGATATTTTTTATCAATCCAGGGAATACCCCAAGGCTCTTTTTCAGCTTTATTTGTCCACTCAAATTTATTGACAATGTGCTGACACTTGTTACGATAATATTTAAGAGCTTCTGTGTTTTTATCTCGTTCCATTTGCCGTAAATATCCAGCTACTCCAGAACTAAGATCTGGATAGAGAATAGGATTATCGTTTTGGGTTTCTCCAGTAAGCTCTTCTAAGATAATTTTATGTAAAACTCGCTTAACAACTTCAGTCGCATTGAGTTTTTCACTACCATTAAATAAACCAAATTGATTTTCCCAAAAGTCTTTAACCTGTTTTTCTTTTGCCCAGTCTGGTTTGTCGATATCATAAATTGGATGAACAGCTGAACCTAATCCAGAAACACTAGAACGAGAAGTAAAAGCAGTAGGCGATTCCCAATCACGAGCATTTTTGACAGTCGTTAAACTTGAGCGTAGCTGATCGAAAATATACCCCCACCATGAACCAATATTTAAGTTAGGCTGTTTACTATATTTTGTCTTATTACCCTCATTTTCTTCTGAATCAGTTAGATTGAAAATATTTTTCAAAAACTGTTCTTCACTATTTGAAAATAGTGAATCTTTGGGATTGATTAATTCATTTTGTCTGTCTATCCAATCCTCAAATTTTTCTTCATTTCTAGGGGAGCAAGTTAGGTTTGTTTCTGGATCACCAATGGGAAAAGCCGTCCAATAGGTTTGCCACTGAGCCTCTAACCAACTATCCCATGTATTAGGATTAATATTTTCCCAATCTTTTCTAGATTGTTCACTATTCGTTTGTAAAAAGTTTAAAACTTTGTGTCCTAACTTTCTCCATTCTTGTTTTAGAGTTTGTTTAGCTAGTTGAGTAGCCGCATAAATAGGATTGTCTTTACTGTCATCTTTTGATTTACTATTATTGGGCAAAATCATGACGATAACGTTAGGAAATCCCGAGGTCAGGAGACTTTCTAGTTTTGGTTCTTTAATCCATTCTTTATTTTTAAAATCTTCTTGGTATTTTTTTAATAACCAATAATCAATTAATGGCTGTTGATATAAACAGGGGTAAAGTATTGTATCAGCACCATATTTACAAGCAATTTCCCAAGAAACTTTAGCAGAGAGATAGTGCAAGATCCAAGAACCCGCCCAAAAATCCCGCATCTTACGACTAGATTTAACTAATTCTTGGACAGGAGTAAAGGTAAATGTCACTAAATAAGGACGTGAATAGTTATTAAATGTCTGTCCTTTGCTTGGATAATGTTCAGGATTTTTGTAATACCCAGCTAATCCACCAGCTAAAGCGGAAGTCATACTAACATGACTCCATAATGATCCGTCCGGTAAACGGGTTTCTGCTGGTAAAAGGTGAACTAAAGGTTCTTCTTTTTCTAATACTTCAGGATAACATCTCCACAAAGCCCAAAAAACTTTTTCTGCATCTTCCCATTGACTGATTTCTTCTAAAAATTCTGCTTCTTTAGTTTCTAAAAATTGACGACGATTTTTTTGATTTATTTGCTGTTGCCAACTAGGATTAACTTGGAGACTTTGGGATTCTCCTGAGAGGAGATGATGAATTTTTAAATTTTCTCTGTAACTAACAGCACTATATTCCGGTGGGAGTCTGCCAATGGTACTGCGATCACTTGCTGAACTAATTAAATCACATAAACCAATATGATCTAACCAATTGCGATTTAAAGTTAAATCCTTCATTGCTGATTTATCTTTAGGTGATTTCCATCCCTGCATACACTGCAATAATGTCCATTGTCCTTCTCTATTAAAATCGAAGCGGTCAGATAGTGCTTTCAAGACGGGATCGTGTAGTAATCCCCAGATTTTCGCTTGCCAGTATCCTAGAGTCATAAACGTCTGTCTCAACTTGTTGCTGACTGATGTTCTCAGTATATCAATATGCCTTAGGAACCTCTAGAGATAACACGATATTTTGAAGATTTTTCTAAAAAGCTTCAAAAGCTTATCCTGTCTAAGTTTCTGGTGGTATGAATTTTTTACTATGATTATCGTCTGTTGGGGGAGAATATCGATCGACCAACATTTGCGCCGATCGCCGGTGTTTTTCCGCCATTTCTGGGGGAGAGAGAATCTGGGCCTGTTCGAGATAGCGCTGTACCCACCAGAGAAATTCTTCCAGGGAACGGGACGGGAGAGCGATGTGGTAATCGATCGAGTTAAGGATTTTCGTCTGCGGGTCGATCTGGGGATTTGTCAACTGCTGCCGGGGGTGACGTGCTTCTCCCTCCCGGATAAAGTAACTCACAGGATGAAAAAAGCGAACTTTAACGGTAATTAGGGTTAATTGTGCCGCTAATTCCAATTTTTGCGCTGCTAAATCCCCCAAATTCAAGCCCCAGCCATTTTTAATCAGTTTGTGGGCATTATTGAGGCTGTGGCGCTGTTCTTCGAGGGAGCGAGAGGGTTCTGGGAGGATTCGACAATGACCGGCGAAACGATTGAGGCGGCCGATCGCCAGACAGCCATCGGGATAGGTTTCATAGAGGAGATACCAGCCAATGTCACGGTAAATTAGCTGGAGGGGATAGATCGGGAAGGGCCCGGTAAATTTCTTTTGATAGGGATCGATCGGTCGGGCGATCTCGATTACCTCTCCCCGGACAATGGCCTGTTCTAGGGTGTCGATTTTCTCGTATAAAGTTTGGCGATATTTTCCCCGTTCCATCATCTCTTCCGGATCGGTATAGTTGATCGGTCGATCGAGTTGTTCCCAGACGGGATAGAGAAAGTCAGCTCGGGAGCCGAGTGTAAACCCTTGAAGACGGCGATCGAGTTGGTGATAGACCTGACGGATTCTCGGATCACCCTGATAGAGGGCCCGGGAGCGGAGTGCATCAAAGGCGATTTTAAGTTCGTCGGGACTCATAACCCCGGTGCCGAGATAATACCCCCAGCGATAGATGTGGCGATCGAGAATTTTGTAATCCCGTAGGGTCGTTATGTCTTTTCTCAGGGTGGCAATGGAGGGATATTCCGCGGGCCAACCGAGGGCGAGGGTGGCGGCGAGTTCTCTCACCCGTTCCTGTACTTCTGTTAATGCGTTGTGATCTTTCCCCGAATGGTAATTTTCCGAGGGATCGAGGGTTTGATAACCGACTCCGGGGTGTCGGACGAGGGTGGCGATCAGGAGCATAAGTCGCTGGAACTCGCGACTATCTCGTTCACGCAGTGTTCTTTCCCTAGGGGATTTGGGGGGCTGAGTCATACAGATGCAATCGGTTCAGTCAAGGGGAAAGCCAATATCAATTTACTTCACCCCGATGGCTAGAAAATCCGATCAGGACTGGAAAAATTAGCCGCTCGATCGAGGGGTTAAATTATTGGCTTTTTAGGGTATTTACGAGATATTTAGGGCTATCGTGGTAGGGAGTGCGGCTCTCTATCTAGGAAAAAAAGGTTATGTATATATCCAAAAGGAATGCTTTCATTCGGAATTGTGCGGTATCGGGCGTTAATGGAACAATTACGCTGTTTATCCTCTTAATCGCACCTTTAGGACTACTGGCAGTGATTGTGAACACGGCCCTGATCACGCTTTCCACATTTATTGTAGTTTCTCTCGGCGATCGAGTGGTGATCTGGCTCTGGCGAGATCGATTACCAGATAGTATGAGAGAAACATACAGATTCACCCATCGAGAAGCCAATCGCTCGATCGAAAGAAGACGGGACGAGTGAGGGAGGTATCCAGATGAGATGTCTGTATGTTTCCCAACAGGGTTGTTATGTGTCTGTCAAGGGGGAAAACCTTCTGGTTAAACGAGAAGGGCAGGTTCTGGGGTCGGTACAATTACCTCTGGTGGAACAGGTTTTAATTTTTGGCAAGTCTCAAATGACGACGGAGGCGATCCGCGCTTGTTTAAGGAAAAATATCCCGATCGTTTATCTGTCACGCATGGGTTATTGTTACGGGCGCTCGATCTCGATCGATCGGGGTTATCGTTATCTAAGTCGTTATCAGCAGCAGTTGAGCGCGAGCGATCGATTAATAGTAGCTAGGGCGATCGTGGGGGCGAAATTAAAAAATAGTCGGGTTATTTTGCTCCGACAACAGAGGAAAAGGGGAACGGATAATATGGCTCGATCGATTCAAAGTATCGAGTATTTGATCGAACAGTCGGCCCAGGCCCAGAGTATCGATCGTCTGATCGGTTTTGAGGGAGCGGCAGCTCACAGTTATTTTTCGGCGTTGGGAGACTGTTTAATCAATCCTGATTTCACCTTTTTAGGTCGTTCCCGTCGCCCCCCGGGTAATCCGGTCAATGGGATTTTGAGTTTCGGTTATCAGGTACTATGGAACCATTTGCTGGCTTTAATCGAGCTGCAAGGACTCGATCCCTATGATGCTTGTTTGCATCAAAGTTCGGAACGTCACGCTGCCTTAGCTTCCGATTTAATCGAGGAATTTCGCGCACCGATTATCGATTCTTTGATGTTGTATCTTGTTAATCGAAGTGTGATCAGTGTTCTAGAAGATTTTGATTATCGAAATGGGGGCTGTTATTTAAATAGTTCCGGGCGAAAAAAAATGTTAAGAGCTTTTGTTCAGCGAATGGAAGAAGAAGTACAATCCAGCGAAGAGGAAAAACAACCGCGCTGGGATTTGTTATACCAACAGGTTAAACGCTTTAAATCCTTTGTTTATTCCCCCGGTAATGGGTATCAGCCTCATTTGATCCGCTAATCATGTTATTTTACGTTATTGCCTATGATATTCCCTGCAATAAAAGGCGTAAAAAAGTGGCTGATTTGCTGGAAGGATACGGCCAACGGGTTCAGTATTCAGTTTTCGAGTGTGTTTTAAGCAAATCTCTATACAATCAGTTAAGAGAACGCCTGCAAAAGCAAATCAAAGAAAACGAGGATAGTATTCGATTTTACCCCATCTCTGGCCATACTTTAGCACAAATAGAGACTTTAGGCGGTGTCCCGCTAACTAAACCGCCAAGTTCTACGATCATCTGATTCGGTATCATCGACTAGCGACGGATAGGGCTGGGAGCAGATAACCTCGATTTCTGGTAAAATCCCTCGATCTACCACAGGATAAGGGTTTTGTGGTTTATGGGGTTGACTGTGCGACCGTATCTAGCTATAATTAACTTATCCGTCGCAACTGGCTTCCGAACCCCAATCCTGTTCGGACGTTTGCCTACCGGCTCTCTCTACTCGCTAGAGAAATTAATTGAATGGAAACTAATATACATTGATACCGACTACGAATAGCCGTTTGTACCTCTCTACTCGCTAGAGAAATTAATTGAATGGAAACAATCAATTCGGGATTTTCTTTGAGAGTATCTGAAAACTCTCTACTCGCTAGAGAAATTAATTGAATGGAAACGTAATCATTAATTGATCCGGTAATCATCACATACTGGTTACTCT
>Ga0208485_1000560_pt1 | contig 11015 bp, 8 predicted proteins | sample LakMenEpi27Jul12_FD_150707 | JGI IMG/M metagenome (GOLD analysis project Ga0208485, IMG submission 150707) | Freshwater microbial communities from Lake Mendota, WI - 17JUL2012 deep hole epilimnion (SPAdes) | ecosystem: Environmental > Aquatic > Freshwater > Lentic | place: Lake Mendota, Madison... | reverse complement strand
AACAGATCGCTGGCCTTATATAGCAGACCTTCGGCAGCAAACTCTGAGAATGTATTTAGGTTCAACACATCTGGATATGACTTGGTTGAGATATAAGTACGTCCCTTAACCAAGATGTCATCCCAACTTAGGTTCTCATGTTCAACTTTGATGGTTGGGTTAGCAGCCATAAAGCGAGCATTTAGATCCTTGTAGTAAGCAGGCATATCATCTGTGTAGTTAGGTGTAACAACTTTAATTGTTACGGTGTTAGCTTGTGCTGGTGCAGCTGTCAAAGCACCTGCAACCAATCCAAGTGAAGCCAGCGCAGCAAAACTACGCGTGGTTAGTTTTTTCATTTATTAGTCCTCCTAGGATCCCACGTGCTTGTGGGGGAGGCTTAGCCCACCACTATTTTCAAAATCAGGCAAGTAGCAGGCTTGGCTGAGAAAATAACGCTTTTGTTTTAATGGGGCTAATAATGAGCCCCAACCTGTCCTTAACCTACTTTTCTGACTCCAACCCCAGGAGTTGCTTGGGTGCGCTGGCCTTGCTTTAAAGTTGCAATGCCACTAATCCAAACCATTTCAAATCCAGCTGCAGGCAATCTAGGTGTCTCATATGTTGAGCGATCCAAAACAGATTGATCATCAAATAAAACCATATCTGCTTTCATGCCAACTTTAATAAAACCACGATCTGTTAATCCAAGTCGCTTTGCTGGTCTGCCAGTCATTCTTGCTATCGCACCATGCATTGTTAAAACTTTTTCTTGCCTGGCGTAAACACCAAGATATCGAGCGAAGGTACCAAAGCCGCGTGGATGTGGACGATTGCCAGTTAATATGCCATCACTACCAACCATGTGGCGAGAATCTTGCATAATCGCTCTCACATTTGGTTCATGTCCTGCAAAAATTACGCAAGATGCCTTGAGCTCTTCATCAATAATAAAATCTAAATAGAAATCTTCAACTTTTTTATCAACTAACTTAGCTGCTGAAACTAAATCCATTCCAACAAACTTGAGATTATGAGGTTTTTCAACTCCGGCAATATTTATCGCCGGCCAATTAACTACCCCGCCTTGATTACCATCACTGCCAGATATGGTTAATTCATGAATCACTTTAAGGCGATTGTCCATTACCGCTAATCGCTTAATAGTTTCCTTTGAGCCACCTGCCTGCACCCAAGAAGGCAGCAATGCATGTAGGTAGGTTGAGCCAGCTAAGTATGGGTAGGTATCTAAGGTGACATCCACACCTTGTTTTTCAGCAATTTGAATCTGTTCAAATAATAAGTCAGTTTTCCCATGAAAATTTGAGTGGCTCATATGACAATGAGTTAGATGAAGTGGGGATTTAGATAATTTAGCGATATCTAAACACTCAACAACTGCATCTAGGAATTTAGCACCGTAATTACGATGATGTGGGGCGTAGTAACCACCAAACTGTGCGACAACTTTGCAAAGCTGCACAATCTCATCATCATTTGCATACATCGCTGGGGTGTAGGTAAGTCCTGCTGATAAGCCAAAGGCGCCTTGTTCCATCCCCTGCTGAGTTAACCGCTTCATCGCTGCTAACTCATCAGCTGATGCATACCCTGGTTGATTACCTCTGACTAACATTCGAACTGAACCATGCGGAATTAAATATGCAACATTTACCGCGCATCCTTGATCAACTCGAGCCAAATACTCACCCACGGTGTGAAAATCCCATTTGAGATCTTTTGGATCTGAGTTCCAACCAAATAGCTGCTCACGTAGTTCAAGAAGGCTCTCTGGATTACTTGGCACATAACTAAGTCCATCTTGGCCAACTACCTCAAGAGTCACGCCCTGTGTGACCTTAGCTAAATGTTGTTTATCGGTAAGTACTGCTAAATCTGAGTGTGCATGCATATCAATAAATCCAGGAGCGAGAGTTAAGCCAGAGCCATCAATTACCTTGCCCTCTTCAGCACCTTTTAATATTGAACCAACCTGTGAGATAACACCATTTGTAACTAAGAGATCTTGGCGAAGCGCGGGCGTATCACAACCATCAATTATCTTTGCCCCTCGGATGGTGAAAGTATTTTCACTCATTTGTTTTAATCAGAACCTTCAACCATCTTAAACATAGGTGCATAGCCAGCTAACAATCCACCATCGACTACAAACTCACTTCCACTAATCCAGGCCGCCTTATCTGTTAGTAAAAATAAAACCGCCTCAGTTACATCAGCAGGTGTTCCAACTCGACCAAGTGGATACCAAGGTTTTAATTTTTCAAAAATTTGTGGATTTCTATCCACCCGCTCTTGCCAAGCATCGGTAGCAATTGTTCCTGGCACCACAGTTGTGCAGCGAATGCCATCTGGGCCATATCTAACTGCCACAGTTCTAGTTAACGCGTGTATGCCAGCCTTTGCCACGCTATAGGAATCACTGCCAATCATCGCCTTGGCATTTACCGTGCCAATATTTACTATGCAGCCAGCCTTGCGTTTAATCATCCCGGGCAAGGTGGCTTTAATTGTTAGAAAGCTACCGGTTAGTGTTACAGCCAGTGTGCGGTTCCAAACCTCAAGCGAGGTTGCTAGCAGATCTTCTGGATCATGAATCATTGCATTATTAACTAAGCAGTCAATCTGACCAAAATCTTTTTCAATCAGGGCAAAATTCTTAATGATCTCACTCTCTGATGAAACATCGGTCTTATAACCCTTAGCTGTTATGCCCATCGCAGAGATCTCTTTAACTGTTGCATCCAGATTTTCTGCAATCAACTCAACTAATGCCACTTTGGCACCGCGAGAGCCAGCACCTATTGCAATCTGGCGACCAATTCCTCGGCCAGCGCCAGTAACAACAACTACTTTGCCCGCTAAATCTTGTGCAATTGTCATATTATGAATTTCAGATCGCTACTACAAAATCAATTTCAACTAATATATTAATTAAATCTGAACCAACTGTGGTGCGAACTGGAAACGGGGCTGAGAAAAACTCCCGGTAAACCGCATCATATGCAGCAAAGTCTCGATTAACATCTTGTAAGTGAGCCGTTACCTTAACAACATCTGCAAACTTTGCACCCTTTACATCCAAAATCTTTTGCAAGTTTTTTAAAGTCTGTCTAGTTTGCTCAGCTACCCCACCATCAACAATCTTGCCGGTAGCTGGATCAACTGGACCCATGCCGCAGGTATACAAGAAACCGTGGGCAGCTACACCGTGTGAGTAAGAACCACCTGGCGCTGGTGCTTGGCTGGCATTGATATGTTCGATCTTCATTAGCTCTCCTTAGGTTATTTTGCGATTAGAAAAATGTGTACAAGCAATCTACAACATCATAATTGTCGTTGACTAGTGGAATCAACCGCCATTTATCAAATGTAGTGCAAGGGTGGGAAATACCCAACCCAATTAACTGCGATACTGCAAAATCCTGCTTACTTCTTAAGTAGCCATGCTGGTCATTTAATTTCTCAATCTGACCAGAAAAACCGGTTAAGCCAGCTGCATATCGGGCAAAGGGAATTGGATTATGCAGATCATTGCCAATATCTCTTTTGCCAAGATTTAGTACGCCAAAATTTTGCTCTGGTGAACTTATTATCTGTGCCCAAACCTCAATAGCTGCGTCAAAAGTTTGCTCTGAGTTTCGAAATGGATATATCTCTTCATAATACTTACTGTCGTGGGTGACATAACCCCCACTGCGCAGTAGCAAAATCTTTGGTTTAGCAAATTTATTTAGCTCATCAGCGACAATCTCAAAGTAGGCGCTGCCACCTGCGGTAATAATAAATACTTCATCGCTCTTGTATGAATAAGCCAGATCAGCTGCTGCCACAATCTTCTGGCAAAACTTACTTATTTTTTTCTCACCTTTTTTATTTCTAGCTGCCTGTGGCACCGCTCCCTCAAAGCCGGTCACACCACGTAGTTTCAATCTACTATCTGCGGCAATAGCGCTGGCAATTAATGCCACATCAGCTAACTCCCTCACACCAGCGCGTCCATCATCGGTGCCTATTTCAATAAATAGGTTTTGTTCTCCTTGGTCTGGTGTGTGTTTTTTTACAATCTCCAACCCGGCTAAAGAATCAACATAAAAAATAATCTCAGCTTGTTTTTGCTTATTTATCTTGGCAATCTCTGCAATCGCCGCCGGATCTAATACCTCATTAGCGATGATTAAATTTTTAAATCCATACTTTAAAAAGATGCTCGCCTGCCAAAAGTTAGCAACAGTTAGTGCGGTTGCACCTGCTGCCACCTGCATCTGGGCGATTTGCGGTGACATGGTGGTTTTAACATGAGGGGCAAGTTCAGCGCCAACTGATTTGCAAAATTTAGCCATCTGGTCAATATTGTTTTTTAGGGATTTTTCTTTAATTGCCATGATCGGAAATTGAAAATTAGATGTGAAAAGATTTGGTTTTGTGGCTAAAAACTGTTCAAGGGTTTTCCCATAGGAATCTATCGGAAAACCCTTGAAGGTACTTTCAATTACTTTACTGCTAAAACTCTGCTCCACCCTGAAACATTATCAAAGATAAAGCTTTTTGCTCTTATCAGGAGCAGCCGGAGGTGTTTCCGCAACCTTCGCAGACAAAGCAGGAGCCGGCCATTCTCATTTTGACTCCGCATGTCATACAAAGTGGTGCATCTGATTTAACCCCAGCCATCTTCTCAAAGAGCTCCATTGATGATCCAACGGATGAGTTATCAACTGGTGCCTTTTCAATCTTTACCTCTTGTTTTTTGCTCTCAACTTTTTTTGTAGGAGCGGTGATTGCAGCAGCTTTTTCATCAGCTGTGTACTCACCACTTTCAAGGGCGCGAGCGCGCTCTGCTGCTGAGTGAATACCAAGTGCTGATCTTGATTCAAATGGTAGGTAATCCAGGGCAAGACGGCGGAAGATGTAATCCATTACCGATTGCGCCATTCTGATATCAGCATCATCTGTCATACCAGCTGGTTCAAATCTTTGATTAGCAAACTTCTCCACAAAGGTCTCTAGTGGAACGCCATATTGCAATCCAATTGATACTGCAATTGAGAAGGCATCCATAACACCGGCAAGAGTTGAACCCTGCTTGCCAAGCTTTAGGAATACTTCAGCTAGAGCGCCATCTGCGTAGGCACCAGAGGTCATATAACCCTCTGCGCCTCCAACGGAGAATGATGTGGTTTGTGCTGGACGAGTTTTTGGTAATCGCTTTCTTACCGCATTGTGTGCAACCTCAGTTGATACCGCCTCATCCTTTTTACCCTTTGAATCAGATAGAGGTTGTCCAACCTTGCAATTATCACGGTAGACCGCAAGTGCCTTAAGTCCTAACTTCCAACCTTGGTAGTAAACCTCTTCGATCTCAGCCACTGTGGCATCCGATGGCAGGTTAACTGTCTTTGAGATCGCACCCGATAGGAATGGCTGACATGCAGCCATCATGTGAACATGTCCCATTGCGCTAATTGAGCGAATGCCCATTGCGCAATCAAAGACTGTGTAATGCTCAAGCTTTAAGCCAGGTGCATCAATGATGTTTCCATTTTCAGCAATGAAAGCAACAATTGCTTCAATTGTCTCATCGGTGTAGCCAAGCTTCTTAAGCGCAAGTGGCACAGTCTGGTTCACAATCTGCATTGAACCGCCGCCAACCATCTTCTTAAACTTAACAAGAGCTAGATCTGGCTCAATACCGGTGGTATCGCAATCCATCATCAAACCGATGGTGCCAGTTGGTGCAAGAACTGATGCTTGCGCATTGCGCCAGCCATTCTTCTCACCAATTGTGTTACCAGCAGACCATTGCTTAATCGCCTCTGCCCAAACATCTTTATCCAATGTTGAAACTGATTTTGCTGACTCAGTTGCATTTTGGTGCTTGCGCATTACCTTGGTGTGAGCTGCTGCGTTTCTGGCATAACCATTGTATGCACCAACAATTCCAGCAAGCTCTGCACTTCGTCGGTATGAAACTCCAGTTAATACTGAGGTAATCGCACCAGCAAGGGCGCGGCCGCCATCTGAATCATAAGCAAGACCTGAGGCCATCAGCAGAGCGCCAAGGTTTGCATAACCAATTCCTAATTGACGGAAGTTTCTTGTGGTCTCACCAATTGGCGCAGTTGGGAAATCTGCGAAACAGATTGAGATATCCATTGAGGTAATAACCAACTCAGTTACCTTGACAAAGTTTTTAACATCAAATGAACCATCAGCTTTTAAGAACTTCATTAAGTTCAAAGATGCCAAGTTACATGATGAGTTATCTAGTGACATGTACTCAGAGCATGGATTGGATGCATTGATCCGGCCAGTCTCTGGGTTTGTGTGCCACTCATTGATGGTGTCGTCATATTGAATTCCAGGATCAGCACAAGCCCAAGCAGCCTCTGCCATCTTTCTAAATAATTGTTTAGCATCAACGGTTTCAATAACCTCACCAGTTGAACGAGCGGTCAAACCAAATGACTCACCCTTTTCATAGGCGCGCATAAATGCATCTGATACTCGAACTGAGTTATTAGCATTTTGGTATTGCACAGAGACAATATCTTTGCCACCCAAATCCATATCAAAGCCAGCATCACGTAGGGCGCGGATCTTGTCCTCTTCGCGAACCTTGGTCTCAATAAACTCTTCGATATCTGGATGATCAACATCTAGCACCACCATCTTGGCAGCACGACGAGTTGCTCCTCCTGATTTGATTGTGCCAGCAGATGAATCAGCACCACGCATAAATGAAACTGGACCAGAGGCTGTTCCACCTGATTTTAAAAGCTCCTTAGATGAGCGAATTCGAGAAAGATTTAGACCAGCACCTGATCCACCTTTGAAGATAAAGCCCTCTTCTTTATACCAATTAAGAATTGATTCCATTGTGTCATCTACTGAGAGGATGAAACAGGCAGATACTTGTTGTGGTGCATTTGTTCCCACGTTAAACCAAACAGGTGAGTTGTAGGAAAAAATTTGGTGCATCAACATATGGGTTAATTCATGTTCAAAAATTTCAGCATCAGCCGGTGTTGCAAAGTAGCCATTTTCTCTGCCAGCTTTTGTGTAGGTTAAAACTACGCGATCAATTACCTGCTTTAGAGACCACTCACGATTTTCTGCCCCTAGTGCGCCACGGAAGTATTTGGTGGTAACAATGGTTGAGGCATTTACTGACCAGAAATCAGGGTACTCAACACCTTTTTGTTCAAAGATAACCTCGCCAGATTTCCAGTTAGTCTGAACAACATCACGTCGCTCCCACTTAACTGTGTCATATGGGTGAACCCCAGCTGTTGTATAGATACGTTCGATGGTAAGACCTTTTCCAGTGCCGGTCTTTACCGCTGCTGGCTTATTCACTATAGACATTTACTTATCCCCTTAACTAGTTGTTTAAATTCTTTTTTTTCATCTTTAAAACTTTTTTTTCAACTGCTTATCTTTTTTCGCTACTTATCTCTACTTCTTATCTACTTAAAGGGACTACTGAATTAATTCTTGGGTACGAGCTGCTTTTAATGCTTTTGAATTTCTGGAAGGTTCGGCACGGAGAAGTGCGATCTCACCTTCAAAATCTTCTAGGGAGGAAAAACTACGGTATACCGAGGCATATCGTAGGTAGGCGACCTCATCGAGTTCTCGGAGTGGCGCAAGTACTGCCATTCCAACCTCTTGGGCCTCAACCTCTGCCACACCATCGGAGCGAAGAAACTCTTCAACTCTTTGGGCAAGCAGTGCTAAATCATCATCATTAACTGGTCTGCCCTGACATGCCTTGCGCACGCCATTGATTACCTTCTCGCGAGAGAAGGGCTCAGTAGCACCTGATCGTTTGATGATTAGAAGAATGGAGCTCTCTGCGGTGTTAAACCGTTTGCCACAGCTGGTGCATTCGCGCCTTCTGCGGATCTGGTTACCCTCATCGGTCGGGCGTGAATCAATCACTCTGGAGTCTTCAAAACGACAGAATGGACAGATCACGGGCCGGTTCTCCTTTTTCCTAGCTAAGCGGGGGAAGAGCACACTAGCGGAAAACCACTACTTATGGAAGCCATAAGCGTAATCACCCCTATATGTTGGGTGAACCATAGACCCGCTCTTTAGGGTTTAAAAGCACCTGAGTCGGCGTGTTTGGTGAAATCTTTACCTAAAGCCCCGCAAGCGCTGCTGAAAGAGAAAAAAATAGAGCGCTAGCAGGAAAGGTAGCTAGCGCTCTATGCGGGGCGTCGTTAGTTAAGGTTTAAATTATTCCCAGGTAAATCGGCCCTCACCTGTTAATGCTTTATACCTTACATCGGTATCTGGAATTGTTGGCAAGCCATTAGTTCCAGCTGGGAAGGTACGAAGGTACTCATAAAGTGCAACTTCGTAATCAATACCAAATGCTGATTTCTTCAGAGCCGCTAGCGCTGGATAATTATCGCCACCATCTGCAGTGAAGTTATTGGTGACAATAGTTACCGAAGGAGCTCCTGCAACTACTGCTCCATCACTTACGATGGCGCGGCCATCGCTAAGTGTTATGGATTTAACTCGCGTGCCTTCAGTAGTGATGGTGCCAGTGGTGGCACCTGAGGCAGGAGTTGATACCACCTGCGCCGTACCATTTCTTAGGCACACTACCTTCATGCCAGATATCTGTAGGAATTGACCGCCACCTGCAGTTGAAATTGAACAAGATCTTTCAAAGATCTCCTTCAACTCCTTAGGACTTACATTTGTAACTGCTACCAAGGTGTTTCCAAATGGTAGGAGATCAAATGTATTACCGCGGGTAATCTCACCAACCTTGCCAGTAACTGGAAGAACAATCGCTGGGTTTTGTCTAATTCCGCCACCATTTTGAATTCCCACTAATGGCGCGGTGGTTGAAGGTTTTGGTAGACCTGCTTTTTCATAACGTTGGTTGTAGCTATAAACAAATGCGTCAGCAACTAAGTTACCGCCATTTGTTTCAGCAGTTCTAACACCTAAGACAGTCGCGCTGCCACGATCGGTATTAAAGACTGTGTTACTAGCTGCAATTGCATTAGTAAAGCCAGCTAAGCATGCATTTAGTGGAGTATCAACTGAAGTTACAATACTCGCCTTTGGCGTAACCGCATCAGTAACACCTGCAGCAGTTGCAACTGTGCTGACTGGAACTACTCTGCGTGGATATGAAGTAAATGGATTTACTAAATCTAAGTTACCTTTTTCGTCAAAGAATAAATCTGCACGACCTAGGTACTTGTAATTTCCACTAGTAGTTACAAGTGGAACCTTATTGCCACCCTTGTCTGAAAGCATTGTTGGGTACTCACCAACTGGAGTGGATTCACCTGGAATTAACTCCATCGCATTATCAATTGCTGGGTTTTGCAGTAGCTCATCGCCACCGCCAGCAACTGCGATATCAACACCCTTTAACAGGGCAACTAGCTCTTTATCGTTGCTGGCTGCTTGTAGGTGGCTTACCAAGATGATCTTGTTAATTCCCATACGTTGCAAGGTGTCGACCTGAGCTTGCACCGCCTTGGCAGTTGATTGCAAATCATTTGTAGTTAATTTAACTGAACCTGGGCTTGAGATAGTTCTAAGTGACCAAGTAACAGCTGAGACAACACCAAATCTATGTTTAGTAACTGGATCGGTGTGAATGTAACTTCTGCCTAAAACCTTGCCATTGGCAATTGATCCACTACTTAGCGTATTTCTGCCAACCATTGATTTTAAATCAGAGTTTTTACTAAAATCTAAATTACCAGAGATGAATGGGTGCTTACGCTTACCATTTGCACCAAATGCTTTGATGTATCGAGATAAAAATCCAGTTCCATAATCAAACTCATGGTTGCCCAGAATATGAACATCGTATGGCATCTGCGCCTGAGCTACCGCATCTAGTACTGGCTTTTGTGACTTGAGATCTCCTGGCTCACTGCAAATCATATTTTTACTTGGTAAAAATGAATCACCTGCATAAACAGATAAAACTGCATTTCCTAGTTGCCGAGCATCTGCGATCTCACGATCAAAGACTGTGGCAAAAGCTGCGGTACTACCAGCCCTTAAATCACCGGCAGAGCTTTTATATATTGCATCTGCTCCCAATGAGGATTCACCATCATTGTTATGAATTAAAGTTAGGGTTACTGGTGTTCTTGGTTCAGCAGCATTTGCTGGTGAAATGAGATTAATTGTTAGTAACTGTGTAGCTACTAATGAAAGCGTGATTGATAAAACTGAGACTTTGCGCATTTCTACCCTTCTCGTAGTTAGCGCAAATCAAAGCCGGTCAACATGACTAATAAAACAATCGATCTTAAACTTTGGTAATTCAGTTCATGAACAAGTGGCAAACAAGGCTAGTCAGAACTCGGTATCAGCCTTACTCTTGCGGAACTAGCAACTTTGTCCCGGCTGCCACATCAGCGCTTTTAAGGGAATTGACCTCGACAATATCGGCGACTACTGAAGCGATATCACCTTGTCCTGCTACTAGGGCTGCAATCGACCAAAGGGATTCACCAGGGGTAACAACAACTTGAACATACTTACTTTTAACCGAACCAGTATTTGTTGATTCATCACTTGCTGCTGAGATAGTGCTAAAACCAGCGCCAATTACTACTAATAGCGATAATGTTGAAACACTTCTTGCCAATCGCTTGGCTTGTCTTGCCTTCATCTTCTTGCTCCTCGTTAACAGAGTTCGAGGGGATTCGAACACCTGTTCTATAGAGTATTAAACACCTAGCCACTGACATTGTCCAGTTTAAATCGAACAAATGTTTGCTTTTTTTCTACCCCCCTGCTACCCTTTTTCTATGGCTAAAAAACCGGTAAGTGAGCTGCCTGATGGTCCAGCCGATGACAATGGGCTGACCCCGCGCCAATTAAAGATTTTATCCGTCATCAAAAAAGCAGTTGAGGATCAGGGTTATCCACCCTCTATGCGTGAGATCGGCAAAGCAGCAGGCCTATCCTCCACCGCCTCCGTCACCTACCAACTGCAAATTCTTGAGGAGAAGGGTTGGATC
>Ga0208485_1000557_pt1 | contig 11048 bp, 1 predicted proteins | sample LakMenEpi27Jul12_FD_150707 | JGI IMG/M metagenome (GOLD analysis project Ga0208485, IMG submission 150707) | Freshwater microbial communities from Lake Mendota, WI - 17JUL2012 deep hole epilimnion (SPAdes) | ecosystem: Environmental > Aquatic > Freshwater > Lentic | place: Lake Mendota, Madison... | reverse complement strand
CTCCTAAATAATAGGGACCAGAGGCTTGAATAGTTTGTATTGCTTCAATATAAACCATCGCCATCTCTTTAATAGAGCTTAGAGGTTTTTCAGTTTCATTTAGTCCTAATGCTTGCAATCCGTAGAAAGGCTGCTCCGTTCCTAAATTACGAGCTAAATCGGCATAACACAGCACATTACCACCAATGGGATGAACAGCAAAAAATGGGGTCTTATTACCTTGAGACTGGATAGCAATCAACGGTGAAGAGGCTGGCTGAGTTGTTTCTTGCGCTAGTAATTGAGCTAGACTTGCTATGGTTCCATTTTGAAAAAGACTGGTTAATGGTAAACGTTTATCTAACTTTTGTTCAATACGATTGATCAGACTAACTGCTAACAAAGAATGACCGCCTAATTCAAAGAAGTTTTCCTGAATACCAATATTATTAATGCCTAAAATCTCTGACCAGATTTGAGCTAATTGTAATTCCACTAAATTACGCGGGCCAATTTTAGGAATATTTTTTCTGGTCTGATCATCAGGAAGCGGTAAGGAACGGCGATCGCATTTACCATTGGGGGTTAGGGGCAAATCATCTAAAATAACAAAGGTATTGGGAACGAGATAGGCGGGTAATTGATTAGCCAAGAATTGACGCAGTTCGCTAGTAGTTATCTGGGAGTCAGAAGTAAGAACCACATAGGCAACTAAACGTTTATCGCCAGGAGTATCTTCACGGACAATCACCGCCGTATTTTGCACATCGGGACATTGACTCAGAACCGCTTCAATTTCTCCTAACTCAATGCGAAAACCGCGAATTTTTACCTGATTGTCAATGCGTCCTAAATATTCAATATTACCATCGGGTAAATAACGCGCTAAGTCGCCAGTTTTATAGAGCCGAGAATCTGGGTCGTTACTAAAAGGATTAGCAATAAATTTTTCTTGGGTTAATTCAGGACGATTTAAATAGCCCCTTGCCACCCCAACTCCACCAATGTATAACTCTCCTGACACTCCCACCGGCACCGGCTGTAAAAAGGCATCTAAAATATAAATTTGGACATTGGCGATCGCACGACCAATGGGAGGAAGAAGCGGCCAATTCTCTACTGGATTTGTCAGGGTAAAACTGGTAACAACATGACTTTCTGAAGGACCATAATGATTGTGTAAAGTACAATTTTCTAAGTCTCTAAACCAAGCAGCGATCGCTGGTGTAATTTGTAATTGTTCTCCTGCTGTGATTACTTCCCGTAAACTGCTTACCCAAAATTTACGACTAACGCTGACTTCTGCTAATTGCTGTAGAGCAACAAAGGGTAAAAATAGCCTTTCAATTGCTTGCTTTTCCAGAAAATCTAATAAGGCGGAAGTATCTCGTCTTAGTTCTTCTGTGATCAAAACTAATGTTCCTCCAGCAGACAAAGTGGCAAAAATTTCTTGAAAGGAAACATCAAAACTAATCGGTGCAAATTGTAGCGTTTTAGCCTCATTAGTAACCGTCGTATTTTGCAATTGCCAAAGAATCAGATTGCACAGGGCTAGTTGACCCATCATCACCCCTTTGGGCTGTCCTGTTGAACCAGAAGTATAGATAACATAACCCAGATTATGGGGCTGTACCTCAAGATTCAAATTCTCTCGACTAAACTCAGCGATAGTGGGCCAGTCCCTATCTAAATAAACTCGTGTTGCTTGATATTCAGGCAGTTTTTCCACAAGTTTCTCTTGACTTAATAGCACAGAAATTTGAGCATCTTTTACCATAAAACTTAAACGTTCCATCGGATATTCGGGGTCAAGAGGTAAATAGGCTGCTCCCGCTTTCAGAATGCCTAAAATTCCTATTATCATTTCTAAGGAACGCTCGACACATAAACCGACTAGACAATCAGCTTTTACTCCTAAAGAACACAAATAATGAGCCAAATGATTAGCTCGCTCATTCAGTTCTGCATAGGTTAGTTGTTGATCTGCAAAGATTACTGCTACAGAATCAGGCGTTAATGAGACTTGTTTTTCAACTAACTGATAGATAGATAATTGGGGCTTATTTGAAGTTAACTGTTTTGCTAAATAGTCAGCATGAGTGTCATTCCAAGATGATAATAGATGAATCTCTGCCATTGTCAACAATGGTAATTGTTTAACCTTGGTTTGAGGATTGGTAATAATTTCTTTGATTAAGTGGTGAAAATTTTGTCCCATTCTCTGAATAGTAGTCGCATCAAATAAGTTGCTACTATAGAGCCAAATCCCCTCTAAACCTTCTGGCTTTTCCCAATAGTGGACTTCCAGATCAAATCTGACAGTTGCTTCCACTGACAAGGATAAATTTTCAATATTTAAACCTGAAAGATTCCAATCATCTTGAGAGGTATTTTGTAGCGCAAACATTACCTGTACTAAAGGATTTCTGCTCAAATCACGGTCAAGTTGTAGCTTTTCTACTAACATCTCAAAGGGTAGGTCTTGGTGAGCATAACCCTCTAAAGTTGTCTGTTTAACTTGTTCTAATAATTCTAAAAAACTGGGATTTTCTGATAAGTTAATTCTTAAAGCCAAAGTGTTAGCAAAAAAGCCAATTAAAGGTTCGATCTCTGCTTGATTACGATTAGCGATCGGAGAACCCACCATCAGATCAGATTGACCACTATAACGAGATAGCAAAACGCCGAAACCGGCCAACAACGTCATAAACAGGGTTGCAACCTGATCTTGACCTAACTTTTTAAGACCTTGAGTGACATTTTGATCCAGTTGAAAACGCTCAACTCCTCCTTGAAAAGTTTGTATTGCTGGGCGGGGTTTATCCGTTGGTAAAGTAAGAACAGGAGAGACTGTTGCTAACTGTTCTTGCCAATAATTGAGTTGTTTATCTAAGACCTCACCTGAGAGATATTGACGTTGCCAAACCGCAAAATCTGCATACTGAATAGACAACGCAGGGAGAGGATTGGCTAAGTTCTTTAAAAATGCTTCGTATAGAGCCGATAATTCCCGAATCAGAATCCCAAAAGACCAACCATCATAAATAATATGGTGCATTTTCAACAGCAGCACAGACTTCTGGGGACTCAATTGCAATAGCTTAAACTGAATCAGTGGCCCCACCGTTAAATCAAAAGCTTGTCCTGCTTCCAATTCTGCTACTTGTTGAATTTTGGTTGATTGTTCATTTGGGGATAAATCTTGATAATTGTCAACTTTTAAGCGAAAAGAACTAGGCATCGCGATCGCCTGAATAGGTTCCCCTGAAACAGTAGGGAATGTTGTTCTAAAAATTTCATGGCGGTTAATTAATTCCCCCAAACTCTGCTCTAGCACAGTCAGATTGAGATTCCCCTCAATTTGCAATATTTCCACGGTATTGTAGGAACGACTATCAGGGGAAAGATAATGTAAAAACCATAAACGTTGTTGAGCAAAAGACAGGGGTAAATGACCGTCTCTAGCGACAGGTTTAATAGGCAAATGAGCGGTACTTTTAGACTGTTTGGCCCGTTGTAAAAATTGTAGTAATTCGGGTTTGCGATCGCCAATTTCTTGACGGAGTGCTGGGGTCAAAATTCCTTCGGGAGCCTGACAGCGTAAGCGGTTTTCATCAGCTTCTAAAGTAATGCCTAAGCTTTGTAAGTAGCAAACAAATTCAACAATCGTTTTCGTCATAACTTAGAACTCCACTACCTCGGTATTTTCATGATTTAACGAGCTATCGGCTTGATCCTGGGCGACCCAATCTACCGCTTGAATATAACCCGCAATGCCCGCGATCGTTGGTGATTCAAACATAATTTGCACAGAAAGATCAAGTCCAAAGGCTGAATTAATTCTTGATAAAACCTGGGTAGCCAAAAGAGAATGTCCTCCCAATTCAAAAAAGTTGTCCTTAACGCCAATGCGTTCCAGTCCCAAAACTTCACTCCAAATTTGAGTCAGTTGAGCTTCAATCGGATTGCGGGGTAAGACAAAACTGTTCGCTAAATTACGAGTCGCCGCATCAGGAGAAGGTAACGCCTTACGATCCACCTTACCATTGGGGGTCAAAGGAAGGGAATCAAGCAGCACAAACGCCTGGGGAACCATATAACTGGGTAGTTTTTCTTGCAGAAATTCTCGTACTTTAGGAATTAATTTTTGGACTAACTTACCGCGCAGAGGGTTGTTAGTGTAATCAGTCCAGGGTTTTGTTTTAATGGCTTTGTCATCCCAGAAAGCAAGTTTTGAAAGGGTTAATTTTTTTGAGTCCTCCGCTTCTGAATTCCGCTGAAAAATGACATCAAAGGAACCGTCTTGACTACTTTCCCACCAACTAAGGTGAGCGGTGTAACCGAGAGACTCAGCTAATTGCCAAACCTGTTCAGGATTAATACCAGTATCTACTTGTTGTTTGAGAAGTTTTTTGAGTTGTTCAACCGTTTCAACATCAGGGGCATTTTCCACCCATTCCCAAATTTTTAGAGCCTGTTCCACTCGCTGATTAGGAATACCACGAATTCCCCAAAATTCAGGTTTGTCTGTCAATAATTTATCTTTAATTTGTGTTAAAGACAATTGGTCAAGTTGCCAATTTAACCAAGTAATTACCGTTGGATTGCCGCTCAATAATGGTTGATTATTGATAGGCTCTAAATGGAGGGTGACATCATAGCGAAATTGGGTTAACTCATTGTGAGCCGGACTCCGTTTCGGTTGAATTTCCACCCAGCTAATTTGAGAAAAATGTTGTTTTAAAGCCAGGAAAAATGTGGGATCAATGACCAGTTCTTCTTCACCTGCTACACTTTGACGCACCTGTTGTTGCCATTGTTCAACGGTTTTGGAGTCAGAAGCTTGAGCTAATTGCACAGCCGCATGATACGGTTCTAATAGGGGTAAACTCCGCACATCCCCGACAAAAATCTGACCCCGCTCGCCAATGACATTGATCGCCCCTTCAAGCACCTGTAACAGATAATCCACACTGGGAAAATATTGAATAATCGAATTTAAGACGACAGTATCAAATTGATGTAGGGCAATACCTTCAAAATTATCTGCCATTTGACAGCGTAATTTAACCTTTTCTAAACCTTCAACGGCATTGCAAACCTGTTCAACATACTGGATCGCCCCTTGGGAATAATCCGTTGCCCAATATTCCAGACAATGCTTTGCTACCCTGGAGAGTAACAAACCTGTACCACAACCAATTTCTAAACCGCGTTCTGGTTGCAAGGCTAAGATGCGACTAACAGTGTTTTCGACCCACTCTCGCATTTCTGAAGCAGGAAGCGGTTGATGAGTATAACTGCTATTCCAACCCGTGATATTAAAAGTTAGGTCGGCTAGGCTATCTTGCCCTTGACTATAGGTTCTTTCATAGAGACTTTGCCAATCACTAATGTATTCACTTTGCCATTGGGCTAATTGCTCTGGTAGGGCCTCATTTTGCAGGGCGGGAACCAAATAAGCCACGAGGCGTTTATCCCCAGTATTATCCTCTCTGGCAACGACGACATTTTCAGCTAATAGGAAATGTTGACTTAAAACAGCTTCGATTTCCCCAGTTTCAATACGAAAGCCCCGAATTTTTACCTGATTGTCAATACGTCCCAAAAATTCTACATTGCCATCGGGTAAATAACGCGCTAAATCTCCCGTTTTATAGAGACGAGAACCTGGGTCATTACTAAAAGGATTAGCAATAAATTTTTCTTGGGTTAATTCGGGACGATTTAAATAGCCCCTTGCCACCCCAACTCCACCAATGTATAACTCTCCTGACACTCCCACCGGCACTGGCTGCAAATGGGAATCCAAAATATAAATTTGGACATTAGCGATCGCCTTACCAATCGTCACCTTTAAATCATTTTGATGGCATTCTCCAATAGAGGCACAAACACTTGCTTCCGTTGGCCCATAGGCATTAAAAAAGTTTCTTCTCACCGACCATTGTTTAACCAAATTCAGAGGACAAGCCTCACCCGCCACAATTAAGGTTTGTAAGTTGGGTAATGATTCCTTGGGTAAAACCACTAAAGCTGAAGGCGGCAAAGTCACATGAGTAATTCCATTCTTTACTAACCGTTCAATTAATGGTTGACCTGGCAACAAAGCATCTTTTTGAGCAAGATAAAGCGTCGCTCCAGAACCAAAGGTCATCAAAATTTCTGAAATACAAGCATCAAAACTAAAAGAAGCAAATTGCAGCACACGACTGTTATGGTTGACTGCAAAAGATTGAATTTGAGAACTCGCTAAGTTAACTAAGCCCCGATGTTCAACCATCACCCCTTTAGGCTTACCCGTAGAGCCAGAGGTGTAAATAACATTAGCTAAATTGGAAGAAGTTAACTCACTTTGAAGATTATCTTGAGGATATTGAGAAACCTGCTCTTCAATCTCATCTAAACAAATAACATTAGCTTGAGAAGGAGGTAATACGGCCAATAAAGAACGTTGGGTAATCAAAAATGAAACCTGACTATCTTCTAACATAAATTGAAGACGTTCAATGGGATAGTCAGGAGCAAGAGGGAGATAAGCACCACCCGCCTTGAGAATGGCTAATAAGCCGATAATCATTTCTAAAGAACGTTCTAGGGAAATACCGACTAAAACTTCTGCTCCCACGCCTAAAGTTCGTAAATAATAGGCTAACTGATTAGCGCGATGGTTTAACTCAGTGTATGTTAATGATTGCTCCTCAAATACCACCGCAATCGCATCGGGAGTCCGTTCAACTTGCGCTTCAAATAATTGATGAATACAGGTATCCTTGGGATAGTCGGCTTGGGTTTGATTCCAATCAACTAAAAGTTGCTTTTGTTCCTGTTTTGACAACAAGGGTAATAAACTTACCGACTCTTGAGGATTAACAATAATCGCCCTGAGAAGATTCTGAAAATGTTCCAATAGACGGGCGATCATTGAGCCATCAAATAGGTCAATATTGTAACAGCAAAGTCCAGTTAGTCCGTCATTAACTTCTGATAAATGAACCTCTAGATCCAAACGAGCAGAATCGAGTTCCCAGGACATTTCTTCAATCGTTAAACCGGGTAACTTCCAAGCTTCATTGGCCGCATTTTGTAGAATAAACCCCACCTGAACAAGAGGATTACGGTCTAATTTGCGCTCTAGCTGTAATTCTTCTACTAACATCTCAAAGGGCAAATCTTGATGCTCATAGGCATCTTGAGTCACCGTTTGTACTTGTTTTAAGAAAGTAGCAAAACTGGGTTTTTCTGATAAATCTAACCTCAACGCCAAAGTGTTAACAAAAAAGCCAATTAAACCCTCAATTTCTCGACGATTACGGTTGGCAATCGCTGAACCAATGACTATATCAGTCTGGCCACTATAACGGGATAAAACCACTGCAAAAGCGGCCAACAAAGTCATAAATAAAGTACAACCTGACTGTTGACTTAACGCCTTTAATTCTTGGGTCAGCTTACTATCTAGCCAAAATCTTTCTGTCTTGCCTTGAAAAGTTTGGATCGCGGGACGAGGACGATCGGTTGGTAGTTCTAGCAGAGGAGGAGCATCCGCTAATTGTTGCTTCCAATATTCCAATTGAGTCCCTAAAACCTTGCCCTGTAACCACTGTCGCTGCCAAACAGCAAAATCCGCATATTGAATCGGTAAAGTCGGTAAAGTTGCTTCTTTACCCGCAACAAAAGCCCCATAGAGATGGGACAATTCACGAATAAAAACACCAATAGACCAGCCATCAGAAATAATATGGTGCATATTAATTAATAAAATATGCTTTTCTGGCTGCAATTTGAGGAGCGTTACCCTCAACAAAGGACTCTTAGTTAAATCAAAGGGGGTTTGGGATTCCCGATAGGCCAATTTTTCTGCTTCTGTCTCCTTTCCAGCCAAATTAACCATCGTCAATTCCCAAACAGGCTGGGGATCAATCACCTGCACTGGAACCCCGTCAACCGTTTGGAAACTGGTACGCAGTGACTCATGACGCTGAATGATGGTTCTTAGGGCTTGTTTGAGAGCTTCGACCTGAAGAGGCCCGCTTAAACTCAAGGCCCCTGTCATGTTATAGGTTCCCGTGGCTCCTTCTAATTGATACAAGAACCAGAGTCGCGACTGGGCAAAGGAGAGGGGTAATTGGCCATCACGAGGAATGGGAAGAATCGTTCTAGGATTAATTTGCTCCTCTGAACCCAGTTGATTGAGAAAGTGAATGATTTCTGCTTTACGGTTTTTCAGTTCTGTCTGAATCTCTGGGGTTAATAAGCCCTGGGGTGCATTACAACGCAGGCGATCGCCGTCCATCCAGAGTTTAATATCTTGATTGGCTAAATCTGACAAAAAGGTTTCAATAGATTTCATAGTTCAATTTCCTCGCGATCGCCTAATAAAGACTCAACAGGGGCTTGTAATTTTTGTAAAGTGGCATGAATGTCCGTTACCGCTAAAGCCAAATCCGCTACAGTCGGTTGTTCAAATAGGCGACGCAGGGGCAACTCTAGGGCAAAACTTTCTCGTAACCTTGAAATAACTTGAGTGGCTTGCAAAGAATTACCGCCGATCTCAAAAAAGTTATCATAAATTCCCACTTTTTCCAGTTTTAAAACTTGACCAAAAATAGCGGCGATCGCCTCTTGGGTAGAATTGTCAGGAGCTACATAATCTACCGAACGGTGTAACTCTGGATTGGGTAATGGTAACACACGGCGATCGATTTTGCCATTGCTGGTTAACGGTAAATTTTCGAGAATCAGCCAGTAGTCTGGAACCATATAGTTGGGAAGCTGCCGTTTAACAAACTCCCGTAATAATTGTGTTGCAAAAGTCGGATCATTAAGAACAATATAAGCGACCAAAGCCCGATTTTCAAGGTGATCGCTTTCATTCACCAAAACTACCGCTTCTCGTACCTGGGGATGGAACCGCAAAACCGCTTCAATTTCCCCCAATTCAATACGGAAACCGCGAATTTTTACCTGATTATCAATGCGCCCCAGATACTCAATATTGCCTTCGGGTAAATAACGAGCTAAGTCTCCCGTTTTATACAATCTTAATGGTTGCTCTCCCTGCTTTTTAAAAGTTTCATAGCTCTCATATCCCCCCTTATCAAGGGGGGTTAGGGGGGGATTAAGAGGATAAAACAGATTAGGAATAAACCTTTCCGCCGTTAATTCAGTCCTATTTAAATAACCCCTTGCCACCCCAACTCCACCAATGTATAACTCTCCTGACACTCCCACCGGCACTGGCTGTAAAAAGGCATCCAAAATATAAATTTGGACATTAGCGATCGCCTTACCAATCGTCACCTTTAAATCCTCTTGATGACATTCTCCAATAGAGGCACAAACACTTGTTTCCGTTGGACCATAGGCATTAAAAAAGTTTCTTCCCACTGACCATTGTTTCACCAAATCGAGAGGACAAGCTTCACCCGCCACAATTAAGGTTTGTAAGTTGGGTAACGATTCCTTGGGTAAAACCGCTAAAGCTGAAGGCGGCAAAGTCACATGAGTAATTCCATTCTTTGCTAACTGTTCAATTAATGGCTGACCTGGCAACAAAGCATCTTTTTGAGCAAGATAAAGCGTCGCTCCAGAACCAAAAGTCATCAAAATTTCCGAAATACAAGCATCAAAACTAAAGGATGCAAATTGCAGAACACGACTGTTATGGTTGACTCCAAAACGCTGAATTTGAGCAAGAGCTAAATTAACTAAACCCCGATGTTCAATCATCACACCTTTAGGCTTACCCGTGGAGCCAGAGGTGTAAATAACGTTAGCTAAATTACAAGCAATTAACTTATTTTGGACATTATCTTGAGGATATTGAGAAACCTGCTCTTCAATCTCATCCAAATAAATAACATTAGCTTGAGAAGGAGGTAATAAGGCCAATAAAGAACGTTGGGTAATCAAAAATGAGACCTGACTATCTTCTAACATAAATTGAAGACGTTCAGTAGGGTAGTCAGGAGCAAGAGGGAGATAAGCACCACCTGACTTAAGAATAGCTAATAAGCCAATAATCATTTCTAAAGAACGTTCTACCGAAATACCGACCAAGACCTCTGGCCCAACGCCTAAAGTTTGTAAATAATGGGCTAACTGATTGGCTCGACAATTTAATTCACTGTAGGTTAATGATTGCTCCTCAAATACCACCGCAATCGCATCGGGAGTCCGGTCAACTTGCGCTTCAAATAATTGATGAATGCACTGATCTTGAGGATAGTCAGTCTTGGTATTATTCCAACCTACTAATAACTGTTTTTGTTCAGTAGGATTTAATAAGGGCAATTCCCGCAGATTGTGTTGCGGATCATTCATAACTGCCTCAAGTAAGGTTTGGAAATGACCCAACCAACGCTGAATCGTTTCATCCTTAAATAAATCCGTATTGTAGTCACAGTCAATCAGAGCTTCTCCGCCCATTTCTGTGACATTTAAATGCAAATCTCGATCCTTAAAACTCACACTTTGAGGCAGTAAACTAACCTCTAATCCACTCATTTTGGGTAGGTTAATGGCTGGCTCTAAATTTAAACTGACATCAATTAAAGGAGAGCGACTGGTATTACGGGGTAAATTTAGCTGATTGAGCAACAGGGCAAAAGGATAGTCCTGATGTTCATAGGCCGATAACAAAACCCCGCGCATTTGTTTGAGATAATCGGCAAAACTGGGATTACCTGCTAATTGACTGCGAATGGGTAAAAAATGAGTGCAATACCCCACCATACCTTCACTGTCTAAAAGGGCGCGTCCAGAAGCGGGCAAACCCACTAGAATGTCATCCTGTCCCGTCAAACGATGAATAAGAACGTTATAAACCGATAACAATGTCATCAGCAAAGTACAGCCCTGTTTTCGGCTAAATTGCTTTAATTTTTCCGTAAATTGGCTATCTAGGGTCAGACTTTGGCGATTGGCTTGGTAACTGGGTAAAGCTGGACGCGGTTGGTCAGTGGGTAAATTCAAAACGGTCGGATTGACCAGGGTTGTCAACCAATAAGCTTGCTGTTTTTTCAGTTCTTCCCCTTGGCTTGGCTGGCTTTGCCATTCAATCAATT
>Ga0208485_1000555_pt1 | contig 11101 bp, 7 predicted proteins | sample LakMenEpi27Jul12_FD_150707 | JGI IMG/M metagenome (GOLD analysis project Ga0208485, IMG submission 150707) | Freshwater microbial communities from Lake Mendota, WI - 17JUL2012 deep hole epilimnion (SPAdes) | ecosystem: Environmental > Aquatic > Freshwater > Lentic | place: Lake Mendota, Madison... | reverse complement strand
CTTGTCGGGTTGCCGACCGGGACAATAGCTCGATGCCAGGATTATTCTTTCCTACCCCTCAATCCCACAAGATTGGGGGGTTTGGTTTTTAGGAAAAATCAGAGGATTTTAAATCTAAACCTCGCTCAAATATTGTATCTATGGCTAACATTTCTCCGTCGCTAGTCATAAATTTATGATCTTTGGTTGCTTGGATAGTTTGGCCATTTTCTAGGGTATATTCAAAGACTTCTTGTAAACCTCGCTCGTGCCATTGAGAGATTGGTTGACTATAAACAAAACCATTTTGGTCAACAGTATAAACAGTGCAGTTAATTTCTTCGCTCACAATTTTAGCAATTGGTAATAATCCGTATTCCTCAGTTAAAATTAACGTCTCACCTCCTAGACAATATTCGGCAAAATTTACCATCTGTTCAAAGAGATTTTCAGCGATTCTTTTTTCCACACCATTTTTAGCAGCACCATCGATAAACATCTCCCTTTGTTTCTGCATTTCGGAGGCTTTTTTCTTACCCATTGCCCGACGCAATAGATCCGCTTCTCCTAGGGAATAACCCGCTAAATCCTGCGCCATTTTCATAATCTGTTCTTGATAGACTAAAACTGCGTAGGTTTCCTTAAGAATTGGTTCCAATAAAGGATGATCATAACGAATGGGTTCTCTACCGTGTTTTCTGCCAATAAAGAGAGGAATTAATCCCGCATCTAAAGGTCCGGGGCGATAGAGTGCTAAGATTGAAGATATGTCCTCAATACCCGATGGTTTTAACTCTTTAACGATCTGTTTCATCCCCGATGATTCTAACTGGAAAATACCTTCTAAATCCCCTTCTTCTAGTAATCCGTGGGTTTTGAGAATATCGGGAGGTAGTTTTTTATGTTCCCCTTTAGCCCGAATTTGCAGGGCTTTTCTTTCATCTAAAGGCAATTGATCCAGATCAATTTCTATGCCCTGATTTTGTTTAATTAAATCGGCGGTTTTTTTCAAAGTAGTTAAATTTCTTAACCCTAAAAAGTCCATTTTTAACAATCCCAATGATTCTAAATCCTCCATGAAATATTGGGTAATTACCGCACCATCATTATTTTTCTGGAGGGGAACCACTTCATCTAAAGGTTGGGAAGAAATGACGACTCCCGCAGCATGAACTCCGAAGGTTTTGTTAGTACCTTCGATACGAATTGCCATATCTAACCAATGACGCACATGGGGTTCCGTATCGTATCTTTCTTTAAATGCTGGTTCGGGAGTTTCATCGGAAATCATCACTTTTAAAGGTGTGGGTTTACCGCGAGAAACGGGAATCATTTTCGCCATTTTATCCGATTCGGCGTAGGGAATATCTAACACCCGCGCCACATCTTTTAAGACAGCTTTTGATGTCATGCGGTTAAAAGTAATGATTTGGGCAACATTAGCCTCCCCGTATTTTTCCGTGACGTATTGGATCATTTCATCCCGTCTCTCGATACAGAAATCCGTATCAATATCAGGCATAGATTTCCGTTCAGGATTGAGAAAACGCTCAAATAATAAACCGTGATGAACGGGATCAATATTAGTTATTTTTAAAGAATATGCTACCAAAGAACCCGCCGCAGAACCACGTCCTGGACCGACGGGAATATCATGATCTCTAGCATATTTTATATAGTCCCAAACGACGAGAAAATAGGTAGAAAATCCCATTTTCTGTAACATTTTTAATTCGTATTCAAGTCTTTCTTTGTAAACAGGTTCAATTTCGTGACGAGAAGGACATTTTAATCTTTCTAGTAATCCTAACCAAGCAATTTCTTCTACATAACTATCAGCAGTATGTCCCGCAGGAACTGGATAGTTAGGTAGTCTTGGTTCATTAAATATGTTATAAGGTTCGACTTTTTCTGCTACTTCTAAGGTGTTATTAATCGCTTCTTCAATCACATCTTCTGGCAGATGATCACGGAAAAGTAAACGCATTTCATCAGCAGATTTTAAGTATTCTGTTCCGCTATAACGGAGGCGTTTATCTTCAGTAATTAACTTGGCAGTTTGAATACAAAGTAAGGCATCGTGTGCCTCTACATCGTAACAGGAAATAAAGTGAGAATCGTTAGTAGCAACTACTTTAATTCCTAATTCTTTAGCAATTTTAACTATTTCTACATTGACAATCCGATCTTCTTTAGAACCGTGGTCTTGAATTTCTAAATAAAAATCATCACCAAAAAGTTTTTTATACCATTTAGCAGTTTCCTTAGCCAATTTTCTGTTATTAGCTAAAATTGCTTGGGGAATCTCTCCACCCAAGCAAGCACTGGTAACTATTAATCCTTCGTGATATTGTTGGAGTAACTCTTTATTGATACAAGGACGAGCAAAAATGCCTTTACCTTGAATACCTTTCAGATTAGAAATAGTAGTTAATTTAACCAGATTTTTATAGCCTTGGGTGTTTTTGGCTAAAACAACTTGATGATATTTTCGGTGGCGAAGATTGACTTCAATATCGCCATTAACTACATACATTTCGTTGCCAATAATTGGTTTTATTCCCTTATTACGACAGGTTTTAATTAATTCGATCGCACCATACATGACTCCATGATCGGTTAAAGCGATCGCTGGTTGTCCTAATTCGATCGCTCGATCAATTAGTGCCGGTAATTGGGAAGCACCATCAAGTAAGCTATAATCACTGTGAATATGTAAACCGACAAAAGACATAATTTTTCAGGAAAAAGTAACAAGTAAAAAGCAAAAAAACTAGAATTTACTGACTTTTAATTTTCAGCAATCACAGTCTATTTTTAGGGTTGATTGAGAATCCTATAGGGGAAAGAACTTTCTTCTAAATTAAACCATTGTTCTCGCAGTTTCTGGTTATCATTGCTGCCAACAACAGTATCAACAAATTTTTTCCATTCGGGATCGTTTTTGGGTAAAATACAGCCATAAAGTTCGGTGGTAATCGGTTGACGGGGTAGTAGCACAAATTGTCGCGGATCCTGTCCTTGTTTAACGATTTCCCCCAGTAGAAGAATTCCATCACTAACCACTGCTTTTACTTCTCCCCTTTGTAATTTTGCCACTGCTTCACTTCGATCGCTGACAGCTTGCCAATTAGCCAGAGGATAGATATAACGAATAATACTATCGGTGGTGGTGTGGGGAATATAGGCGATCGCAACTGCCGCTAAAGTGTTATTAATATCTATTTTATCAACATTTTCCCTTTTAGTTAAAAATTGCGCTCCTGTCATAAAATAGGGAATAGAAAAATTAACCTTTTCTAGTCTTTCTTCCGTAATTGTTGCCGCATTACAGGATAAATCTACTTGTCCCTGTTCCACTTGCTGAAAACGATTATTAGTCGTCGCTTCTGTAAAGGTTATTGTAATCGGTTTACCTAATTCTTGTGCTAATCGACGTTGGACTAAGCGCATTAATTCCACTCCGTAACCTGTCCATTGTCCCGTTTTCTCATCGATATAACTAAAGGGAGTAGCATCTTTTCTGGCTGCCGCTTTTAATTCTCCCGTGCGAGCAATTCTTTGTAAAACTGTTTCTGCCAAGGCTGATAAATGTAGATTATTTATCAGTAAAAGACCTAGAAAAATCAACCAAAAGTTTTTAGACATATCAAGAAAGCAAGAAGGAGATAAGTAGAAAAAGCCAACCACCGACGTGCGATTAGCAAATGCTGCTATATTTTAACTACGATCCTCGAATAATCCACTCAAACGTTCTACTTCTGTTTGTGCTGTGTACATAGGAGTTCCGGCCAGAATTCCGGTAACATTGCGGAAAGGTTGACCAATGTGCATACCTTGATGATCGATCGAAAACTCACGAATATCCTTATCGTGCATAGAACCGCGCATTTTTAAAACAGTGATACCGCGGCGCATTTCTCCATACATTTCCACATAACGCAGCAGAATAATTGAATCAGTAATTGTAGAAATATGTGCTTCTGTAATCGAGGAACCTCCTAATAAAGTGGGAGTGGTGGAAGTAAATAATCCTCCCACCTCTTTTTGCTTAATAAAAGAAGTCAAACCGATAATAAATTCCCGAAATCCTTTCAGATTAGAAACCCTTTCTAAAGCAGATAAACTATCTACTGCCACTCGATTAGGTTGAAACTCCTCGATAATTTCCTTCATCATAATTAAATGATTTTCTAAACCCGTAGTTTCGGGATAACGGCAGACTACCTTTAATTTACCTTCCTTTTCCATGCGGTCATAATCCACCCCCCAACCGGTAGCATTTCTAAATAACTGTTCGCGACTTTCCTCGAAGGCAAAAATTAAACATCTTTCCCCATTGGTTACTCCCCCGGCCATAAATTCTGTCACCATCAGGGTTTTTCCTGTTCCTGTGGCTCCCGAAACCAAAATAACCGAATCGCGGAAGAAACCACCCCCACACATTCTATCGAGTTCGAGGCTGCCGGAAGTAATACGAATATTAGAGGATTTTTGTTCTAATTCAATAGCTGATAAAGGAATAATCACGGCCCCTTTATTGGGAATAATTGTAAAAGGAAATTCTCCTTTTTGGTGATCGGTTCCCCGATATTTTAAAATTTCGATCGTCCTTCTTCTTTTCTCATCGGTTAAAACGTTGCGTAAAATCACCACATTATCGGCCACAAACTCCTCCACCCCATAACGACTGATTTCGCCGTATTCTTGGGTTCTTTCTGCGGTCATAATCGCTGTTACTTCCAATTCTCGCAAAGCGGTTGCCAGACGAAAAAGATCACTTCTCACTTGAGCGCTATCACTCAAATGGCTAAAAATTGCGCCTAAAGAATCCATAGACACCCGTTTGGCTTTATTTTTGCGGATAGCAAACTCAATGCGAGCGATTAATGCACCTAGGTCGTATTCTCCCGTCACCATCGGCTTTTCTTCCGGTTGGGGGGAAGCATCGACAAAGGCCCATTGGCGATTTTCCTCCCACTGCTGGATATTCCAACCAAAACCACCCATATTTTTTCTGAGTGCGTGGGGTGGCTCCTCGAAGGTGACAAAAACGCCATTTTCTCCATTTTTGATGCCTTCTGCGAGAAATTGACAGGCAAAGACCGTTTTAGCACTTCCTGCCGTCCCCGCTATCAAAGTTGCTCTTCCTTTCGGCAATCCCCCTTCCGAAAGAAAATCAAAGCCGGGGATTCCTGTTTCTAACTTCTCAATCAACTCTAGGGGATTATTTTGCGTCATTCTAAGTTCTCTATGAAAACGAGCCAATGTTTATTGTACCTATTTCAGTGACCAGCGATACCAGAAATTCATCCCTAGTTTGACAGTTTGAGCATTGGTAATAAAATTTCCAAGACATAGTTTAAATGCCGGACAGCTTCACCCAAGAATAAATGGAAACTAGATAAGCAGGTAAATCTCGGCTACAATTAACCAAAACAGCAATAAACTAATAGTCAGAATCAAAGTAAGTTTTGTATTTAGTTGATTAATACTATTCTTGACAACTTTGAGAGAGTTTAAGGTATAATCATACTTATTTGCTCTACTATGGAACATACAACTGATAATAGTCAAAATCAGCAAGAAAGCGACAATCAAAAAGAAAAAATAGCAACAGGGAAGAAACCCGTGCTGAGGATTGATCCTAAGAAAACTATACCCTACATACAGGAAGGAATCAAACCGAAAAATAGATAAATTCTGTTTATTTCAGGGTTCCTTGAGATGCGCCATCATTTGACGCATCTCAAGGAAAAATAAAGTAAATTTCTCTAACTATAAAGGAACTTGAGTAATCCAATCTTGATACTTTGGTTCCTGATTGAGAACGATAGAACTTAACTTTTCTTTTAACTGATAAGTAATCGGTTTAGCCGCGGGTAAAGAAAAAGTTTCAATCTTTTTAATCGGAGTAATTTTCGCCGCAGTGCCACTTAAAAACACCTCATCAGCGATAAATAACTCCGTCTTATCTACGGGTCTTTCAATAACCGGAATACCCAAATCCCGCGCAATAGTTAAAACACTATCTCTAGTAATACCCTCTAGGATATCTTGGTCAAAACTAGGAGTAATTAGCTGACCATTTCTGATGATAAAAATATTCATTCCCGTCGCTTCACAGACTTTACCCTGAGAATTCATTAAAATTGCCTCATCAAACCCGGATTCTACCGCTTCCGTTTTTGCTAAAGCAGAAGTGATATAAGCGGCGCTAATTTTACCTCGCAACGGGAAACTTCTATCTTCTTGACGATACCAAGAACTAATCCGACAATTAACCCCATCGGCTGCTAAATAATCATCCATTTCTAGACCATAGACTAGAAAATCCTTCTCGATACCATGCAATCGCGGGGCAATTCCCAACCCGGAACTATAGATAAGGGGACGAATATAAAAAGGTCGATGACACTGATTATTTTTGACAAAATCGATAATTATTTGATAGATTTTATCAGCAGGAATCTCGTAATTAAGAAACTTAGCACTTTGACTTAAACGCTGACAATGACGTTCTAATCTAAATAATAATATCTGTCCCGGATTGTTAGGGTCGGGAGTACCTCGTAAACCACCGAAAGCGGCAGTTCCGTAGTGTAGCGCGTGGGTAGCAATGGATAATTTTGCCTCAGTAAAAGGGATAAATTTATTCTCAAAATAGGCGAGAGGAAGGAAAGTAATTTCGGCGGTAATAGACATTTTTTTGTTGATTTAACCAAGAATTAAACGGGATTTACCCATGCGGAAAAATTTTGTTTCTGGCTATTAGAAGGATTTTCTACCCTGATAATTTCATAGCGAATCGTCTGCGGGGCAGCCAGTGGAACAGCAAGGGTTCGCAATTCATCGAGATGAAAGACTGTTATCTGAATAATATCACCTGCGCGGTAGTCTTTTAATCTTTCGTTTAACTGTTCCGCCGTCACCCGCAATCCATCGATAGCCAATAATTCATCATCAGCATTAATTCCCGCTTTTTGGCAAGGGGAACCCATCTCGACAAATTTAATTATTTCTTTACCCGCTTCACTCTGTACCCGCATTCCCAGATGAGGTATCGTCTCCCCATTGCTAACACCCCGCAGATAGAGTCCAAAAGGTTCAAGATATTGATTAAAGGGTAATTCTGCCAAACCGTCGATATAACGCTGGTAGAAGTCGCTTAAATCCACTCCCGCAGCCGATTCGAGAATTGCCTGCAATTCCCCATCGGTATAACCAATCTCCTCTTTACCGAAATGTTGCCACATCGAGCGTAAAACATCATCGAGGGAACGACGGTTATCGGTGTGGGTGCGAATTAGTAAATCCAGAAGCAGCGACAATAATTCCCCCTTGAGATAGTAGGAAATTTGACTATTATCGCTATTGCTATCCCGTCGGTAGAGTTTTATCCAAGCATCGAAACTCGATTCGCCTAGCGGTTGGACAAGACGACCGGGTATATTGAGATAACGAGTAATTTCCTTGCTTAAAAGCTCTAAAAAAGTCTTACTATCGTATATTCCCGCCCGTAGAGGGATTATCATATCGTAATAACTGGTGGTTCCTTCGGCAAACCAGAGGGAAGAAGTATAATTTTCTGCATCATAATCGAAGCTTTCTAAAGCTTTTGGGCGAATACGCTTGATATTCCAGAGATGAAAGAACTCATGGGCGACTAATTGCAGAAAACGATTATATTTATCCTTATCTCGCAATCCCAAACGCGCATAGTTAAGGGTACAGGAATTTTTATGTTCTAGTCCCCCGTAACCAGCCGCCGAAAGATGTAGCAAAAAGAGATAATTATCATAGGGGAGTCCACCGAACATAGCCGACTCGGTTTGAATAATTTTAGTGGTATCGGCGATAATTTGACTAGGATTGGCGTTTCCCCGTCCCCAGATAGCTAATTGATGGGGTTTTCCCTCGACGACAAAATCGTATAACTGATGAATCCCCACTTCCACAGGACTGTCCACCAGGGTATCAAAATCGGGAACGTGAAAGGTGTTTTTCTGTCCGGGTAAAGATTGTAAGGCAGTGGTAACGCGCCAATCGCCATGGGGGGGGATAATTGTCAGGGTGAGGGGATGTTTTTGATAATCGGGGATATAGAAAAATAAAGCAGCCCCGTTGAAGTAACCGTGAGTATCATCAAGATGGTTGGTTCTGACGGTTAAATCGTGGGCAAAAACGCGATATTTGACCGTTATTTCGGAACTGTCACCATTGTCAATCTGCCAGTGATTTTTAGCAACTTTGCGACTGTTAAGGTTAATAGCTTGAAAATCTTGAACTAAACGGGAGTATTCCCGCACTAGATAGGAACCGGGAGTCCAAACCGGCATTTTTAGGTTTAAAATCGGAGCTTGCCAACCGGTAATCTGTAGAGTGACTTCAAAGAGGTGCGAAGTCGGTTCCGACATAGCCACTTGATAGCTGAGACTTAAACGAGTTGAGGAGATGGTAGCGGGGGAAATAAGACTGGTCATCGGCATTAAACAAGCTTTTAAGTTATTATAGCGGCAAGCTTTCGGCCAATTTACCCGGTTTCGCCGCCAAAAATCCGATGGGTTTCCAAGATTTGACCGAGCAGTTTGGGAAAGAAAACCCCCGCAGGATTGGCGAGGGTTTTTTTGCCGATTCAGCGTCTTTCTGCCGGGGGTGCAGGAGGAGTCACATCGGGGGGAGGAGTTACCGGTAGGGGAACCGAACGAGTTTCGGGAGCCGCCACATTGACGGGAACGGTAATCGGTTCGGCTGCTGCGGGGGCCGTATTTTGAGGACTAGGAGCGGCGGCGCTGGTAGGAGCGACTCTAGTACGCCGACGACTAGAACGGCGTTGGCTGGGTTCGCTAGTATTAGAACGAACGATAGTTTGCACACGACTTACCCGAACCCGTCGCCGTCTGCGGATAGGTCCTTCGGTGGGGGAACCCTCATCGCTGCTGGCTAAACGATTGTTAGTAGTTTGGGTAAAGTAGGTACGTCGGGGTTTAATGGGTTCCGCTTTTAATGTCACCGGACGTTTGCCTAAATTCGGTTCTGGGAAACCTTGATAGGGAATATCCTTAATTGCTTCTAACATAAATTGTCGCCACATCCAAGCGGACATGGTACTGGCTCCATTGGTGGGTTTATTATTGTCATTACCGAGCCAAATTCCCGTGACTAATTGGGGAATATAACCGACAAACCAAAGGTCGCGAGCTTTATCAGAAGTACCAGTTTTTCCTGCCACCGGACGACCGATTTGTGCTGGGGTTCCCGTTCCCGAATTAACCACATTCTGTAGCATCCAAGTCATCGTCGCTGCCGTGTTTTTATTCAGAGCAGTTTTTGGTTTAAAATTGGCTTGATAAATTACTTTACCATGGCGATCAAGTACCTGATTAATACCGTAAACTGGTTGATGCACACCATTATTAGCAAAGGTTCCGTAGGCGCTGGTCAATTCTAAAAGATTGACTTCCGAAGCACCCAAAGCCAAAGAATAAGTGGGTAAAAGTTTCGACTGGATACCCATATCTTGAGCTAATTTAATCACCGGATTCCAACCGACGGCCACTAACACCTGAACTGCCACCACATTCAGGGAAGAAGTCAAAGCATCGCGCATGGACACCGCGCGGCCGCTATACCTATCACCGTAGTTTTCCGGTTTATAACCATCCACCACATACTGAGCATCTTTATAACTAGAATAGGGGGATTTCCCCGCCGCAATCGCCGCCGCATAGACAAAAGGTTTAAAAGTAGATCCTGGCTGACGTTTTGCTTGTGTGACCCGATTGAATTGATTCTTATCGTGGTCAATTCCCCCGACCATAGCCTTAATTTGCCCATTTTTGGGGTCAATTGCCACTAAAGCCGCCTGTTGGAAGTTCTGCCACTGGCCATAACGAGAAACCGCTCTTTCTACCACTTCCTCTGCTTCGCTTTGCCAACGAGGATTAAGGGTAGTTTTTACCACCAATCCCCCCGCTTCTAGGGTTTTAGCGGGAACCAGTTGCGGCAGTTCTTTTTCCACATAATCGGTAAAATAGGCCGCTTGCCGTTGCAGACGTTTTAGGGGACTGGTTTTCAGACCTAGGGGAGATGCGATCGCTTGTTCGGCTTGAGCAGCAGTAATAAATCCCACCTCGGCCATAGTTTTGAGGACGATATTACGCCGTTCTAGGGCAGATTTAGGGTTTTCGAGGGGAGAATAGAGACTAGGAGCGGGAACAATGCCGGCAAGGGTGGCAGCTTCGGCTAGGGTTAATTTATCGACGGGTTTACTGAAATATAACCAAGCGGCATCGGCAAGACCGTAGGCCCCGGAACCGAGATAAACTAGGTGAAAATAACGCTCTAAAATCTGGTCTTTTGTATATTTATCTTCTATTTTCTGAGCGATACGCATTTCGCGTAATTTGCGATCAAAACTCCTTTCTTGGGATAAAAAGACAATTCGGGCCAATTGTTGGGTGATGGTGCTGCCTCCTTCCACCACTCCCCCGGCTCTCAGGTTAGAAAAGAGAGCGCGAGCAATACCCTGGCCATCAACTCCCCCGTGTTGGCGAAAACGGCGGTCTTCACTAGCGATAAAGGCCTCCTGTACCAGTGGGGGAACTTGAGCAATTTTCACGGTTTCGTAGGTACTTGGGCCATTTTGCTTGAGGATTTCCCCATTAGCGGCTTGAATGGTTAGGGTGCCGGGACGAGTATATGTTTGTATATCGGCGATATTTTGCGGTAGAGAGGTTTCAAGGCGATAAATGCCCCAACCTACCCCCAAAAGTCCCCCTGTCACCCCTAATCCCAATCCCAAGTACAAGCCAAAGCGGGGATGTTGTCGCCATTGCGGTAAGGGGGAATTATCAATCAGGGTAGTAAATTTGTTCTTTAAGGGTTTTAATGTCTCTAGAGCCTTGCTACTGGTTTGGGAGACTAAATTAACCTTTTTCTCTTCGGAAGCGGCTTCTACTGGCTTTTCCCCAGCAACTGGCGCAGATTTGGAGTCGATAGGATCGACTTTAGGGGGTTGCTCGGAATTTTCTAATTTATTAGCAAGATTATGAAAAAATTGACTAAGTTTTTGTTTGTATTTCATGTTAGTTGAGCGGGTGAGGGTGAGTAATCAGTGAAC
>Ga0208485_1000549_pt1 | contig 11123 bp, 10 predicted proteins | sample LakMenEpi27Jul12_FD_150707 | JGI IMG/M metagenome (GOLD analysis project Ga0208485, IMG submission 150707) | Freshwater microbial communities from Lake Mendota, WI - 17JUL2012 deep hole epilimnion (SPAdes) | ecosystem: Environmental > Aquatic > Freshwater > Lentic | place: Lake Mendota, Madison... | reverse complement strand
ATTGTTTTTAAAAACCGCTCTGGTGTAGATGCGCTTTCACGGAAGGGTGGTTTGATTGCCGAAATTTTGGTTAACGAAGTGCCGATTCAAGTGGCGGCTACGCACTTGCAAAATTCCGGTCAGGCATGGATTCGGCAAAGTCAGTGTGTGGAATTTTACAATAGACTGTTGAAGCCCTTTCAAAAGGATGGTGTGCCCCAAATCATTTGTGGCGATTTCAACATCAATCGCGAGCGCGAAGAAGAATACAATTTTATGTTACAGGCACTTCATGCCAACGATGGCGAGTTGGCAGGCGAACAAAAATATACATACGATCGAGTGAACAATGATTTACAAGTAGAAAAGGGGACTCGCAAGGATTTGATTGACTACATCTTGATTTACGATGCAAACAGTCAATTCCTTTCTACTTCCCGGCAAGTACGAATTCTCAAACAGCATTGGAATTCTAAACATGCTGACCTATCAGACCATTATGCTTTGGAGGCAGAAGTTCAGTTTGCTTTACCACTTTTTATAACAAGCCTTAAGCAATAGAACAAACAGAAATCCTTTTTAGAGCAATACTTATCAAGAAATCGGATCCTGTTTCTAAACAGAAACGCCAAGGCTACCATCTTCCGATCAGACCAAACGATTTGCCTTTTAGTAATTTCTTTCTCGATGTGCGAGGCTAATTTTCAACTAGTTCGGGAAAGTCGACAAAATTCTTTTTGTAGAATAGCTGCAAGAATACCATTACCAAATTGCTGTCTTCGGTTAAATTTTGTTGGATAAAAAATGCTTCTGTGTCATGAAACCCACTTAGGTTTTTAAAATCATTCTCCGACAAACTTTTAAAGCCCATCGACCATCTGTCGAAAATTCGGTTGGCCGATTCCCCCTCCAGTAGCAAAGTCACTCGCTTGTGCCGCTCATCATTTTCAATTCTATGATAGAGTTGCTTTACTTTCTTTTGATCGCCCTCCAGCACTTGGATAAACTTGCCGTTTACGTATAAGAGCATGCCGGTAATCTCTTCTTTTTTATTATGATTTCTGGCCTGATTTAGCAATCCGACTAAACTGGCTTCATCAAAAGGTGGTACTGCGTAGCTTGTGTAAACGAGATGGTACATTAAAATCCGTTGTTTGTTTTATTTATCTTGGTTAATTTAACCTAAAGTTAAACAAAATAGAGTTTAAATTGTCAATGAGCCAATTCATCGTTTTTTTCAAGCGATTGATGCCTGTCGATGAAGGGTGAATTTTGTTGATGAATGCGGATGGCGCTCCTGGAAAGTATAATGCCCGTGATGAGCGAAGCGATGGCACCCACCCAAATGCCAGGCACATAGGAGATAAACCAAAAATAATCATAGGCCCCATGAAAAAGGGTGGCTACTGCCAAAGCATAAAACGAGTAGTGCTCTTTCTTGTGTTGGAATTTTGCAATTCCTAAAAAGTAGCCCATCAATGCCCCAAACGTGGCGTGAGCTGGCACCGCAGTAAACATGCGCACAAGGGCAACTTCAAAACCTCCATTCCACACGTACAATATATTTTCAAATCCAGCAAAGCCAAGGCTTACAGTAACGGCATATACGATGCCATCGAATGGCTCGTTGAAGTTTGCATTCGGGTACAACACCCACCGCACAAAAATAAATTTGCTAAACTCTTCTATTAAGGCTACCAAAATAAAGGCATGTATGGCTTGCTGACCTACACTGTTTGGGTCAATGGAAATTAATTCATTCACAGGCCACGATATCAATAAGGTGATGATGGTACTCAATACCCCCAGAAAAAAACTTTTGACCAGCAGTCCAATTGGTTCACGCTCGTGCTTGTCTTTTAGATAAATATATAAACCAATAGCAGCTCCCGGAGCTAGTGCAAAAGCAAGAAGGAAGAGAATGTTCATAAACGAAAGTAGAGATATTCAATTAAATTTCAATCAAAAGGGAGCGGACTAAAATTTCTGAGGCCAGATTTTGATAATCAGGATTTTGCTAGGAAACACTTTTCCCAATAAACCTCAACCCATCCAATGTCAAATCAGGGTCGATTTCATGAAAAAAATCTTTGAGGGGAGAAATCACAAACGACAAGCCACCGGTAGCGATAGCGGGGCAATCTTCGTTGAGCTCTTCACGGATTGCAGAAACCATTTTTCGCACTAGGCCCTCATAACCAATTACAATTCCGGATTGAATGGCTGTAACAGTGCTAGTACCCAAAGCAGATTTCGGAATCTCCAACGGCACATCAAATAGTTTGGCCGCATTTTGTGATAATGCTTTCAAAGCAGTTCTTAATCCCGGCACAATGGATACGCCCAAAATTTTTCCTTCTTTTGAAATGGTCGTAAAAGTTAAGGCAGTGCCGAAATCAACTACAATGCATGTTCGTTTGAATTTGATATAAGCACCCATGGCGTTGGCCACCAAATCAGAACCAATTTCGTAAGGGTTTAAAACTTGGATGGGAAGTAGCTCGTAAATTTTAGGCCCAACAACTATCGGTTCTTTTTGGAAAAGAGTTCGAATGACATTCTTTACCTTTTCATTTAGCGCAGGCACCACCGAGCTCAATACTATTTTATTCACCGCTTCTACCTGCAACGAAGACTCAATAAAGAAATCGCGGATTTTTACACCGTAAAATAATTCGGGCTGATCGGGCTTGGAAGGAATGCGCCAATGATGTTTCCAATGTTCATCAGTCCAAATTCCGATGGTAATGTCGCTATTGCCAATGTCGATTGCGAGGAGCATTATTTCAACGAGGCTTGCTTTAATATGCTATTAAGTGTTCCTTTGGGAACTTCATCTGACAACCGGTGATAAGCAATTGTCACAATTCCGGTTTTAGTTGCATGCTTATAAGCGCGGTGGCTTCCACGCTGTCGGACTTGAAACCATCCATCAGATTCAATAATCTTAACTATTTCTTGATACTTCATGTAAGCTAAGCCAACACAAGCATTTCAGATTCTGAGTTTGCTTCAGGTATTGGGTACCCTGATTCTATCATCATTTCAATGTGCAGTCTGATAGCTTCAACAATATTTTGTTCCACTTCTTTTTTGGTAGCCCCAGCAGAGGTACAACCAGGTAAGTCTGGAACGTAAGCACTATATCCATCAGCGCCTTTCTCGTAAATAATTAGATATCTTGTCATAACAACCTTTCTTATAGTTGAAAGGTAGCAAAAAATTACAAAAACCGAAGTGCCACTTTCGCGCCCCACCACATTTTTAGGTTGTGGCGGCTGTCCCAATCTTGGCTGTATAGGAGAGACGGTTGGTATTGACTAAAAAGAGAAGGGTTGTCGGTGGAGGAAATCTCCGTAAGGTATCCGTTGAGCGTTAGGCCACCATAAATCCAAAACTTTCTTGCTAGTTTAAAATCAAGTCCAAGGTGAATTTTGTTCAGCAAGCTTAGTGAATTGGTATAATCTGCTTTGGTTACATGCTGTGCGGTAGCATCAATGTTTAGTTGAATGCCCCGTGAGATTTTCCGTGCTGTGCCTAATCCATAACCGAATGTCCAGAGGTAGTTATTGCTGCTGATACGATTGGGCTGAATACCAACCAATAAAATGTTGTAGAACTTCCTTGCTCCGGTTCTAAAAGCCAAGTTGCCATAAAATATTTCATCTGCTGAAATTTCTAATTTATGATAACCATGATTGACGTAACTGATGAGACCAATCGGCACACCCCCTAAACTATCGGCATAGTTGAGCAAACCAATTTGTGTTCCGCGTACATTTTTGCCATAATTAAATACTCCGGCCAGTTGTGAACCCGTCACTCTTTTTATACCGATGTTGCTTACACCCGCAATTTGTGTTCCGTAGATATTTTTGGTATTCACATTCACTGCTCCTGCTATCTGCGTTCCTTGGAATCTTCCCACTAACACATTGGCACCACCTGCTATCTGCACACCGCCCGATTTGCCCCTAGCAAAATTACTTAACCCTGCCACCTGCACACCTTGCATAGATTTTAAGTTGGCGTTGGCAAAACCTGCCACTTGCACACCGTGCAGTTCGCCACGATTACCATTAACAAATCCAGCCATTTGCAAAGCCGTAACATCGCCACCATTCACGTTTACAAAACCTGCAGCTTGCACCCCATATACATTTCGGCCTACCAAGTTTCCTACCCCGCCTATTTGCAACCAACTCACATCTCCTCGGTCGATGTTAAAGAAAAACCCCAGTTCAATTTGTCTTGTACCTAGCGAATAACCGCCCAACATATTAATCGAATAATTATTGATGGTATTCCCGCTAAGGCCATTGTTACTCCCCACAAAAGGCAACAGCGAGATTTGAATATCACGATAAAGCGTGTCGCTGATGTTCTGCACATTCGGCTCCGATTCATATGGCATCGTCATGGATTCCTCTACTTTTTTGGTAGAGTCGACCAACCTTGGCGCGGCAATTATTTTGCTTTTCAATCCAATTTTTAAGGATTGATAATTTTGGGCTGACAAGGTGATGAGGGTATCTACATAACTTTTTTTGCTTACTGAAAACCGAACGGAGTCGGTTTGTTTGCTGAGCTTCAATTGAAAATAGCCGACTTCATCGGTAATGACCGAACTGATAGAATGCTTATCGTATACACTTGCATTCTCGATTTTATTTTGCGTCTGGGCGTCTTCAATAAAGCCACTTACAATATATTGCGAAGGCTTTGCTACTACCACCACTTTTTTTAGGATGATGTACTTTCCTTTTTCCTTAAAGCTGATGTTGCCTTTAAAAATTTCGGTCAGCACTTCTGCCACGGTGCGGTCAAAGGCATAAATGGTCACCGTTTGTTCGGCTGATAAGATGGAGCTATTGTACGAAAAATAAAAACCTCCTGCTTTGCCGATTTTATTCAACGCCTCTGGCATTTTTTCATCCATCAAACTGATCGTTATTTTCTTATCTAAAATGGATTGAGCTTTTGCGGAATCCACAGCGAAGACAAAGAATGCTAAGGCAATCAGTTTCAATTTAAAATTGGAACGAGGTTTGAGGCTTGAGACGTGGGTGTTTGGCAAGGCCATATTCTAAATTCTGACTGCTAAAATTCCTGTTCAGATCATTTTCCTATCGACTATTTCTTATCTTCTTCAATGCGTACTACAACCCTCTCCCTCTAATACAACCTCATCCTCTTGTCTACTAATGCTTAGACCCATCGTTTCTGCAATTACTTCGATTATTGTGTTCGGATTATCTTCATAAAAACTGGCTGTTAAGCGACATTTCATCAACCCAGGCGCCAGCTTGATGTGTGTATTGTAAATCTCGTTCAGAAGTTTCACCACCGATTGCAATTCAGTATTGTTGAAATTGAAAACTTTGGTTTTGTACGCCAGCACATTGGTATCTGGCTTTTCGATGCGCTGAAATTCTTTTAAATGTTTTAAGTAGCGTGCACTTTCGCCAGCTTTCAAATTTAATCCTGTATTTTTCAACGTATAGAATTGTACCTCACCCTGAGTCACCACAATTTCGATGGTGTCTTTATCGGGATAGGCTTTTAAATTAAATTCGGTACCGATATCGCGCACCAGAATTTCATCTGCTTCGATTATAAATGGTTTTGTTTCTTCATGCTTTACCGAGAAGAAAGCTTCTCCTTTCAATGTCACTTTTCGTGATTGACTTTTTTCATTGAAGGAAAAGCTCAACTCACTTTTTTTGTTAAGGAAAACCGTAGAGCCATCTGGCAATGTATCGCTTTGGGTGGTAGTGTGGGCCGTTACTTTTATTGTGGAGAGTTCGCTATTGTTCGCTAAATAAAACAAAGAAGCAACACCCACTACTGCGGCAATGGCAGCAGCGATTCGCCAATCAAAAGTCAATAGACCTCGCTCTTTTGTTTCCTGTTTGGCCTCGCTCAATTTTGTCTTTACCAACAACCAAGCTGCATCGGCATCAAATTGATTGCTTATTTCTTTTGCATTTGATTTTTCGAAAATCAATTTTACTTGATTGAAGTAGTGCTGGTTTTCTTCGCTCAACTTCATCCAATCATGCACGTGCTGTTTTTCCGCACTTGTAGCTTCATTCGCCAACACTTTGCTAATCAACACATCGATATCGTATTCGTTTTGCATTTCTACAGAATGAAGTTATTTAGAAAAAGCATATACAATGGCAAATACTCTTTCAGTTGCGTGCGCATAATTTTCAGTGCCTTGCCCATTTGGTTCTCCACCGTCTTTACCGAAATCTGCAACTGGTCGGCTATCTCTTGGTATTTCAATTCTTCAAATCGGCTTAGCTGAAATACCAAACGACACTGCTCGGGCAATGCTTTCATGGCCAAATAGATTTTGGATTCCAAATCGTTTGACAATACTTTTTCCTCCACCAAGTCACGCGAACGCTCCGTTTCTTGCACGTGCCATTTCGCATGAAGCTGTTTTACTTTTTCGTGCTTGATTACGTTGAGACAGCCATTGCGCACCATGCTGTACAAATAAGCCTTCAAAGAAGACTGCACACTCAGTTCATTTTTCTTTTCCCAGATTTTGATAAACGTTGTCTGCACCACTTCTTCGGCTTCATTCTTGTCATTCAGAAAAGAATGCGCATAATGACATAACGGTTTATAGTAGGTTTTAAAAATCATTTCAAAAGCGATTTGGTTGCCCTCTTTAATTGCTCTATAATTTTCTTCGTCTGATTGCATCTGCCAAATTGAAATGACAATGCAATGTACGGTTTAGTTTATTTTTTGTTTTCAAGTCGTGCCTAACTAAATTTTTGATTTGCAGCAACTGTAGCATGCCGAACAGCTTGCGCCTATTACTTGCTATGTGTAATACTCGCCCTTCCAATCATCAATCCTTTTCGAATGTCGGGTGAGCCCCATACTTCAATAAATGGTTCGCCAAAAGCGGTGATGTAAACTTGGTTGGAAGCAAACAATTTCAATCGGCCTTCACCATAAATTGAAGTGGTAATGTCTTCGCTCTTTAAAGCACTGTTATCAATTTTATTTTCGCCATAGAGCCGATAGGTTTGTCGCTGGGCAAGTCCGCTCTTTACCTTGATTTTGTTTTCACCGTACAGAACCATCCGAAACTCCCCCACATTCAAACTGTCTAGTGTAATTTCAGATTGACCGTAGGCTTTCAGTGTAAATTCATCACCCGCAATCACGCTAGTGCATGTAATCTCTTCTTCGCCCCGTACTTCCAATTTTTGCAAATCGGTGTAGGTAACATAGGCCGTTACCAATGCATCGCGATAAACACTCACCTTACTGCGATAATCATCGCCATCTACATATTCACGCTTATCTAAAATGCGCGCACCTTCTAAATAAAGTTGTAATGTTTTGCCTGAAACACTGGCGTGGATTTTATCTTGATCTACCCGTGCATACACAACGCGCACACTTTCCTTGTTGCCTTTGGTCAATACAACATTGATTTTGGGCGAAATAGTGATTTTCTCGAAGGAGGGCAATGAACGAGTGAACTCTTGTGCATGTACATGCATGTACGTCAATGCCAAGCAAAGAAAAAGGTTAATTGTCTTCATATCTCTGGGTTTTAGAGATATGACAACCCAGAAGATGCTTACCCCTATTCTGAGAAAAGTTTTTTTTTCTTGCCAGAACGATATTCTGTTGTGTTTATCGGTGCTTTAAATCCGGTTACACTTGCCGAAATAAGAAGAGATAAATACACTGAATCGATATCGATTGTTTTTAATTACGCCTTGAAATACTCTTCCAACTCTGTTAAGGTGGTGGTGCCGCGGAGATCCTTGATTACTTTCCCTTTTTCCAACAGCACAATGCGGTCGCAGATTTCGGTTACGTGGTTCAGGTCATGACTGGAAATGAGGTAGGTTACTTGCCTTAACTTCCTTTCGGCTTGCAACAAATCTTTCAGGCGGATTTGCGAAGTCGGGTCCAAGTTTTCAAACGGCTCATCGAGCATGATGACCTGCGGATTGCCAATAAAGGAAGCGGCTATGCCTACTTTTTTCAAATTCCCTTTCGACAAATCACCAATGTATTTGTTTTGCCCGGTAATTTCACCATGAAACAACACTTCAAACTTTTCCTGAAATGATTTCAAATCAGCGGCACTATATCCGTGTAAGTTGCCCACAAACCGAAAGTACTCATCGGGCGTGAGGTAGGAAATCAAAAATCCTTCATCTAAAAAAGAGCCAACGTGCTTTTTCCATTCATCACTGCCTTGCACATTTTTTCCATCGATTGATACACTTCCCGAAGTTGCTTTCACCAAATCGAGTATCATGCGAAACAGCGTTGTTTTCCCCGCACCATTATTGCCGACCAATCCAAAGCTTTCGTTGTTGCCAACGGTTAGCGATTCAACATCTACCACCGTAGTGTTCTTGTAAACTTTTTTTAATGCTTGTATTTCTATCATACGTATTGTTTATTCTTTGCGGAAGCCCGCTGCTATTTCGTATTTTTTTTGTTCTAATCTTTTTGCTGTCAGGGTTATCAAAAAAGGCCGACAGGCAATTCCAATTAATCCCGCCAAGGCTACTGCCATTATTCCAATTTGAGTAGAGAAAATAAATTTAAAGGGTAAATAAAAAATAAATGGAGCCAACATAAGCGGTATGGCCATTACCCATTGGGCAGCACCCATTCCCTCGTAGTTAAATGTTGAGCCTTTTTTCAAATCAATTTTCTGGGGTCCCCACATGGCCAAGTTCATGATGATGAAAATGTTTACACCCATGTTGAAGAGCATCATCGCCAAGTGAGTGAATACAATCCGCCAACCAAAATAAGCGTACGGCAAGCTTACTACAAAGGCCACCAAGGTGGTAGCGCTGAGCATCCAATATTTAGACTCAATAAACTGGCGGATGGAAAGTGGCCGCGTAAGTGTAAAATCAAAGTGACCGCCTTGCCAACTAAAAAGCAACTGGCCATAGTTAATCATAAATGCCCCTGTAATGAACATGCCAGCAAACAATGCAACACCTGGCATCTTTTCACCCGCACCGCCATCGCGGTAAAACACCAAGCCATAGAGCAAGAGCAGGGCACTGATCATCACAAATGTTCTTGGGCGTTTGTTTCGCAAAATCAACTTTATTTCCAGGTTTATCCACTCGCCATACGTACCAAATCCTCGCAGAAACTGCCAGTCGCTGTACTTGCCCCACTCCGTGGCACTATCTTTTTCCGAACTCCAGTCATCGGCATACATGCTGTTAATCATCACGTGATAATCGAGCCAATAGAAAACCACTATAAGCCCAAATGAAATGATCAGTGTTATATAAATAAAGGTTGGCTGATGGAAAATGGTTAATGAAATATCTGACAATTGAAACCATCCGTAATAATCAGCTCCACCTAGCAAACCAAATACTCCCATGAATAGTAAGATACCCCAAATGTTATCATCTAATTTCTTTTTGTAGAAGATAACCAAGTAATGAAGGGCAAGGCTTAACAGCACCAAACAGCTCAGCCACGAAATTGCCGAACCGGTGCCCCACTGGGGCGCTACTACTTTGAAAGTAAAAGGGGCAAAGAGCAAGAACACCGAACTATTGAAAACATGCACCAGCGACTTGGTTAATAAATAATGCGCAATAGAAGAACGATGGATGGGCAAGTGTAAGTAAGGCTGAACATCCAGCGCGGGCACATTTTGCATGAAGTAGCGCATCACAAACTCTAACACAAAATAATACAGCAACAGTTTGTTAACGAAGAGCAAACTATCGGGCTGCTTCAAATAGCCGGTGATGAGTCCATCCATGGCGAAGCCCAAGCCCAATGAATAGCCAACAATCATGAGCGCCAAAAAGCCCATGAAGATTGCTTTCGCTAAATCTTTGCTAAAGGCAGAAGAGCGAGTGAATTTTTGGTAGGCGTGTGAGAGGAAGATGTAGGTCATGAAAAATGCAAATTCAAATTTATAAAACGCAAAATTAGGAGATTAAGTTAAACCTTAATCATCTCCGCTCCCTTCTCCGCAATCATCATCGTTGGTGCATTCGTATTTCCACTGCTGATGACGGGCATCACCGAAGCATCAATCACACGCAAATTATAAAATCCCCTTACACGAAGTTCAGGATCCACCACAGCCATTTCGTCTGTACCCATTTTGCAGGTGCCCACAGGGTGATAAATGCACTCGGCTGTTTCACGGATGTGATTCAACCACGCTTCATCTGAATCGCGCTGTTTAGGCAAATGGGTTTTGATGCGAATGTTTGAAAAAGCATTTGCTTCCATCACCTCCAACGCCTTTCTCCCACCCGCCACCTGCACCTTTTTATCTTCTTCTTCAGCGAGGTAATTTGGATTTATCAAGAGTGGCTTGGATATATCTGCGGAATTCAAGGACACATAACCTCTGCTTTCGGGCCGCACTTGGGCCGGGAAAATGGAGTACCCATCAATTTTTGAGAATGTGCTCATGTTGTACATGTTGGCCACCTTCTCATCGCCTGCATTGGTGGGCGTAAACTGAAATTGAATGTCAGGCCGCGTTTTTTCGGGTGATGATTTAAGAAAAGCAACGGCTTCTAATGGCCCAATCGACATGGGGCCGCTCTTGGTAACTAAGAATTCAATCAAGGCGGCCGCCTGCCGATACCACGGCAAGTAATAATTGTTCGACTTGATGTTGCACTGACTGCTTACGGGAAAGAAAATATGGTCTTGCAGATTTTTGCCCACACCGGGCAAATCCTTTTTCACGTCAATGCCATGTCTTTTCAATTCATCGCTGGCGCCAATGCCCGAGTGCATGAGTAACTTGGGGGATTCAAAAGCGCCCGCACTTACAATCACCTCTTTACGCGCACGCGCCACCATGGTGGCACTTCGGCTCGTCATAAACTCTACACCGCTTGCACGCTCGCCCTCAATCACAATTCGTTTGCACAAAGCTCCCGTAATGACCGACAAATTTGTGCGCTTTAGTGCAGGCACTAAAAAAGCTTTGGCCGCACTAAAACGTTTGCTGTTTTTCATCGTGTACTGAAACCAGCCCGCCCCTTCTTGTCTTGCTCCGTTTACATCATCATTTTCTGGAATGCCCTTTTCCGCACAGGCTTTGATGAACGCTTCTCCCATCGGTGTGTGGTACC
>Ga0208485_1000547_pt1 | contig 11136 bp, 21 predicted proteins | sample LakMenEpi27Jul12_FD_150707 | JGI IMG/M metagenome (GOLD analysis project Ga0208485, IMG submission 150707) | Freshwater microbial communities from Lake Mendota, WI - 17JUL2012 deep hole epilimnion (SPAdes) | ecosystem: Environmental > Aquatic > Freshwater > Lentic | place: Lake Mendota, Madison... | reverse complement strand
TAGGATTTGGTGCATCAGGTGTTCCAGGTATTACTGTTTTTGGTGTTACAGCCCCTTTAGATTTAAGTGCAGTATCAAATGCTGTTTGAGTTAAATTACCCCATTTACCATCTACAGTTAATTTAGCACCATATTTTGTATTTAAAAGGGTTTGAAGTTCTTTAACAACACTCTCAACTGACGGTGCCGCCGCAGGTGCTGCAGGTGCCGCCGCAGATGATGCAGGTGCTGCAGTTCCTGTTGGTGCAACAAGAGATGTTGCTTGTTCTTTAATAATTCTTGCATTATTGTGAAGATTTAGAATTTCTAATCTTTCTGATTCGGTTAAATTTAAAAGTCCCATTTTATATTTTTTTTATTGTTTTAATTGATTTAATGCTGCAGTTAATGTTGCGATATCAGGTGTTCCCTGTGTTGGAGTATCTGTTGATGTTTCTCCTTTTAAAGATTTTAACATAGTTTGTAATGTCTCCACGTCCATCTTGGCGTTTTCAATTCCTAATGATTTTGCAGAATCAGCAAATCTAGTGTTAACGGAAGATTGTCCTGGTCTATTACCTGAATTATTTACACCTGATTTAAACTCAGTTGCACAGGTATAATTTGTCATTGGTTGACCTGCAGATTGTTTTCTACCATTAGCATAGTAACGGGTCGTCCCTATAATATACCCAATAGAACCGTTATTTAACGTAACTTTTTTAGCACCAGGTTGAGTTGTTACACAACTATAAGTTGTTTTCCACGCATCATCGGTATTTGTTGCTGGTGCCGTTAACCCTCCAAATATCGCATATGACCCACCTTTTCTAGGGTCTCTAACTTGGCTAGTTAATGCAACCCCTAAAGATGATAAATGAGTTTTCAAATCATTCCACTCAGTCTTATCATTTACTGGAGTGATTGCTCTCATTATATCAGTTCCAAACTCTTTTCCTGAAATTGTTTTATATTGGTCCACAAAGTTTTTAAAACTTGATTTGTCTTTATAGTTTTTGAGGATGTTTACAATTTTAGTTTCGTCAGAATTAACATTACCCAATTCTCTCATTATTGTACCAGCATCAGCACTAGGATTGGCTTGTTCAGATATTACAACACCTGCTCTGGTATGAATAAGACTCTTCATTTTATTCAATTCTTCAAATATGTTTTCTTTTTGTTTCACGTTAGTTTTATTTATAAATATATTTAATCTTCGTAATCTTCATCATCTTCATTATCCATCCACTCAAAATCTTTAACAGTTAAATTCTTGTCATATTTTTTATTGAACCAATCAATTATAATTTTAATAGAATCTTCGTTAGACGTTGAAAATATTTTATTTATTTTGGTCACTAAATAATCGCTTATATATATTACGTCAAAATGATGGTCAGGGTAGGTGCTCGAATACTGAATTCTAAATCTAATTAAGTCTTTTCCAAATTCTCCGTCTGCAACATTAAATTCAGTATCTCCGATGTCCCACGTTTTCCAATCTTGAGAATCCAAATACTTGTGAACAAACGAACCCATTTTATTGTTCTCAACGATAAATTTAAATTGGTTTTCTGAAATAATATAATTCTTAGATTCTGTGATACCTTGTTTGTGTCTTAATTTAATTTTCATTAAACCAATTATAGTTTCAAATTTTTTAAACTCTTCTGAACTTGGAGTGATTAAATATTTTTTATTAAATTCATTAATCTCTTTAATCACGTCAAATAATTGCATCATGTTTTCACAAGAAAGTAATTTCTTAACTAATCCAGTATAATGCAATCGTTTATTCATGTTTATAAATACCATTTAAAACAAAAAACCCCACTGTTCAGGTAGGGTTGTGAATTATTTTCGATGTTTTGTTTTGGAAACTATCTTCCAAATTTTCTTTATCGGTGAGCCGAGTAAATCGTCCCACATTCCGATAACGTACGTTGAATCGGTTTCTCTGCGATTTCGAATTTCAAAAATCATCTCATCATCTTTTGTTATGGTCTCTTCATCTGTGACAAAGTAGTCCATATCTTTAACCGTTATCGTTTGTGTCATAATTAAAAAATAATACTTTTTTTTGTAAAAATCAATTAACCTTTATTAGGTTTTGTTTTAGTTAAAAAAAATCTTGTTTTATTATAATTAAAAAATTGTGACCCAACTTCGTAGGTTGGACTTCTTAAAGGTTCAAATATTTGATGTTCTTCAGGAGTGGTAAGAACAATCTTATTATCCTCAATTTTGATAGTGTTGTATTTTTCCATATTAGAAATATAGGAAAAATTATTGACATATTAAACCTTATTTGAATTAAACTCTCTCCCAAGTCATTTGATAAATCTCAAACTCAAGTGGGGTACCATAATAAGCAACATCGATATTGAAATATGATTGGAGGTCTCTATATATTTCCCTCTTGGCAAGTTGAGTCCAATTCCTATCATTTTTCAAATTAGAATAATCAAAGTAAAATTTAATGTTTGGTTTTTGAATAGAGAAATTTTCATGCCCATAATGAGTCCCTTTTTCTCCAATCGCAATCTTTACCAACTCATCCCCAAACTTAACCTTGAAGAATTCCACAATCTTTGGAAGTATACGTTCAATATGTACTTTGTAGTTCTTGATGAATTCGATTCTCTCCTCCTTTGAAAGGTCATGAAACTTCTCCACCCAATCAGGAGTGTCAGGTCCAATCTGAATTGCTTCATGTAATATCTTTCGGATGAGGTCTTTCATATGTAATAAATACCCATTACTTCATATTACGTTGAATATCCTTCTCTATATCCCTTTTTTTGATGGTTTCTCTCTTATCATACACCTTTTTACCACGTGCAACGACGATTTCGACCTTAAAACGACCCTTTTCGTTCTCATATAGTCGTGATGGTATGATTGTAAGACCCTTGTCTAAACTCCTCTCTATCTTCCTTAATTCCCTCTTTTTGAGTAATATTTTACGGTCTCTCTTCATATTATCGTTCCCAATACCTGAAATAGACACGTTTTTCATGAATAACTCCCCATTTTGGAATACACAGAAGGAATCTGCGAAGGATAACTGACCTTTTCGGATGAATTTAACCTCAACTCCATTCAATACAACACCTGCAGTATAGGTGTCAATGAATTCATATTCGAATCTAGCTCTCTTGTTTAGTATGTTGACCTTCTTTTCCATAATGCAAAGATACGAATAATATGTTAAACTGCGTGTTGCAAAGACCTAAATTCTTCAATTCCAATATTTGTGTTTAGATATCCGCTAAAACATCTTCTCAAATAGTCACTAATTGCCGCGGTAACTTCTTGTTGTTGTATATAGTTCCACCCACGAGCCATTTCAATACCTTCGTTATTTAGTTCAAACTCAACAATAACATAAATCGTGTCAGACCATTCACTGTAATTTACAGGAATAACTTTCATGCGTTTCATCCACCAAAATTTGATGAGGGGGACAAACTTTTTCATGGCATCTTCAAATGAGTTGTGTGACCAATTTCTACTACTTGACATATTCTAATATACTTTCTGAGTGCGATGGTGAAAAAATAATAGTTGGGTTCATATACAGATGATTTGGATATATGCATTTAGCTAATGGAAGTAAATGGAGAAATAATTTTTCTCTAATCTCAATCTCAATCTTTGGGTTCATCAATTCACTATGATGTGTTGGGGAGACGGTAATATAAATTTCTAAAGGCCCAGTCATAATTCCGTCCACTTCTTGAGCATGTCCTCCTGTTCCAAAAAATTTTTTAACTCTAACTTCTTTTACATCCAACACCCACGGAACTAATTTCATTAACATACGTTTGAGAGGTTTATGGTCCAAAACGTAAGGGTCTATTTCGTTAGTAAGGGTTGAGGTAATATCAGTCACAGTTGTTCCACACCATAATGATGAAGTTGTTGATGGTGTAGTTCTTACTGGTTCTGATATGATTTTATTAACAATTTCAGAAACCATAGGTGGTAGAGGTTCTTCTTTTGGTGTAGAATACATAGGTATTGGTGGAGGTATTGGTATTAATCCATCCATAAACCTGTTCCCACCATTAATTCTTCGAACAACTTCATCAAACCCATTTTGACGCATGACTCCTCCCATGTCAGGATACCCATTTGGTAAGGTGGGTGGTATCCTAAAAGTACTACGTAAAAAATCTAATATTTGTGACATACCACAAACATAGGTGTTTGAAATTATCAGGTCAAATAAAAAACCCTCACGAGGAGGGTTTGATTATCTTTTAATTGATTTGGTTTCTCCGTCTTTAACGGAATATATTTTGAATTCATCTCGTGCTGGGTAGATTAAGATATCAACCGCACTGTGTCGTCCTTCACTAACATCCTTGATAAATGCTTTGGCTTGAGCCTCACTTGATTTAACTTGAATTGTTTTAACTTCGTTTCTTGGTGACTTAAAGATTAAGTCAGTTGAGAATACCATGTCAACAAAATCTCCGTCTCCACCTTGGTATAATAATTCGTACCCTGGAATTGATAACATTTTATTTGCAACCTCATTTTCAATTCTCTCTCCCCACTCTGAGTTTCTTTTAATATTATCGGTGTATCCCAATAACTCCTCAGGGGATTGGATATACTGACTGAAAAGACCTCCCATGTTAGGTTTATACTTTAGGAAAACCTTTTTAATCTCATTCTCATCGTCCGTACTGTTAATCACATTAATGATTTCAGTTGCTGCGGGTCTACCATTATTCTTTGACTTGTATAGTAAGTCAGTTAGTAATTTGGCTAAGTCAGAATAGTTTGTATTCAGTTTGTTTACAGGATGCCATTTTCCATCAATGTAAACCAAATTTTTATTTGGTAGGTCATCAATAAATTTATTATAAGCAGAATCGCTTATTTTACCTGTAGACCTTAATAGGTCAGCTCCTTTAGTATACTTTTGGATTTCCTCGTCACTAACATTTGTCTTTATACTCTCAAGTATATCACCAACAACGGATTGTAATCCCAATCCATTACTTCTTGATAACCAAGACTTCAAATTGTTAATCTTATCAAAAACTTTGTTAGGGTTATCTGATACTTGTTCTTTAATTTTATATTTCATTTTAATAAAGTCTTAATCTTTTTGGACTGTATCCCATAGATGATAGAATTTCTTTCACCCCGCTATTAATATCACTCTCAACTCTCCAATTTCCTTGTCTGAATGTCAATTGGATATTCGCATTAAAATTACCACGATTAATATTCAATTTGGTTGAGTGAATTTTTCCTTTGGCGTTTGGTAAATTCTTAATTGCGGTTTTAATTTTTTTATTAAAAACATTTTTAACCCACTCTTCTTCACCTAAGTAATAAGGACTATTAGTTTGTAGTTGTAAATTCCCATGAGCAGGTGAACCGTATTCAACACCTAAGAAACTCGAGATGTAATTTTTTAACTCATCCATATATTTTGAGTTGTCTTTAACCTCTCCGTCATATTTTAACATCTCATTAAAATCAGTTTCAATCCAAACACTTACATTGTAAGGTTTGTCTTCACGGAATTTAATTTCCATAAATTTAGGTAAATCTAAATACTCAACTAAAACCTTAAGACCTTTATTGTACTTTTCAAGAAAAGTTCCCTGTCTCTTAAGGGAAGGTAATTTGTGAGACCCTTTAACTACAAGGGCTTTACCAATATCCACTAGTTTTTTTAAATCACTACCATAATACCTGTCTTTAATATCTATTCCGTAGTCTCTATTAAAATCTTTAAGATATTTTGCAACAAGATGTGACATAGGGTATTCACCTACCTCATCACCATGAAATTTTTTAATCCATGGTCTAAAGTATTTGACAAAAACTTCAATAAAGTCAGAGTCTTCGTATTCACTAACATCAATCTGTTCTTTAACTATGTTAGCAATACGTTTAATATCTTGTTTAGTAAGAGAAGTAATATTTTCCATCATTAATAAATATACATTGTATTAGAATACTACCACACGGAATTTGGCATCAGATGTTCCCAACTTAAGGTTAAACATTTCATTCATACCTAATACCATAGAATGGGTATCACCTTTAAAAGTATTTCTGGTAATCTTGATAAGGGTTTGGGTACCAGGCACAGACTTCCCTCCTACAACCACATGGGCATTTGGTATGAGCTCAACACTCTTTATCTCAGATTGAGATTCAAGATAGGTCTTAATTAGGTTTTCCAATTTCATGAGACAAAGATAATAAAAAAACCCCACCTTTTTGGGGTGGGGTTAATAAATTAATTTGATTAAGATTATTTTTCGTCTTTCTTCTCGTTAGTTTTTTCACTAACTAATGGTTTAGAATCACCAAGTTTTGAATTTAATAACTTAGAGAAGTTCTCAGTCATAACTTTCATCCCACCTGTGTGTTGCTCGCGGATACTGTTTTTCTCCTCGTCAGATAAATTATTTAAAATGTGTTTCATTTATGTTTTTATTATAAATACCTATGAAAATAACAAACCCCATCCATAAGGACAGGGTTTGTTAATTAGTTGTAGAAACCACCTTCTTGAGGGAAACCTTCCACGATGTGCCAAACTCCTTTAAGAGTGTTGTCATATATCACCATATAGTATCCACTAGCAACAGGAGATGTTAATCCACTATCATTAAAAACTTGTTGTGATGTCTGAAGACATGCCCAACAAGAATCAGTTGCAGTTACACATTCCGCACAAAGACCAAGGTCTTCAGCATATACTGCAGTTGATGGTTCCATAGAAAGGACCTGTTCTAGATTAGTAGAAAATGCTACCGTAAAATTTAATGCTGCCATAGTATTTGTTTTTACTATAAATATAAGGTAGACACGGATTAATTTTCCAAAATTGACTTACCTAAGATAAGTGGAGACGACGTAGGGTTTTTTTGAATTTGGAAATGATTCTCTTTATCTTTGATGATAAGGTTGTCTTCGGCTTTGAATGTTTGTTTGTAGTTAGCAACTACATAATCCTTTACTTGATTGTAAACTTCTTGTGTCATGATTTTTAGTGATTAATTTTATTCGACAAATATATAAATAATTTACAATACATTCAAAAAATTATTAAATTAGTTTCTGTCAATTTGGACAACATTCAGTCCTGTGTGTCCCATGAACCATCTTTTGAAAAATTCCTTCCAAGTATCTCCAAAATATCCATCAAGGGCATCATATTTGAGGGTTGGTAAAACAACTACAGGACAATGTCCCTCAGGTATTGGTTCACTTAAATTTTCATTATCACAAAGGGAATACCACATGAAATCATCACCATCACCACTTGCATATGGACCATCATACTCAACAACGTAAATAAATAATTCACCACTATTTTCTTCTAACTCTTTTTTATAGGATTTTGGGCTGTCCCAACCGTCAAATGGTGTTAATTGGTCGTCAAAGAATTGTAGAATACTTTGTTCTAATCTATATGCTCGAATGGATTGTTCTGCGGTTTTAAATTGTTCTTCTGTTATAATGTACTTCATCTTATATAAATATGGTTAATCAAACCAATTAATTATTTCATGGACTTCCAAACCGTATCTATCTTCAAACCACTCACCGAAATAATCCAAAGAATCTTCAAGGTCAATATTGAATAATGATGAAGCTCCAAATACAATGTCTTCCTCAACTAACAATCTTTTATCGTCAAAGGTGTAAAGATAATCGTGATGGTCCTCGGTCCCTTCTCTCAAAAGAATTAATTCACCAACATGTTCTCCACCCAAAACAATATAATCGGGACCATCCAAATAGTTCCAAATCATATTCTTAATCTGAGATTCTTTTATAATGTATTGCATCATACTTTATTGTGTTTTGATGATGCAAGAAAATAATCAAACCTTTTTACGGATTTTTTTCCTTTTTCATCCATTCTGATTATAGTTTTTGCTAAACCATAGTCATTATCTATCACTCCCCAAACATTCACATATTTTGGCAGAACATGTTTCCAAATTCTATAAGACCCACTATATAAAATTGTATCGGAAGCTAAATAATCCACATCATCTATTATTATTAAATACATTTTAGTGCCATATCCTGTTCCAACCAATTCCTCATCTGCGGTGCTTAATTGAACCTTATATATTTTTTTTTGTTGAGATTTTTCAATTACAAACCGACCAACAAATATTTTAAATTTAGGGTCAAAGAAATAGTAAATACGGGTGTTGTTATCAGATAGTTTATTTATCATGTATGATAAACCAAATTTTTCCTCAAGACCAAAATATCTTTTAGCTACGAAATGAGCGAAACCTGAACGAGCATCTTTTGTTTTGAAAATATCACCCCATTCACTTCTAAGTGGGTTATCGAAGTAGTCTATGATATCACCAATAAGAAAGTCATCCTCTTCAACCCCAAGACCCATCTTTTCCCTGAAAAACTCTTTGAATAATTTTACTTTTTGTTTTTTAGGGAGTTGGTCATCCATATATTCAAAAAAACTTTCAAGGGGTTCAAAGTCAAAATGACCCGATTCTCTACCAATTTCCTTAATGATATTATATTGTCGTTCTGTTATAATGTATTTCATTAATTATAAATATACTAACCAATTTGTTTAATATATCCCGTGCTCACCCTTTATTGTGAAAAAGAATGAGTGACCAAATAGACGGACACCTTTATATCCATTTCTGCGGGAGAATAGACAATCCTCCAATTTCTTAACACTAAAGAAAAAATACCTGTTATTAATTTCCATGCACCAAAGGTAAGAAATAATTTAAAATAAAAAACCCACCTTTAAGGGGTGGGTTAATATTATTTACCAAGTACGACATGCCCAATAACGTGGCTTCCATCTTGGTCCAGGGTTTTCACAATTATGTCTAGCTCTAAATGATTTTCTACGTTCAGGGTTATTCTTTTTGATTGTCATTCTTTTTCCCTTAGCAGATTTACCACCAAAACCAAAGTTAACCTTAACAACCTTACCCTTATCGTTTTTAACATATACCTTGAACTTCTTTATATCACCTTGCATAATCTTTCCAAGTTGAACCTTACGTCCTTGGTATTCAGCTTCATTAATAAATTCTGTTTCGTAGTTGATAGATTGAACTGAGCCGTACTCATCCTCATACAAAGTTTCGTTCTCTTTGAATTCTGATTCTTGCGAATCGAACATGTCTTCCAATTCTCTAATAACTTCAGCACCATAACTAATCACCTCGTCAAGGTCATCGTCAAATAAATCTTCATCATAGTCGGCTTCTTGCATTATCTCAGAGATTTCATCAATCGCTGCCTCAATATCCTCTTCACTGAATGCATCACTCATGGCATAATTAGCCACCTCATCTATCGCCATAAAATATTGGTCAGAATGGTCGTCAATTCTATGTTGTTCAACTATTTTTTTAACCAATCTTGTTAAATCAGATTCGGTTAATCTTATAATTTTATTTGCCATATTAAATTCGTTTATTATAAATATACCAATCTGATTGTTTAATGGAAATTAATTTATGTTCGTTGAGTAGTTGCACCTGGTTTATAATTACCCGCTACCGCAATTGGGTTGTATGTACCTTTTCCTGTGGTACCCACTTTAATTGCTCCTCCCAAAGTAGGTTTTGCTGCCACCATATTCATCGCAACATCTTCAGCCTTTGCTTCAAGACCATCTTTTGCAAGATTAATTATTGCTTTTTGGGTTGCTTTATCTCTTACCTTTGCAACTACCTTTGACGCCATATTTTTAACCACATTACTTGTTTCTTGTTTTACTAATTCTTTATTTAAATTAATCCCCGTAATCACACTCTGTTCAACAGCATTTAATGGAGCCTTTGTTAAAAATTTAGTTGCCAATGCTTGCATTCCTTTTTGACCTAATTGTTTTACTCCTGGTATTTTACCTACTACCGCACCAATACCAGGTAACAAAGCAAAAACTGCGGCAACACCTGCTTCAGTGTTTTTACCTTCTTTAGCGTATATTGCAGCATCGGCCAATCCAATACCCGCGGAAATAAATGGTCCTACAACAGGAATCACTAAAGCCCCAATTTGCATGACCTGATTTACCAAATGTGGATTTTCTTTATAATAGTCGTTCATTTCTTTACTAACTTTAGAAGCTTGACTAAGGCCCATCCCACCACCAGGTCCATATCCAAATGATTGTTCCGATAATAATCTCTCCTCCAATTTTTGATTGGATTCTTGTATGTGTCTTATTTTACTATAACTTCTATTCATAATAATAAATATACCGACCCATTTGTTTAGATGATGATGATGAGGTGACCATTATAAGGGGGAAAATATCCGACGAAGTCGGTCGGGGACCGTCGGCCAAAAAGGGGAGGGGGATTTCATCGACCGAAGGGAGTTCGGACGGTCGGCCGTTTACGAACAACGTTCTCTACCTTCAAAGTAGAACTCGGTAGATTCGACGTAAAACAAATACACTAAAGAATCAAAGACCCCGTCATAATCAAAATCTTCATCATCATAAAAATATGGATGAAGACAATCCATAAAGACGGAGAAGAAGTAATATTCAAACTTTTCATAAGAATCGTAATTACAAATACTATCTCTAGTAAAATCGATTGTATTCTTCAATTCCTGATGAACCAAATCATATCTTCGTTTTACCCAAAACAAAGAATCTTTATTAATGACTCTATCGTATTGTTCTTCTGTGATAATATACTTCATACGGATAAATAGTTATGAAATAATTTATTTCTAAATTCAAGAATCTCAGGTTCAATTGCGGAAAAGAAATCCAACTCCTTTGCAATCATAGGTTCCCAATCTTCCCACACGTTCCCACGACGGGACCTACTCCTACATTTAATAAAATCAATCTCGTACTTAGCATAATTACGAAATTGTCCAATATAGATTTTATAGATATAATTTTCCATACTATAGTTTTAGTCCATCTCTCATAACCTCATGAGTATCAAAGTCCCCACTCCAATCATATTCACCAGGAAGATAATCAGGGTGATAGTTCTCCCCAACCTTTAATCCCAAATTACTTATTTCTTTTTAAATCGTTCAAACCATTTATTCTTAGCTTTAGGGAAAGGTAATTCCCCATTTCTTAATTCCCAACCATCAAGAAATGCTGTTTTTATATCTTCCTCA
>Ga0208485_1000546_pt1 | contig 11151 bp, 10 predicted proteins | sample LakMenEpi27Jul12_FD_150707 | JGI IMG/M metagenome (GOLD analysis project Ga0208485, IMG submission 150707) | Freshwater microbial communities from Lake Mendota, WI - 17JUL2012 deep hole epilimnion (SPAdes) | ecosystem: Environmental > Aquatic > Freshwater > Lentic | place: Lake Mendota, Madison... | reverse complement strand
TGGTTCTTCGTTACTTGGCATGGTTCGATAGGGGGGGCATAAATCGACTAAATCCTTATCTGGCAAGAGACTTAATTGATTAGTTCGTTCTAGATCGAAAACAATTGACAAAAATTGCCAAATGTCTTTCTATATAAGGGTTACATTTATTATAAACCCCGTCCATTGCATAACACAAACCGAAGAACCATGATTCCCTGACTTTTCCACTGTTTATAATGCCAGAACATGGTGGAGTAGGGAGAGAAATCTTTCGGGAATTCCCGCCAATTACAGCCATTTTTGAGTTGATAGAAAATAGCGTCTAAAATCTGTCGTTTTGTCCATTTGGGCGGACAAGTCAATTTCTTCTTTGGCAATAGCGGTTCTACGATAGACCACTCTTCATCCGTCATACTACTTGAGTACATTTAGCTGACTCCTCCATTGATTTTTTGGGACGACTAGACGGTGACGCATTCACAAAACGGGGTTCCGACTAAAGTATTGCCGCTCGCGCAGGCTAGAGACTCTCTCCCCTGAAACCTATAATGGACAAGGTTTTCGCTTCACCTTTTCAGCCAGGGCATCTACATTATAAAAGAGCCCAAATGGGTTCTATATTTTTAAGAGTCCCAATAGGAACATCAACGCTGGATTTCCCCGATACCGTTACCGTACCAGATTTTGAAGGATGTTTATACTGCCTATGACTTCCTCGTGTTCTAGCAAGATACCAGCCATCCGCTTCTAACACTTTAATCACTTGTTTGACTTTCATGATTCTGGATTTTAACACAATCACATCGCCTCGCAGTGCCGTGTCCTCGTAGTTTGGGTTGAGCGAAAACGTATCAATTCGATTGTCTAAGCGAAACCCAACACCCCGAAGGGTCACTCCCGGTTAGGTTTCCTTACGTCAACCCAACCTGTAATTGAGGGGGGTACTTTATTCTTGGCTACAATGACCAACAAAGCAAAGATTTGAGCTATCACCACTACAATAAAATCACTACTCACCCGCAGCAGATAAAGCCATAAATCCCGAAAATATTGCCCTTAATTAGCCTTAACTTTCTGCCCGATTGTATCGGCAGTGGTAGTGGAAACCATGGCCGCCATAACTTGTTCGGGGGAAACCGTAAAAGGCAGACGATGAATGTCCGAATTAGGCTGACAGGCAATTGCCGCCGCGTGGCGCAATTGGGCAAGGGAAACATCTCTTAATCCTAAATCCTCTAGGGATTTCGGTAAACCAATTTGTTCATAAAACTGGATTAGTTGCCCCCGGGCCGATACTGCCAATTGATTACCCAAAACTATTTCCTCTAGACGCAATTGGGCGAGAATTCCGTAGGCGACTTTTTCCCCGTGCAGGGCATGATGGCAAGCGGGAATATGGGTTAAACCATTATGAATTGCATGGGCGGCCACGGTACGACAATTAGCGCCCCCTAAACCACCAATTACTCCGGCTAATAAAACGGTGGCATCCACTACCTGTTTCCAGTCCTCCCCGCCGATATTTTCCAGGGCTGCCGGGGATTTTTGGAAAAGAATATCCCGCAAAACCCGGGCCTGTTGGACAGCGGCAATGATCAGGGTTTCTGTGGAATGACCGCTACTGACGGAAGCTTCGTACCATTTAGCGATCGCATCGCCAATACCGGCGATTAAGGTTCTTTTCGGGGCAGTTTGGATAATACCGTAATCGAGAATTAATAAATCCGGACAACGGGCTAGGGACAGATCGTAAAGAAACGCCCCCGCGTCGGAATAGACGTTAGATAGGGCTGTCCAAGCGGCACAGGTAGCGGCGGAGGTGGGAATCGTGGCGATCGGCAAATGGCACTGATGGGCGAGTAATTTGGCCGTATCGAGGGCCTTGCCGCCACCCACACCGATGATAAAATCTGCCTCATGACTCTTGACAGATGCCTTTAAATATGCTAGGGAATTTTCCGAACAATCGGGGGCGTAACTGTGATAGCTAGGAGTGAGATTTTTCAGGGGAGATGACAAAAAAGCTAAATTGCGATCGCCGCCCACCACCAGGGGACGTTTGCCCAAATCCGCTAACTTGCCGGTGGATTCTTCTAGGGCATTGTCACCCCGAATCACTTGTGCGGGGGCGATTAACAGGGGCAAAACAGCGACAGCATTGGACATTTTTTGACAACCTCAAGGATTATTGGCTAATTTTAGCGAAACTTTCGGGAAAAAGCTGTAGTTCAGGAGTATTATCCCCCGGGGCGGAGAAGGATTTTTTAATCTGTCCCAGGTACAAAGGAGCGGATAAACCGGGCTGAGGATGAACGAGAGTGCGAGCGCTAATGATAAATTGATTATTACCGCCAGCACCGGCGCGACCGGAGGAAAACAAGTCACTAGCGGCTTGTTTTAGGGTTGCTTCCACCTGCTCGGCAGTAACAGTATTGGGCAGGGAGATAACAGCTTGATTAGCTCCGTTATCATAGACAAGGGAGAATCTCACCGCTCCCGGAATTTCTGTGCGGGTAAACAGTCCCAACCCAAGACCGAAAATTCCCACCGTCAACACAGCCATAAAGCTAGTGACACCGACGAGACGAAAGCGGATTCCCCAACCGACGAGAAAAGCGATAATCGTAAGTACCAAAAAAACCAGCGTGGCAATACCAGACCATTGGGTGTATTTGGCGAAGTTCAGGGGAATGTCCATATTTTCTATAATACTAATTCTATGAAAACGGTTAGCATAAACCATTGTACCTATCCTGTGGTCGAAACTTTCCATTCTGTCCAGGGCGAGGGCTTTTGGACGGGAAGCAATGCTTTTTTCCTCCGTTTGGGAGGTTGCGATGTCTATTGTCCTTGGTGCGACCAAAAAGAGTCTTGGAATGCCCACCGTTATCCCCAAAAATCCCTGGGGGAATTGGTTGAGATGGCAAAAGGGGCTAACCCCGCTATGGTGGTGATTACCGGGGGTGAACCTTTGATGCACAATCTTGATCCTTTAACCAGGGAATTAAAAAATCAGGGTTTACGGGTACATTTAGAAACTTCTGGCGCTCATCCTTTTACTGGGGTTTTCGATTGGGTGACTTTTTCTCCTAAAACTTATAAAATGCCCGATCCTAGTATTTATGCACGGGTAAATGAGTTAAAAATTGTCGTGGCTCATCCAGAGGATTTAGACTGGGCAGCTATGCAGGAAAGTAAGTTATCGGAAGGGGTGATTAAATATCTACAACCCGAATGGAATACAGCAGAAAGCAAAGAGTTAGTCTTTAATTATGTTCTTCGGCATCCCCAATGGCGTCTCAGTCTCCAAACCCATAAGTTTTTAGGAGTCCGCTAACTGATAACTGATAACTGATAACTCAGGTTAACTAACTATTTTTCGCCTCTAATTTGGTCAAACGACTTTTAAGTTCCTGATTTTCCTGTTTCATTTTTTCTAATTCCTCGCGAATTTCCTGAATTGCTTTGTCGGAACCTAATTTTTTCTGGACTTTTTGTACTGCTTCCTCCGCTACACGACGAACGCGACCATCGGGAGTTCGATCGCTCAAAGCTTGTAAAATAGCGATAGCTTTGGCATTTTCTATCTGTCCTAAAGCGTTACACACTGCCACCTGCGTCAAGAAAAAAGTTTCCTTGGCAATGGTTTCTAAACGTTCCAAAATTACGGTTAATTTATCCGTGGTTTGTCCCGAAGAAATCGCTCCCAGGGCGCGGATAGCTCCTAATCTCAGGGGTTGAGGCGTGCCTAAAGCCGTGTAGGTCAAAATTGACTCTAAAGCCGCCGGCGAGGTTTTTAACTGGCTTAAACCGCCAATTGCGCCCGCTCTTACTACCTCATTCCACCCCTTTCTTGACTGTAAAATATGATTGAGCAGGTCAATAATTTCCCCTTCTTGATTTTGCAATTGTCCCACGGCCATGGAGCCTAATCCTCGCGCTGTGGCCGCTTCCACATAATAACTAGCATCTCCAGCTTCTAGTAGGGATTTAAGCGCGTTATAACTATCTAAGGTTTTAATTTCACTTAATCCCTCGACAACTGCCCGACGTACTTGTGCTTTTTCGTCGTTTAAACCTTTAATTAAAGCAGTAACTGCCTGATCTAAACCAAGAGTTGCTAACTGTTTGGCAACCTCCACACGCACCCCCCAAAAAGGCTCATTTTCTAGGGATGTCCCTAAAGCTTCGATCGCTTCTAAACTGCCTTTTTTAGCAATGGCCGTCGCTGCATAGATACGGGAAATTGGATCGGGATCCTGTTGTAATTGCGCTTTTAATTCGCCTATGGGATACTCAAGAGTGACGGTTTTGAGGAAATTATTACCCCGATCGAACTTGACAAAATCGGGCTTTTGTGCTAGGGGAAAATAGAAACTTTGTTCTTTTTGGTGAATCCGCAGATTGTAGGTAATATCCTCAGAGTTGAGATAGGCAAAAGCGACGGGAATTTTCAAGTCGAATAGTTCCTTTTCGTCCTGGGTTTGGGTGACAGTTAATTGGGCTAAATTATTCTGATTGTCCCAACTGTAGGCCACCTTATAATCGGGATGACCACCGCGATAAACGTACTGATCAAAGAGGAATAATAAATTGTACCCGGTCGCTTTTTCGATCGCCCGTAATAAGTCCACGGTTTCTACGGTTTTATGGGCATTATCCCGCACAAAAGTATGAATCGCTTTTGCGAATAAATCTTCCCCTAAAATAGAGCGGATCATGTGATAAACACAAGCACCTTTTTCGTAGAGATGACGATCATAAAGTTCGATCGCTTCTCGATAAACATGAGTAACAATCGGACGACGATAGCGGGAAGTATCTTCTTCTAAATAACTTCTTGCTTCCCCTAATAAATAATAACTAGCATCAGCTTTTCCGTATTCCGATTCTGTCCATAAAACCTCAGAATAGGAAGCCATTCCCTCTTTAATCCAAGCGTGAGACCAGTGTTTAATCACCACTAAATCACCGAACCATTGATGAGCTAATTCATGGGCAACTAAGCTTTCTGTCCAAGTATGATCGATGCTGGCTCTTTGATCAATTAAACAGCGATCGGTTAAAATTGTGGTGGAAGTATTTTCCATCCCACCAAAAATAAAATCATCTACACAAACTTGCGCGTATTTGGGATAGGGATAGGGATAACCAAACTTTTGGCTAAAAAACTCGATCATGCGGGGAGTTTTACCCATACTTCTTTGGCCCTCTTCTTCCCGTCCTTTTTCCACATAATAAGTAACAGGAACACCATTCCATGAGTCCCGTAATTCGGCAAAATCTCCCACCGCAAGAGTCATTAAATAGGTAGGATGAATTTGCTTTTGTGACCAGTGATAAATTCTGTCTTCACCAACGGGTTCCACTGAGATTAATTCCCCGTTAGAAATAGCCATATAGGGTTGGGGAATTTTAACCCGAATTTCAGAAGTGACTAATTGGCCAGGGTAATCAAAACAGGGAAACCAAAAGCGAGAATCTTCCTCTTCTCCCTGGGTCCAAACTTGCATCGGTTTATCGGGATAGTATTCGTCGGGTCTGATAAAATATAATCCACGTTGCGGTTGCTTAACCTGATAGTTAATCGTCAGGATAATCGGTTTATCGGTGGTGGGTTGTAGCAGATGAATGGTCAGAAGAGAACGATCATAGTCAAAGGGTTGACTGATACCTTCAATGAACACAGAATTAATATTTAGATCCACCGCATCCAGAGTTAAACTGCTAATTCCCTGACGAATGGGGGTGAGGGTAATCTGACAGCTGCCCTGAAAACTTTGTCGGGGAATATCAATAATTAAATCGAGAAAAATATGATTAACTTGTCCGGGTCGATCGGGGTTATAATGGGGTTTAGCCCCGGGTAACTCAAAGGGTTGACGCTGATTATTTTCCGTGTCGATGGTGAGATGAGACATATTAGCCCTAACTTGCTGATTTTTGTCCGGTAAACTTAAATTAACACGATCGGTCGTCCCTTTCCTTGCTAACAATAATCCCCCCCCTATGAATCTCCCTTCCTTTCTCTGGTTATGGAAAATTGCCGCTTGGTCGATGGGATTTGCTCTCTTTGCCTATTTTTTATTAGCGGTTTCGGGGGTAAACATGGGTTATCGACGACTCGCGGGCCAATCTCGACCAAAATGGTTAAGATCCTTTCATCTCCTCAGCGGCCTGATCATGGTTGCTTTGGTCTTAATTCTGCTGGGAATCGGATTAGTGGGAACAATCGGTCATTATGGCAGTTTAGGCCACTCTTCCCACCTGATAGCGGGTTTATTGGTGGTTTTTCTGGTTTTTGTTTCCGCAATTAGCGGCCTGAACATTACAACTCGTCCACCTCTAGCGCGGTCTCTCCACATCGGCACTAATCTTTTATTGTTTCTGGGTTTTCTTTTTGTTACCCTAACAGGATGGGATGTGGTCCAAAAATATCTACAATAAAAATAGTCGGCGATCGAGTGGAGACTGTTTGATCAAGAAAAACTAGCCATCTCATCCCGAAAAATCGCTTTTTAGTGACAGAATACTCACCCCCAAATCATTATGCAAACCGTCGAATCACAAGCTATTAACACGATGTCAGTGCCAAAAAAAGGGCTACCGGTAACAATTATTACTGGGTTTCTTGGTAGTGGTAAGACTACTCTCCTCAATCATATTCTCAGCAATCAACAGGGATTAAAAACTGCTGTTCTTGTCAATGAATTCGGTGAAATCGGTATCGATAACGAACTGATTATCAGCAGTGATGACAGCATGGTAGAATTAAATAATGGCTGTATTTGCTGCACGATTAACGAGGATTTAATTCAAGCAGTTTATAAAATTCTCGAACGTCCCGAAAAAATCGATTATTTAGTCGTAGAAACCACAGGATTAGCCGATCCTTTACCGGTAGCTTTAACCTTTTTAGGGACGGAATTACGCGAAATGACCCGTTTAGATTCCATTGTCACTATGGTGGATTGTGCCAATTTTAGTCTTGATTTATTCAACTCGCAAGCGGCCTTAAGTCAAATCACCTACGGTGATATTATTGTTCTCAATAAAACCGATCTAGTGGATGAAGCAGATGTGGATTCTTTAGAAATAAGAATCCGGGACATGAAGGAAGGAGCGAGAATTCTTCGTACTAGCAAAAGTCAAGTCCCTTTACCCTTAATTCTCAGCGTCGGACTATTTGAATCGGATAAATATTTCGACACAGAAGAAGAACACCACGACCATGATCACCACGACCACGATCACGAGCATTGCGATCATGATCACGACCATGATCACCACCACGATCACGATCATGATCATCACGACCATTCCAATCATTTAGAGGTGGATGGATTTACTTCTATTTCCTTTGCTAGTGACCAACCTTTTTCGATTCGGAAGTTCCAATATTTCCTCGATAATCAGTTACCGGAAAGCGTTTTCCGCGCTAAGGGTATTCTCTGGTTTGATGAAAGTCCTAAACGTCATATTTTCCACCTCAGTGGTAAGCGTTTCACTCTCGAAGATGACGAATGGAAAGGTACTCCCAAAAATCAGCTAGTTCTTATCGGTCAAAATCTCGATCATGAAACCCTAAAAGAACAGATTAACAATTGTCTCAGTTTACCTGCTGTCAATCGCGGTAAAGGATTTGGGAAATAAACCCCGCTTTGTAAATCTACTAAGTTGGGATTTTTAAGGGGAAACTCTCTGCTAAAGTCGGGCGTTACTTTCGATTTTTTCCCTCAATCCAAGCTTTTGGGGGGTTCTACCCCCCAAACCCCCGGCGCATTAGCTTTTCGGTGGGATGCTTACAGGCAGCTGCTGATCCATTTGTCATCATCTAAAAGTCACCGATAATTGCTGATTGTCGGTATTTCTGCCTTCCTAACTCCTGACTCTAAGGACAATTTTTTGATTTTTACAAGAGGTCTATTGACCTTCTTGAGGTACTTTTCCCCCTAAAGATTCCACGATCGAGCGCGTATTTTCTTTCAGCATTTTTACATAACTATCCCCCCTAGTACCCACCGCGCCGATCGAATCAGAATATAATTGTTGTGGTGCTAATTTCACCCCCGCTTCTTCGGCTACAGTGGTAATTAAAGCGGGATTAATAGTCGTCTCGGCAAAGATAGCAGCAACCTTGAGATTTTTAATAGCATCGGCTAAATTTTTCACCGTTTGGGCGCTTGGTTGTTCTTCGGTACTAATACCAATTAAAGTTCCCGATACTTTTAAACCATAGGCATGAGCATAATACTGAAAAGCGTCATGAGTGGTGACTAATTGTCTTTGGGAAGGGGGGATAGTTTCAATAGCCACAGTAATCCAGCGATCAAGATTTTCTAATTCTGCGATTAATTGGGCGGCATTTTGGGTAAAAATCTCTTTATCTTCGGGACTTAATTCAATCAATTGATCTCGGATTTTTTCCACCATGATTATACCATTTTTTGCTGAACCCCAAACGTGGGGATCGGGGACTTTCTGCCCCTCTTTTTCCAATTGTAAAGGCTTGATTGCTTCTCCCACAGCCACTTTTTTAGCTTTAATTCCCGTAGAATTGATCATTTTAATTAACCCCGGTTCGAGATTATAACCGTTATAGAGAATTAAATCGGCTTTTTCTAAAGCGACACTATCGGCAGGAACTGGTTCATAAACGTGGGGATCATCCCCCGGTTTTAAAATGTCTTGATGGTCAATTTCTTCACCGCCCACTCGTGCGGTTAAATCGGCGATAATTGTGCTAGTGGAGATTACCTTGGGTTTTTGGTTATCAGTAGTATTAACCGAGGCATGACAAGCAACCAATACCAAAAATAAACAGGATAAAATTAGTTTTTTCATCGAGAAATAGAGATGAGGGTTTAGGGGTTAGAGATGAGGGTAAATGGCATTGATATCTATCTTGATTTTTTTCCTGACTAAAGACTCCTTTTACCATTAAAATAGAGAATAGAGAAGGTGTAAATTGAAGAGATATGGATAACCAAGCCCCGATTAAACTACCGAAAACCAGCGAATCCGACCACCTCAAGCGCATTCGTCACACCACCTCCCATGTTATGGCCATGGCGGTGCAGAAATTATTCCCGAAAGCCCAAGTTACTATCGGGCCTTGGACTGAAACCGGATTTTACTACGATTTTGATGTGCCGGAACCTTTTACCGATAAGGATCTCAAGGACATCAAAAAAGAGATGGTCAAAATTATCAATAAAAAACTGCCGGTGATTCGCGAGCAAGTTTCTCGGGAAGAGGCGGAAAAGCGCATTAAAGCGATTAATGAACCCTATAAGCTGGAAATTCTGGCGGGAATTCAAGAACCCATCACCCTTTATCATCTTGGTGACGCTTGGTGGGATTTGTGCGCCGGTCCGCACCTAAGTAATACAAGTGAACTAGACCCGAAAGCGATCGAATTAGAGACGGTAGCGGGTGCTTATTGGCGCGGGGATGAGAATAAAGCCCAATTACAGCGCATTTACGGCACGGCATGGGAAAATCCCCAACAATTAGCCGAATACAAGCGCCGCAAGGAAGAAGCACTGAAACGGGACCATCGCAAATTAGGCAAAGAATTAGGTTTATTTATTTTCTCTGATTCTGTCGGGCCGGGGTTGCCTTTATGGACACCGAAAGGAACTTTAATTCGTTCTTTGTTAGAAGATTTTCTGAAAAAAGAACAGTTAAAACGCGGTTATTTACCCGTAGTTACTCCCCATATTGCTCGCGTCGATTTGTTTAAAATTTCCGGTCACTGGCAAAAGTACAAAGAAGATATGTTTCCCATGATGGCAGACGATGAGGAATCTGCTAGTAAAGAAATAGGATTTGTCCTCAAACCGATGAACTGTCCTTTTCATATTCAAATCTATAAAAGTGATTTGAGATCCTATCGGGAATTGCCGATGCGTTTGGCAGAATTCGGGACAGTTTATCGTTACGAACAATCGGGAGAATTGGGAGGATTAACTAGAGTTCGCGGTTTTACCGTCGATGATTCCCATTTGTTTGTCACTCCCGAACAATTAGACAAGGAATTTTTAAGCGTTGTTGATTTAATTTTGACGGTGTTTAAGAGTTTACAATTAAAGAATTTTAAGGCGCGATTGAGTTTTCGTGACCCCGAATCGGATAAGTATATCGGTTCCGATGAAGCTTGGGAAAAGGCAGAATCAGCGATTAGAAAAGCGGTGCAAACTTTGGGGATGGATTATTTTGAAGCCCCCGGAGAAGCGGCTTTTTATGGTCCAAAATTAGACTTTATTTTCCAAGATGCCCTCGAAAGAGAATGGCAGTTAGGAACGGTACAGGTGGATTATAATTTACCCGAACGTTTTGAATTAGAATACGTTGCCGAAGATGGTAATCGTAAACGTCCGGTGATGATTCATCGCGCACCTTTTGGTTCTTTGGAACGTTTAATCGGTATTTTAATCGAAGAATACGCGGGGGATTTTCCTCTTTGGTTAGCCCCTGTCCAGATACGATTATTACCGGTTAGTGATAGTCAATTGGATTACGCTAAAGAGGTGACAGCGAAAATGCAGTTGTTAGGAATTCGCGCCGAAACCGATACCAGTGGCGAACGTTTGGGTAAAATGATTCGCAATGCTGAAACCGCAAAAATCCCCGTGATGGCAGTGGTGGGGGCAAAAGAAATGGAAAGTAATAGTTTAAGTATTCGCACCCGTGCCACGGGCGATTTAGGAGTAATTAGCGTCGAGGAAGTGGTGGCAAAATTAGAAAGTGCCATCCAAAATCACGGTAATTTTTAAGCGTTTGCTCATCTAATTGTATGGGGCAGAAAATATTTCTGTCCCAGCATTTTTGATAACCTGAGGAGATTTTTCCTGATTATTCTTTAGGTATCATCATCTTTTTTAAAGGGATTTTCCCCAATGCCTAGGCCTTTTTTGCTCTGTTTTAAGTCTTTCCAGAGGGCTTTAATTTTTTGGTAGGCTTCTAGAGAACTGATTTTGCCCCCCGTTTCTAGATTACAAATAAAACTGACTTTTTGGGCAAATTCCTGTAAATTGGCGTTAAATAGCAAGTTTTCTGGCTTAAATTCTCCATAATAGGGGGCGCGAGGATAGAGAAAATCCTCTTTGCGGCGATCGGGGAGATTTGGGTTATCATCGTTAGGAGGATTCTGATTCATAGGGCGAC
>Ga0208485_1000543_pt1 | contig 11185 bp, 10 predicted proteins | sample LakMenEpi27Jul12_FD_150707 | JGI IMG/M metagenome (GOLD analysis project Ga0208485, IMG submission 150707) | Freshwater microbial communities from Lake Mendota, WI - 17JUL2012 deep hole epilimnion (SPAdes) | ecosystem: Environmental > Aquatic > Freshwater > Lentic | place: Lake Mendota, Madison... | reverse complement strand
GCGCAAGTTAGATTCGATGCAGACCAATATGGCTCGCGTACAAGATCTAACTGTTGAGCTCCGCCGCCAATTAAAACCACTTGGCCGCCAAGCTGAAGTTGCCAAAAAAGCCGCAACTATTCAAGCCGATCTGCGCGATGCCAAGTTACGTTTGTTAGCAGATGATTACATCGAACTTTCTAAAACTCTTACCGCCGAAGTTGCCGATGAAACCGCGCTCCGGGAAAAACGTTCACTTGTTGAAGCTGAACTCGATCGGGTTCGTCGCCGCGAAGAAGAACTTGATTCACAGGCCGCAGTTGATAGCCCACGTTTAGTTCAAGCTCAAGAAACTTTTTATCAGTTGAATTCATTGCGCGAGAAGTTTCGCGGCACTCAGAGTTTGGCACAAGAGCGCTCACGCTTCTTAGCCGAAGAAGCCGAGGAAGCACGCACTGCTGGTCGCGACCCCGAAGCGCTTGAAGCAGAGGCACAGAATTTGCGTGGCGAAGAATCTCAGTTACAAACTGTGGTTCAACTTTCGCGCAGTAATTTAGCCGAAGCATCACAAGCGCTAGCTGCTACCGAAGCCGCGCTACTTGCCGAAGAGAATCGAATTGCCGCAGCGCTTCGAGCTATCGCTGATCAGCGCGAAGGAACTGCGCGTCAAGAAGGCCATATCAAGTCACTAGCCGCACGCCTCGATGCCATGTCCGAAGAAATCGCTCGCTTAACCAAAGCGCGCGACGAAGCTGCCAGTCGTCGCGATTTAGCGCAACGCGAATACGCCACTCATGAATTAGAGATCGCTAGTGCTGATTCGGGCGAACTTGGTTTAGATGCAGCTTTTGAAAGTGCAAAGTCAGCCCTTGCTACCTCGCGCGATAATCATCAGCAGCTAGTCGATGCCGAACGTATTGCCGATCGCTCCCGCAACGCACTTGAATCAAAACTAGAAGCGTTAGAACTTTCTGCGCAATCTCGAAATGGTGCTGCAGCCCTTCTGCGCGAACCTCGTGGCCTTGCCACACTTGGATCACTTGCCTCGTTAATTGAAATTGATGCTGGTTGGGAGAATGCAGTAGCAGCCGCTCTTGGCCAGTTAGCAGATGCCATTGTGGTGCAGGATATTTCGGCAGCAATTACTGCGCTAAGCACTTTGCGAAACGAAGATTTGGGCCAAGCAGATGTCTTGGTTCATCACAACCAAGGCGTTAATTCAGCCGCCCTCGCCGGTGGCTTAACTTCGATTACTGCGCATATTCGCTCAAGTTCAGTTTCCGATTTAATCTCAGATCTGCTTGGTAAAACAGTTGTGACTGAAACAGCTGCCGAGGCCGCTGATGTTTTGCGTAACTACCCAGATTTAACAGTAGTAACTCGCGATGGCGATTTCTTTACTAAGTCTCGCGCTCGCGGTGGCTCTAAGAACACCAACTCATTAATCGAAGTTAAAGCGTTGATAGAAAAGTTGCGAAGTGAACTACAAACAATTATTAATGAATGCGACCGGCTTAAGTTCGCGATTAATGCCGCAACACAAGAAATTGAAAACAAGCAATCTGCTTTCGACTTGGCACTATCGAAGCTAAATGAATCAGATGCGAGAATTGCCGCAATCACTGAGCAACTAGCAGTAGCTGGTCAGCACATGAAGTCAGCGACTGCTGAGGTAGATCGCTTGAATTCAGCCATTGCTGAAACAACAACCGCCAAAAGTCGCGATGAGGGCGAACTTCAGTCGGCGCAAAGCCAGCTAACTCAATCCGGTGAAATCGCTAACCCAGATCATTCGCAAGCAGATGCCCTGCGCGAGAGCGTCTCTGGCATGCGTACAACTGAAGTCGAAGCTCGGCTTGCGGTTCGCACTAGTGAAGAACGCTTAGATTCACTAGCGGCTCGCATCAAAGCACTTGAAGAAGCTGCTGTAACTGAACGCGAGGCATCTGAACGCGCAGTCTCACGTCGCGGAGCACGTGCGCGAGGCGCAGTTATTTCTCAAGCAATTGCCGAAGCGGCTTATGAAGCTCTTATTCACATCGAACGATCAATTGCTAAGGCGGCAACTGAACGCGCCGCATTAGAAGAAGCACGCTCGATCCGCGAAGGTGAAACCCTTTCTGCCCGCGCTCGCAATCGTGAGCTAACTGCCGAGCTAGAAGTTCTAACATCTAGTGTTCACAAAGATGAGATTGCCCGCGCTGAACAACGTATGCGTATTGAGCAACTTGAAACTAAGGCAGTTGAAGAACTCGGCATTGATACCGAAACGCTGGTTAATGAATATGGACCAGATAACGATGTGCCGACCTTTATTGAAAATGAAGCTGGCGAGATCATCACAACTGAGCTAATTCCATATCGCCGCGATCAACAAGAGAAGCGATTGGCTGCAACAGAGCGTTCGCTTACATTGTTAGGCAAGATCAATCCGCTAGCGCTGGAGGAGTACACCTCTCTCGAAGAGCGGTTAAAGTTCTTGGCTGAACAACTCGAAGATTTAAAGAACACTCGCAGAGATCTCTTGGACATTGTCAAAGAGGTTGATGATCGAGTCCAGCAGATTTTCATGGAAGCTTTCGAAGCTACTTCCGAACACTTTGAGACAATTTTTGCTCGACTATTTCCTGGTGGCGATGGTCGCTTGATTCTGACCAACCCTGATGACCTATTAAATAGTGGCGTCGATGTTGAAGCTCGTCCACCCGGGAAACGTATCAAGCGTCTTTCACTGCTCTCTGGTGGCGAAAAATCTCTAACGGCTGTCGCTATGTTGATTGCGATCTTTAAAGCACGCCCAAGTCCCTTCTATGTAATGGATGAAGTCGAGGCCGCCCTAGATGATGCCAACTTAGGCCGTCTATTAGGCGTACTTGAGGAACTTCGCGAAACATCGCAGCTAATCATCATTACTCACCAAAAGCGCACAATGGAAATTGCTGATGCTCTTTATGGCGTGACCATGCGTGGTGACGGTGTAACTGAAGTTATCTCGCAACGTCTGCGCGAATCAAATAACGAATAAGCAGAAGTGTTTAGGCGACGTTAGCCATGGGATTCTTTAAGAAGTTTCTATCCAAAGTCACTCGAACTTCAACCGTTACGGCTTCCGATTGGGACGAGCTTTATAGCGAATTGATTTTATCAGATCTTGGCGCATCTTTATCTGATGCCATTCTGGCAACTGCTAAGAAAAGTAAATTTGAAGAACCTATCGAAGCAATCCGTGAAGCGCTAACTGCGTTACAAAGTTCTAAGCCACGCACCTTGGCGCATTCGGAAACTGGTTTAACCACGATTTTAGTTATTGGTGTTAACGGCACAGGCAAGACAACTTCAGTTGCCAAGCTTGCGGCAAATATCTCAAAGGCCGGCAACCGGGTTTTGTTAGGCGCTGCCGATACTTTTCGCGCAGCCGCGGTTGAACAATTACAAACTTGGGCAACTCGCATCGGGCTAAATGTCATTACTGGAAAACCAAATGGCGAACCGGCTGCCGTTGCCTTTGATAGTGCGACGAAAGCTGTAGCTGAAAATTATCAATTCTTGGTAATTGACACCGCGGGCAGATTGCAGAACAAAGCGGATTTGATGGCCGAACTTGGAAAAATTAAACGAGTGATTGAGAAAGTAACGCCAGTCAATGAAGTTCTTTTGGTGGTAGATGCAACGACGGGTCAGAATGGCTTAAGCCAAGCTAAGTTGTTTTCTGAAGCAGTCGAAGTTACTGGCATTGTTCTAACTAAGTTAGATGGCAGCGCGCGTGGCGGAATTGCCCTTGCGATAGAGCATGAACTTGACCTGCCGATTAAATGGATTGGTACCGGGGAAGGCGTAGCCGATCTCGCCCCATTTGACCCAGAAATTTACATAACTGGCATTTTGGACGCTGAATAAGCTGAACTTTTAACGCCCACGTAACATTTCGGGTGAATTCCTGTAATCCAGATAAGAGAGATTACCGTCATCTCAAAGGCGAGAATCGCGAAACTCTCAGAAGGTGATTATTCATGGATATCAGTACCGGTGATACCGCTTGGATGTTGGCAAGTTCTGCGTTGGTCTTGCTAATGACTCCTGGCTTAGCATTTTTTTATGGTGGCATGGTTCGTACCAAAAGCGTTCTAAATATGATGATGATGTCAATGGCCACAGTAGGCATAGTTAGCATCATCTGGGTTATTTATGGTTTTGAATTAGCTTTTGGCATTGATGGAAAATCCCCTTGGTATGGCGCGATTAAAATTTCGGATCTTGGAAATCAAGTTGGCGCAGTTGCTAACAACGGTGGTGAATATCCAATTCCGCTCTTGGTCTTTGCCGCATTTCAATTGATGTTCGCGATTATTACACCGGCACTTATTTCAGGCGCAATTGCCGATCGCGCAAAGTTTGTTCCGTGGACAATCTTTGTTGCTATCTGGACAACTGTGGTTTATTTGCCAGTAGCTCACTGGGTATTTGCTTTCGGTAACAAGGTTGGCGATGTTGTAACAGGTGCTGGATATTTAGCAGCCAAGGGCGTTCAAGACTTTGCGGGCGGCACTGCCGTTCACATCAATGCCGGTGCTGCTGGCTTAGCGCTCGCCATTGTTCTAGGAAAGCGTATCGGCTGGCGTAAAGAATCAATGCGGCCACATTCATTGCCATTGGTAATGCTTGGTGCGGGCCTACTTTGGTTTGGTTGGTTCGGATTCAATGCTGGTTCTGCATTGGGCGCAAATGGCATAGCCGGGTTAGCTTTCTTAAACACTCAAGTAGCAGCAGCGGCAGCCCTTATCGGTTGGATCGTGGTTGAAAAAATTCGCAATGGTCACGCTACAACTCTTGGTGCGGCATCCGGAGCAGTATCTGGTTTAGTAGCAATTACACCAGCATGTGCTTTCGTTGCTCCTTGGGCGGCCGTTGTAATTGGCTTTTTGGCCGGCGTTATCTGCTCTATCGCAGTCGGCTTGAAGTATCTATTTAACTTCGATGATTCTTTAGATGTCGTAGGCGTGCACTTAGTCGGTGGAATCTGGGGTTCACTAGCAATCGGATTCTTCGGATCAAGTGCGGTTAACAGCGTTGGACTAGATGGCTTGTTCTTCGGGGGTGGAACCGCACTTCTTGGTAAACAAGCACTCGGTGTAGCCATGGTTGCGGGTTATTCCTTCCTAGCTACTTTGATAATCGGCTTTGCCATTGAAAAGACGATCGGATTCCGTGTTACTAAGGAATCTGAACTAGAAGGCGTTGACTTCAATGAACATGCCGAATCTGCCTATGAAATGTCCGGTTCAACTCGTGGAGGTTCCTTAATATGAAACTAATTACCGCAATCTTAAAGCCACATAAGTTGGAAGAAGTAAAAGATGCGCTGGAAGCTTTTGGCGTAAAGGGCATCACAGTTTCACAAGCAAGCGGTTTTGGTCGCCAACGTGGTCACACCGAGGTTTACCGCGGTGCCGAGTACAAGGTTGACCTAATTGCAAAGGTAAGAGTTGAAGTTTTAGTTGATGATTCAGACTCTGATTCCGTGGTCGGAGTAATCGTCAAAGCAGCTTCAACTGGCTCGATTGGTGATGGCAAGGTATGGACAACGCCCGTTGAAGACGTGGTTCGGGTGCGTACCGGCGAACATGGATCGGATGCAATTTAGCTTGTTACTAGGTAGTTAGTAAGATGAGGCTATGTTCGAGTCTCTTGGCAATCGGTTCAGCAACGCATTTGCATCGCTGCGATCACGAGGAAAGTTATCTAATTCAGATATCTCAAATGTTTGCCAAGAGATTCGACAAGCTTTACTAGATGCTGACGTAGCTTTAATTGTTGTTGAAGATTTCGTTAGCAAGATTGAAGTTCAGGCGAAAGCAGCCTTAACGGATCTACAAGCGGGCGCAAATCAAGCCCAAGTGATATTTGAAATCGTTAACAAAGAACTAGTTGAATTACTCGGCAGCCAAGCCCGTCGTGTTCGTTTCGCCAAAGTAGCGCCAACGGTAATCATGTTGGCGGGTTTACAAGGCGCCGGTAAAACTACGCTGGCCGGAAAACTTGCCAAATATTTTGCCGACCAAGGCGACACCCCGATTTTGGTCGCCTCAGATCTACAACGTCCTAACGCGGTAACTCAATTACAAGTTGTGGGTCAAAACGCCGGAATTCCAGTTTTCGCGCCACAGCCTGGTAACGGAGTTGGCAATCCAGTAGAAGTTGCCCGTGAAGGTATTGCGTTCGCCAAAGCAAAGCTACATAACATCGTAATTGTTGATACTGCTGGTCGCTTGGGCGTTGATGCAGAGCTAATGCAAGAAGCAAAGAATATTCGTGACGCAATATCTCCAGATGAAATTCTTTTCGTGGTAGATGCCATGACTGGCCAAGACGCTGTGCGCACTGCGCAAGCATTCCAAGATGGTGTTGGTTTCGATGGGGTAGTGCTTACCAAGTTAGATGGTGATGCGCGAGGCGGTGCTGCACTCTCAATTGTCACGCAAACTGGTAAACCAATTATGTTTGCATCCACCGGTGAAAAATTAGTGGACTTTGATGTATTCCATCCTGATCGCATGGCTTCGCGCATCTTGGGTATGGGCGATGTGGCAACGTTGGCCGAGCAAGCCAAGAAAGCATTTAGCGGCGAAAGTGCTGCGAAGATGGAAGAAAAATTCGCTCGCGGCGATGACTTCACTTTAGAAGACTTCCTTGAACAGATTGCTGCTATGTCGAAAATGGGTTCAATGGGAAAGATCTTGGGCATGCTTCCTGGTGCTGGCGCGATGAAGAAGCAGATTGAAAACTTCGATGAGTCTGAGATAGTTCGCACCAAAGCAATCGTGCAATCGATGACACCTACAGAGCGCCGAGATCCCAAAGTTCTAAATGGTTCACGACGTGCTCGAATTGCAGCTGGTAGTGGCCGCCAAGTTTCTGAAGTGAATTCGCTAGTTGAGCGATTCACCCAAGCCCAGAAAATGATGAAGCAGATGCGTAATGGCAAAGTTCCTGCGGGTATGCCGGCTGGAATGGGCTTGCCACCAGGAGCTGCGATACCGGGTATGAGTGCGCCGAAGAAGGGCAATCAGCCGCCTAAGAAGAAATCACGCTCTGGAAACCCGGCTAAACGGGCAGCGGAGGAGCAGGGCTAAACTCCCGCTCGATTTCGTATCTGAGCCTGAAACTGGCAAGATTAGCCCCCTGTGACAGGGCCCTCTATCCCTGGAACTACTTAAGTCCAAAGCGCGTTCTTGATTAGCTTCGCACCCCGCTGAAGCGAAATTAGGCACGACATACATTTACAGGAGTAATACTTACTTGGCTACAAAAATTCGTTTAATGCGCATGGGCAAAATCCGTACCCCATTTTTCCGTATCGTTGTTACAGATGCTCGTAAAGCTCGCAACGGTCTTTCAATCGAAGAAATTGGTCGCTACGTCCCAGGACAAGAACCATCTTTGATTCAGGTTAACTCAGAGCGCGCTCTTTACTGGCTAGGTGTTGGCGCACAGCCATCAGCTGCAGTTGAAGCGCTTCTAAAGGTGACTGGCGATTGGCAGAAGCACAAGGGTCTTCCAGGCACCGAAGGAACACTTCGCGTTGCTGCTCCAAAGCCAGCTAAGAGCGTTGCTTACGAAGCCGCTGTTAAGCAAGCAATGGATGAACCAAAGGAAGGTGCCACAACTCTTAAGAAGAAGGCGCAAGATAAGCTTGCTGCAAAGGCAAACCCAGTTTCTGAGGTGTCTGAACCAGAATCACCAGCTGCGTCCGAGCCAGTAGTTGAAGATGTTGCGGTCGAAGCACCAGCTGTGTCCGAGCCAGTAGCAGAGACTCCAGCAGTTGAAGAGGCTGTTGTTGAAACTCCTGCTACAGAAGCGGCTGCTGAATAAAAATGATTGATGAAGCCCTAGAACATTTAGTTAAGGGAATCGTTGATTCACCCGAAGATGTAGTCGTTAAGGAAAAAACTCACCGACGTGGAACCACACTTGAGGTTCGAGTTAATCCCGAAGATATCGGCAAGGTAATTGGTCGCAATGGCCGTACCGCAAAGGCGCTTCGTACCGTCGTCAGCGCGCTCGCAGGTCGCACAATTCGTGTTGATCTGGTTGAAGCTGACGAGGTTCGTTAACCCTTAATTTAAGCCGTTTAACATGCGTTTACTCGTGGGCCGGATAGGTAAGGCACACGGAATTCTGGGCGAGGCCACAATCGAAGTTCGTACTGACGATGCAGCAACCCGTTTTGCTTTAGGTGCTGTGATTGAAACAGATAGCGGTAAATCTCTAACAGTTGATTCAGTTCGAGTACACAATGGCATTCTCTTACTTGGTTTTGAAGGTGTCTCTGATCGCAATGGCATAGAGGCACTTCGTGACACTTTGCTCTATGCCGATGTTGATATTGATGCACCTGGCGAAGATGAAGATGATTATCACGTGCTGCAGTTGATTGGTTGTATTGCCAATTTAGAAGATGGCAGCAAATTTGGCGAGGTAAGCGATGTCCTAAATCTACCTGGCCAAGATGTGTTGGCAATTAAGACTGATGGCGGCGAAGTTTTAGTCCCGTTCGTACATCAATTAGTTCCAACTGTTGATATCAAGGGCAAAATCGTGGTCGTTATTCCGCCGATTATTTCGGGGGAGATGAAATGAAAATTGATGTCATCTCGATCTTCCCTGAGTATTTAGCGCCGCTTGAACTTTCATTGCTAGGCAAAGCCCAAGATAAAGGCTTACTTGAAATCCATGTTCACGACTTACGCGCGCACACCAGCGACAATCACCACAGCGTTGATGACACCCCTTATGGCGGTGGTGCTGGAATGGTTATGAAAGCGCAAATCTGGGGCGATGCGTTAGATAGTTTGATTACCGATGGTTGTGATCTAATAATTCTCACCCCGGGTGGTAAACGCTTTAACCAACGAATGGCTGAAGAACTTTCTACTCGCTCACATCTACTTTTTGCTTGTGGTCGATATGAAGGTATTGACGATCGCGTTCGCCAACACTATTCAACCTCTACCTATAGCGATCGTGGTATTCGAGTTCATGAAATTTCCATTGGTGACTACGTACTTGGCGGTGGTGAAGTTGCTTCAATGGTGATTATCGAAGCTGTAACACGCTTAATCCCAGGAGTATTGGGTAACCCAGCATCCATCGTTGAAGAGTCACACATGTCTGAAGGCTTCGTGGAATACCCCTCATTTACCAAACCAGCCAACTGGCGAGACCTTGAAGTGCCAGAGATATTGCTCAGTGGCAACCACGCCGCAATTGCTAAGTGGCGTAGTGAAGCAGCACACAAACGCGCTCAAGAAAATCTATAATCGCGTCAACACTTCATTTCGAACTCGCTAGTAAGTTTTTAGCAACGTAGCGTTGCGCTATGACGAGTTTTGATCCGGCAATACAGATGCGGTTGATTCGCGATCTCGAACCAGTCGTTGCTTTCGAACTTGAGCGACATTTAAAGATTCAAAAAGATTGGTACCCACATGACTATGTCCCGTGGTCTGAAGGACGCAACTTCGCCGGTCCCTTAAATGGCGATGCTTGGGAGGCCAAAGATTCTAAACTCTCACCAATTGCCCAAGACTCCTTAGTCTTGAACTTATTGACGGAAGATAATTTGCCGAGCTATCACACCGAAATCGCGATTGCTATGGGTCGCGATGGTGCCTGGGGAACTTGGATCGAACGATGGACTGCCGAAGAAAATCGTCATGGCATCGTTATGCGCGATTACTTGATGGCAACTCGTGGCGTTGACCCGTATGAACTTGAAGATTTACGTATGGCGCATATGTCGATTGGTTACCAAAAGCCTTACGAGAACGACATGCTCCACACTGTTGCTTATGTTTCGTTCCAAGAGCTAGCCACAAGAATCTCGCATCGCAACACAGGAATCATTTCTGATGACCCAATCTGCGAGAGCATGCTGCAGCGAGTATCTCTTGATGAGAATTTACATATGATTTTCTATCGCAATTTACTTGGCGCTGCTCTAGATCGAGAACCAAATGCGGCAATGCGCGCTATCACTGATGTGGTCACTAACTTTGATATGCCAGGGGCTGATATGCCAGGTTTCGCTCGTAAATCTGTCGGCATTGCGCTGGCTGGAATTTATGACATGCAGCAACATCTCGAAGATGTAATTGCGCCAGTGCTAAGAGCTTGGAATGTTTTTGGCCGCGAGGATCTCTCGGATGATGGCCAAGCGGCTCGCGACGAACTAAGCGCCTTCCTTGATGCCGAGACTGCTAACTCGGTTCGCTTCAATGAAAAGCGCGAAGCGCACTTTGAGCGCTTAATTGCGCGTGGCCAAGAACCGATTCGGCTAACTAAAACTAAGTAAAGCGGGTAAAGTTTGCGATTATGTGCAGACTATTAGGTTACGCCGCAAGTGCTGACACCACCTTTGCCGAAATTGTGGGCGAAGGCTTTGAAAACTTTGTCGCTATGTCTGATGAACATAAAGATGGCTGGGGCATAACTTCAATTGATAAAAGTGGTGAGGTAACGCGCACCGTTGATTTAGAGCGCGCGGTCGCTAGTTCAACTTTTGTCGCTGTCAAAGATCGCCCAGCTGACTCAGGTCTTTTGCACTTGCGCTTGGCATCAAAGGGCATAACGATAGATATTAAAAACAACCACCCTTTCGTGGATGGTACTTACAGTTTTATGCATAACGGAACGATTCGCCCTGCTGCATCAGTTGAAGCTTTTATTGATCCAGAGTTTGCTAATCGCGCACAAGGCAGCACCGATAGCGAGCGATATTTCTATGTAATCTTGAGCGAAATAAAGAAGCATGGCCTAGTCGATGGCCTACGTAGCGCTGTTACTAAGATCAGCGATAATTGTGATTTCTCAAGCATCAACTGCATGCTTCTGACTCCTGATTATTTAATTGCGGCGTGCGAATTCAATGTTAGCGAGCAAAGTGAATGGACCGTTGATTCACATTACGAATTACGTTACCGCAGCGACGAAAGCGGCGTTGTGATCTCATCTACTGGTTGGGGTCATGACGATTGGACTGTTTTGGGCAACCATCAGGTTATGGTCGTTGATCGCAAGAGCCTAAATACCGAGATTTTGCCGCTGCCATTACGATTAGGGGCATGACGCGCACATATCTGGTCGAGACTTACGGCTGCCAGATGAATGTGCATGACTCTGAACGAATCGCAGGTTTACTTGAAGCCGA
>Ga0208485_1000532_pt1 | contig 11257 bp, 10 predicted proteins | sample LakMenEpi27Jul12_FD_150707 | JGI IMG/M metagenome (GOLD analysis project Ga0208485, IMG submission 150707) | Freshwater microbial communities from Lake Mendota, WI - 17JUL2012 deep hole epilimnion (SPAdes) | ecosystem: Environmental > Aquatic > Freshwater > Lentic | place: Lake Mendota, Madison... | reverse complement strand
CGACAATGGCAACGTCAGCGCCTCGATACTTTTCTCCATCAAATCCGCAATCCCCTTACCGCTTTAAAAACCTTTGGTAAACTTCTACTCAAAAGGCTTTTAGCCGAAGAAGGTAACGATCCTGCCATTACCGGTATATTGAGGGAAAGCGATCGAGTTCGGGACTTAATTGCCGAATTTGAGGCACAAATTCAGCAAGAAAGCGAAAATTACCCCACCGTCGATATTCCTCTCCTGCAAGCGCAATCTTCCCCCACCACCTTTCTCTTGCCTGCTGGCAGCAGCCAACTAACTCCGATCAATCTCCATGATATTCTCGATCCGCTGCTCCTTTCGGCCCAGGCTGTAGCCAAAGAGAGAAATCTCAGTCTAGAAACGATTCACGGGGAAGACATACCACTTATTCGGGCCAATATCCCCGGTTTGCGGGAAGTATTCAGCAATTTAATTGATAATGCTCTCAAATATACTCCTGCTGGCGGAAAAGTCACCGTCGAGGTAAAAAATGTTAAGAATAGTGTAGAAATTGTTTTTAAAGACACAGGTTATGGTATAGCGAGGAGTGATCAAGAAAGAATTTTTCAACGTCACTACCGGGGAGTGCAAGCAGGGGGAGATATACCTGGTACGGGATTGGGTTTAGCGATCGCCAAAGAATTAATTACCAGCATGGGGGGGACGATTGAATTTATCAGTCCTAATCCCGATCCAACAAGTTCCCCTTACCCCGGCACGGTTTTTCGGGTTAGTATGCCAGTTATAGCCGATGATCACCTCAGTGAAGAAAGCTGATCTGGCCGTAAAATCTGCCTATTTTCTTGATCGGGAGATTATGGGGGCGATCGGTTAAAATATATAGAAAATATCAGTTTCACTGGTAACTTGGCTGAGAACCCAAGAATTGACTAATTATGCCGACGATCGAACAATTGGAACCCGCTAATAAGGCTGATGTGTTAGTATATATGCCCTACTATGCCAAGGACAAACATAGTATCTTGCCCTATGCGATCGCTTTGTATCGAGGAGGATCTTTAGAAGGTCGTCGTCACATAGAAAATAGCGAAGGGATTCCCTTTGTGGCCTCTTGGTATGTATCAAAATTGCCCTCGGAATTGACCCGTTGTCGTTTACAATTTGAAGGACAGGCCGACCTAAGCTATGAGATGACGATTCTTAACGCCGAGTTGATCGAGTATCTCATCGGTGCAATTAAAACCTTTAAGCAGCTAGGTTCGGCCGACTTTTCGCAGGGATTTTATCGGAAACTGCTGCAATTTGAATGATAAAAGTCGGGATTTTACGGGTTAAAAGGAGCAAATCGTGGCCAAATCAGCCAAATCTATACTTATCTCTTCCCTGGAACCCCTCAGTGGTAAATCGGGAACTGTCGTCGGTTTAGCGCATCTCTTGCGACAAAAAGGACTAGAGATAAGTTACGGCAAACCAGTGGGCAATTGTCCGGGCTACGTCGATGGGCAATTGGTCGATGAGGATGTAGAATTTATTCGGCAATTATTAGAATTATCCCCCGAGCAGCTGCGTTTACCCCTGATCTACACTGATGCGGATTCCGTTGCTAAACGTTTACAAGGTGTAGATCAACAGGACTACGGCAATATTCTTGCTGGTTATCTCGATCGAGTTAACAGTGATATTATCCTCCTCGAAGGGCCGGGGACTCTCTGGGAAGGCAGTATTTTTCAGTTATCGATGGGGGAGATGGCCAAAATTCTCCAGACTCCAATCCTATTGGTGGCCCGCTATAGTTCTCCCCTAATTGCCGAGAGTCTGCTGAAAGCAAGAGAGGAATTAAATAATCAGCTGCTGGGGGTAGTGATTAGTGATATCCCGGCCGATGATTGGGAGGAAGTACAATCTCTCCTAAAACCCTATTTGTCCCGCCAAGGGGTGGAAGTTTTAGGACTGTTACCTGCTAGTAAATTATTGCGTAGTATTAGTGTTCGGGAAATTGTCCATCTTTTGGGGGCCAAAGTATTATGTCGGCCCGATCGTTTAGATTGGATGGTAGAAAGTTTAGCGATCGGGGCGATGAATGTCAACGCCGCTTTAGAATATTTTCGCAAGGGGGAAAATATGGCCGTGATTACGGGTGGCGATCGCACAGACCTCCAGTTAGCTGCCCTAGAAACTTCTACCACCTGTTTGATCTTAACTGGTTCTATCTCTCCGGATCCCCTAATTTTGGGACGGGCCGAGGATTTAGAAGTACCGATTCTCTCGGTAAATTTAGATACTCTCAGTACCGTGGAAATCGTCGATCAGGCCTTCGGGAAAATTCGCTTACAGGAACAGGTAAAAGTCGCTTGTATTCGCGAATTAATGGGGGAACATTTCCAAATCGATCGCCTGTTAGAAAAGTTAACAATAGGGGCGTAATTTCTCCCCTGCTGCCCAGAATTTCATGGGAAATCACTTCATGAGTCTATCATCCTCCCCTGTGTCCCCTCCGGTCAAAGAAAATGACTGGAGCTTATTATTAAGATTACTTCCCTACGCAAAAAAGCAAAAAGCCCTGCTATTTTGTTCATTAATACTTCTTTTTCCCCTATCTCTGACGGGGGCGATCCAACCCTTAATTATCGGTCAAGCGGTTTCCCTTTTGCAAAAGGAACAAACCTGGGTTTTTTTGGCTCAAATGCCCTTAACAGCAGCCATTAATACCTTAATTATTATCCTGTCGGTTTCGATTATTTTACGACTGATTTTAGGGACAACACAAGGTTATCTAGTGCAGAAAGTCGGTCAGTCAATTACTGCTAATGTCCGGGAAGATTTATTTAGTCATGTTACTTCCCTTTCCTCTAGTTTTTTTGATCGCTCTCCCGTGGGACGTTTAGTCACTCGTTTAACCAGCGATGTGGAAGCATTAGGAGAAGTTTTTGCTAGTGGGGCGATCGGAGTTGTCAGTGATCTGGTCAATATTTTAGTTATTATCCTCACCATGTTTACCCTGCAATGGCAATTAGCTCTATTGTTGGTGTTGATGTTATTTCCTGTCACTGCTTTAATTATCTTTTTTCAAAAACAATATCGCAGGGCTAACTATCAAGTACGCGAGGAATTATCAAAACTTAATGCCCAATTACAGGAAAATGTAGTCGGAGTTAATATTGTTCAATTATTTCGCCGCGAACGTTTTAACGCTGAAATGTTTCGCGCTACCAATACTCACTATCGTCAATCCCTAGATAAAACAATTTTTTATGATTCGGCCGTCTCAGCTACGTTGGAATGGATCGGATTAATTGCCGTGGCAGGAGTATTATGGTTAGGGGGTATTTTTATTCTCCAAAAAACCATTGATTTTGGGATTTTATCGGCTTTTATTTTATTCTCCCAACGTCTCTTTAATCCCCTGCGTCAGTTTGCTGAAAAATTTACCATGTTTCAATCGGGTTTTACTGCTATTGAACGCATTGGGGAATTAATGAGTATTCCCATTGAAATTACTGATTCTAACAATTATAAAGAGATTTCTTTCCCAGCAAAACTTAAAACTGGCGAGATTATTTTTGAAAATGTTTGGTTTGGTTATAAACCAGATGAATATATTATCAAAGGTCTCAATTTTACCATTAATCCGGGGGAAAAAGTCGCTTTAGTCGGTCCCACTGGTGCGGGAAAAAGTTCGATTATTCGTCTTCTCTGTCGTCTTTATGAACCAAGTAAGGGCAGAATTCTAGTGGATGGTATCGATATCCGTTATCTTCCCCAAGCGGAATTAAGACGTTATATCGGTGTGATTCTCCAAGAAACTTTTCTCTTTGCTGGAGATGTTACTCGCAATATTACTTTAGGAGAAAATTATGATTTTGAGCAGGTGAAGGCAGCGGCTAAATTAACTAATATCGATCACTTTATCGAGGAGTTACCCGATGGTTATCATACTCTTTTACGCGAACGGGGCGCAAATTTGTCGGGAGGACAAAAACAATTACTCGCTTTTGCGAGAGTCGCTATTCGTAACCCCGAAATTTTAGTTTTAGATGAAGCTACTGCTAGTTTAGACGTGGGGACAGAAGTATTAATTCAAGAAGCTTTAGAACAGATTTTAGTCGATCGTACTGCTATTATTATCGCCCATCGTCTCTCCACTATTCGCAATGTCGATCGAATTCTTGTCCTGAAACGCGGGGAATTAGTCGAATCGGGAACCCATGAAGATTTATTAACTAAAGACGGCCTCTACGCTAGTTTATCGAAAATTTGGGTTTAAAAGCCCGAAGTTCCAGCATTTGTCTTAAATTTTCCCATTCTTTTGCAAATAATCGACTAATGCCCATAATCCTAAGCGATAACTTTCGGCCCCAAAACCGCTAATCTGTCCGATAGCTATATCGGCAATGTAGGAATGATGACGAAAAGACTCGCGTTTGTAAATATTGCTTAAGTGTACTTCCACACAGGCAATTTTTGTGCCTAAGAGTGCGTCGCGGATGGCGATACTGGTATGAGTATAAGCTGCTGCATTAATCAAAATACCGTCATGCTGACCCCATGCTTGCTGAATCCAGTCCACTAATTGCCCTTCCTGATTGGACTGGTGCGCGGTTAAATTCACCCCTAAACGGGTAGCTTCTTCGCTTAAAAACTGGTTAATCGCTTCTAAATTGATGTTACCGTAGAGATTCGGCTCTCTTTTCCCCAATAGGTTTAAATTCGGTCCGTGTAAAACCAGAATGCTTAGTTTATTCACCACTGTCTTCCCTATCATCACCAGAATTAATCTTATCTCGATCAGGGATTATTGCCTATCAACAACATTTTTGCCGATTTAGTATCATTGGACTTGCTCCAGGACTATCGCTATATTTGATCGGTGCAGCGGGATGGCAAGGAAGCAGCGATCGCCGATAAATTGCTAGGGGGGGAATCCTTAATCATGCACCCCCTGTGGGACAATATATCGAGTTTGCCCTTGGCTAAAACCATTAATTGATGACCTTGCCCATACAAGTTTTACCCCAAGACGTAATCGATTTAATTGCCGCAGGAGAGGTAATCGACTCTTTAGGCGCTGTGGTGCGGGAATTAGTCGAAAATGCCATTGATGCGGGGGCAGATAGGATTACCATCGATATATCTCCCCAAAATTGGCGAATACAAGTATCGGATAACGGTAGGGGAATGTCTAGAGAAGATTTGCAACTGTGTAGCTATGCCCACAGTACCAGCAAAATCCGCCAACGGGACGATCTTTGGCAGATTACCAGTCTCGGATTCCGTGGTGAAGCTTTGCACAGTATCGCACAGGTGGCGCGTCTGCGGGTTGCCAGTCGTCATGACGATGATTTAGGTTGTTATTGTCTTTACAATCACCAGGGCGAGCCGGATAATTTAGAAACGATTCCTATAGCTATCGGCACTATCGTCACGGTAGAAAATCTCTTTGCTAACTTTCCTGTGCGTCGTCAAGCTTTACCGTCAATTAACAAACAATTAAAGGATATACAGATTTTAATTCATAATTTTGCTCTCTGTCATCCCCAAATTACTTGGCAGGTTTTCCAAGATCATCAAGATTGGTTACGCATTAGTCCGGGTAAGGATGCCAGTCAAATATTACCGCAATTAGTTAAATCTCTGCATTTTAACGATTTAGCATCCCTAAAACTTGACTTAACGACTCCTGACGCAGAATTGGCTCAAATTGAATTAGTCATTGGGTTGCCCGATCGCATTTCTCGCCATCAACCGGATTGGGTTAAAATTGCTGTTAATGGGCGAATGGTGCGCTCATCGGAGTTAGAACAGGCAATATTTCAAGCTTTCGCTCGCACAGTCCCTAAAGATCGCTATCCCGTTTGTTTTCTCCATCTACATCTTAACCCTCGTTCGATCGATTGGAATCGTCACCCAGCCAAAGCGGAAATATACCTGCATAACCTCATTTTTTGGCAAGAACAGATAATTTCAGCCATAGACAAGGCGTTAGGACTAAATCCCGAACATATACCCGAAAAAGCGCAAAATCAGCGCGTCAGTCAAATTCTCAAGGCTGCCGAAGAAAAAAGCACCTATACAATAGGGGAGAAATCCAGGAAAAATCGGCTGGAATTAAAGGCATTAGCTCAAATTCACCAAACTTATATAGTTGCCGAACATCCTAACGGATTATGGTTAGTGGAACAACATATTGCCCATGAGCGGGTTTTGTACGAACGTTTAGAGGATAACTGGGAAATCGTGCCGTTAGATACTCCGATCATCTTAAATCAGTTAACTACTCGACAAATCGAACAATTACAACGTTTAGGATTAGAAATTGCTAGTTTTGGCGATCGCTCTTGGGCAATTCGTAGTATTCCTGTTCTACTAAAAGAACGGGAGGATCGGGCTGATGCTTTACTAGAATTAAGTTTAGGGGGGGATTTACAAACTGCTCAGGTGGCCACCGCTTGCCGTAGTGCGATCCGCAACGGTACAGCTTTAAGTTTAGAAGAAATGCAGAATTTACTCGATGATTGGCAAAATACTCGTAATCCCCGCACTTGTCCCCACGGAAGACCGATTTACTTATCCTTAGAAGAAACTTCGCTCGCTCGCTTCTTCCGTCGTCATTGGGTAATCGGCAAAAGTCACGGCATTTAATCAGTTATCAGGATTCAGGATTCAGGAGTCAGGATTCAGGAGATTATTTTTATTTATTCTCCTCTCCCCTCTCTGACAGGTGTAGGTATTTTACAACTAAATTGATTTTCGGCTTCTTCACATAAGGAAAAGAAACCCAAAGATCAAACCAGCACCGAAAGATTTAATAACTATCGCTTCGCCGATTATAAAGAAACAGTAATTGACTTACTGCAAAGAGTCTGTACTGTCAGTGTCGAAACCATGAAAATAATAGAAGCGATGAAACATTAAAAAGGTAGCTATTTATATAGCATTTCCTGTTCGCAAGAGGTACATTATTGATGTTGAAAAGTTCAATCAGCAAAGGTTTAAATGTGCCAAATTGGTGTGAGAATCGCTATAGCTTACAATGGATTTTTGTCTTGATCGGTCTAACTAAATTGTTGCCAAAAGGTTTGACTTTTTTTAAAGTAAATTTAACTTAAACTTTACCAAATCTTAACCAAAAAAATCTAAAGTATTTCTAGATTTAAAAGTAATATTTGTGCATTAAACTATATCTTGAAGAAAGTTTAACTTTCCCAATTGTGCAGGATTCTTCAACCGGAAAACTTATGATATTCTCAACTGCTACCCTAACTCGTGTGTGTGCCGTCTCCTTCGCCACGGCAGCGGCCTTAGCAGGGACGATGGGAGAAACCCTCGCCCAAACCCTGAACGGTGCAGGAGCCTCCTTTCCCGCGCCCCTATACCAGCGTTATTTTGCCGACTATAAAAACGCCACTGGTGTCACCGTTAACTATAATTCTGTCGGTAGCGGTGCTGGTATTCGGCAATTTATCGCCGGAACTGTCGATTTTGGGGCTTCCGATGCCGCTCCTTCTTCCTCGGAAAAAAGCCAGATGAAAAACGGTTTACTACTAGTTCCCACCGCCGGAGGAGCCGTCGCCGTGGTGTATAATCTGCCCGGGGTAAATAACCTGCAAATTTCCCGGGCTAACCTGGGTAAAATCTTCAGTGGCGAGATCACCAACTGGAAACAAGTAGATCCGAAACTGCCCGACCGACCGATTAAAGTAGTGGTTAGGGCTGATGGTAGCGGTACTACCGAGATTTTTACCTCTCACCTGAGTGCTATTAGTCCTTCTTTCAAAAGTAAAGTGGGAACCAGCAAAGAACCTAACTGGGGTTTTACGGTTCTCAAGGGACCGAAAAATGATGGTGTGGCAGCCCTGGTTAAACAAACAGAAGGCTCGATCGGTTACGTTCAAGATACCTTTGCCCGCAAAAATGAAGGGGCAACCATGAGAACCGCCAGAATTCAAAATAAAGCCGGTCAATTTGTCGAACCCAGTCTCACCCAAGCTAACAAAGCTATGGAAGGGATCAAATTTAACGCCGATTTTACCGCTAATATGGACGATCCGGGCAGTGGTTATCCGATCGTCGGGATTACTTGGTTATTAGTACCGAAAGACTACGCTGATAACAAAAAAGCGGCGGAAATTAAAAGACTGTTGACTTGGATTCTCACCACCGGTCAAGGTATTAACAATCAATTGGAATTTACCCGGATTCCTCAATCGGTGACTCAAAAAGTTTTAGCCGAAGTTAACAAAATTAAATAAATACTTTTGTATTAGTTTGGGCTTGATTGTCACCGCTTTCCAGTAAGATGGAAAAAGTTACCGGTTAAGTCCATAACTAATAACGGCAAGTATTTCTTTTCTCTGGGCTGAACAATGTTCAGCCCATACAGTTGTATTTGAAATAACTGATAACTGGTAATCGCGATCTATACTTATGGCCAATTTTTCTAAACCCGTTGAGTCTTTTGATCTTTCAGCGGCCAATCTTAACGAAAACCCCGGCACTGCCGGTTTATTTGATCGCATTTTTACAGTCTTAGTCTGGATTTGTGCCGCCTCCGGTTTAATTTTTCTGCTCTGGATGGCCTGGATTGTTTTTCAGGATGCGCGGCCGGCGATCAATGAATTCGGTCTGGGATTTCTCTGGGGAACCACTTGGGATGTGAACGTCCTCAAATTTGGTGGTTTACCCTTTATTTTCGGTTCCGTTGTTTCCTCGATTCTGGCTCTTTTATTAGCCATTCCCCTCAGTGTTGCCGTTGCTTTAACCACGAGCGAGAATTATTTGCCGGCCAGTATCCGTTATCCCATCGGTTTTTTGGTGGAATTAATTGCCTCGATTCCCAGTGTAATTATCGGTTTATGGGGGATTTTCGTGCTAATTCCCGTGCTTAAACCCCTGCAAGAATGGTTATCTCAAAATCTTGCTTGGTTCCCTTTATTTAGTACCCAACCTTTGGGACCGAGTATGTTGATTGCCGGTGTGATCCTGGCGATCATGATCGTGCCGACCATTTCCGCTATCAGTCGCGATGTCTTGCTTACCGTCCCCCCGGAATTACGCAGCGCCTCCATGGCCCTAGGTGCCACTCGTTGGGAAACCATCTGGCGCGTGCTGTTGCCGGCGGCCAGTTCTGGCATTATCGGGGCGATTATCCTCGGTTTAGGGCGTGCTTTAGGGGAAACCATGGCGGTGGCTATGGTAATCGGTAACTCCTCGATTATTAGTCCCTCCCTCTTGGCCCCCGGTTATACTATTCCTGCTGTACTAGCTAATACTTTCCCAGAAGCTTTTGAAAAAATCCACATCGGAGCTTTGATGTATCTAGCTTTGGTTCTATTTGTTATTACCTTAGCCGTCAATAGTGTAGCGGCTTTGTTAGTACAGTTTATCAACCGCAATCGTTAATTTTATGACTCAAGGAGCCTTTCCCGAAGAAGATTTACAGCAACCCCTGTCACCGTGGCGGCATTTTTTTACCAACGGTCTCACGGGTTTAGCGATCGCTCTTAGTGCCGTCGCTATTCTGCCTTTATTCGCTATCCTCTTTCAAATTGTCAAAGAAGGTTTACCCGGATTTAATTGGCAAGTTTTCACCTCTTTACCTGCCCCAGTTGGCTCCGATCCTAGTGTTCCCAACGGTTTTGCTAATGCGATCGTCGGGACTTTAACCATGGTCGGTTTAGCTGCCTTAGGCAGCATACCTCTGGGGATTCTCACCGGGGTTTTCCTCTCGGAATTCGCTCGGGGTTCCAAAATTGGCGGTATTCTGCGCTTTGCGATCGTGGTGTTGAGTAGTACCCCTTCCGTTATCGTCGGGGTGTTTTCCTTCGGGGTTTTGGTGTTAACTACCAAACAATTTTCCGCCGTAGCGGGGGCCTTTGCTTTAGGGGTGATTATGTTGCCCATCGTCGCTTTAACCACGGAAGAGGCAATAAAACTAATACCCATGTCCTACCGTCTCGGTTCCTCCGCTTTGGGGGGTTCCCGTTTCGATACGGTATTTCGCATTGTCCTGCCAGCAGCGATCGCACCGATTATGACCGGGATATTATTAGCGGTGGCCCGGGCCGCTGGAGAAACCGCCCCCTTAATGTTTACGGCTTTATTTAGTCAATTTTGGCAAGAAAGTCTTTGGTCGCCCACACCGGCTTTAACGGTGTTGATTTATAACTATGCTAGTTCCCCCTTTCCTGAACAAAATTCCCTAGCTTGGACAGCTTCTTTAGTGCTGATTATCTTAGTTTTAATTACTAGCCTTCTTTCCCGTTTTGTTACTCGTAAACGCTCAAATTAAGCATTTTTATGATGATCGATTCCTCTACCATGAACACCCCTACTTCTCTAGCTAATTCGGCGATCGAAGTCGAAAATCTTAGCTTTTTCTACGGTAGTAAAAAAGCCCTGGAAGGGGTTTCTTTAGAAATCCCGCAAAGGCAAGTAACCGCCATGATCGGCCCCTCTGGTTGTGGTAAATCCACTCTCTTAAAAGCCCTCAATCGCATCGGGGAATTAGAAGGAGAGGTGACAGTTAAGGGCAAAGTTAGGTTTTTTGGCCAAGATATCTACGCCCCCAAAGTTAACCTTCATACCTTACGGCGACAGGTGGGTATGGTGTTTCAGCGTCCTAACCCTTTTCCCGCTAGTATTTACGATAATATTGCCTACGGTATTAGAATTTATCGTTCCGCTAGTCGCAGTGAATTAGATGGGATTGTGGAATCAGCTTTAAAAGGAGCTGCTCTTTGGAATGAAGTTAAAGATCTGTTGAATAAATCCGCTTTAGGATTATCGGGAGGACAACAACAAAGATTGTGTATTGCTCGCGCTTTGGCAGTAAAACCAAAAGTATTATTAATGGATGAACCTTGTTCTGCTTTAGACCCTCTTTCTACTCTCAAAGTCGAGGAATTAATCCATGAATTGAAGCAACAATACACGATCGTCATTGTCACCCATAATATGCAACAGGCCTCTAGAGTATCCGATCGCACGGCCTTTTTTAATGCCGATGAAACCCGCGTCGGTCGTTTGGTGGAATTTGACACCACCCAGAAAATTTTCACCGATGCAGTTAATCAACAAACTCGCGATTATGTAGCCGGTAGATTCGGTTAATTTCTCTTATCAGTGATCAGTTATCAGTGATCAGTTATCAGTAGTCAGTTATCAGTAGTCAGGAGACAGGAGATTATTTTTATTTATTCTCCCCACACCCCACACCCCACACCCTACACCCTACACCCCACACCCTACACCCCACACCCCACACCCTACTTCCCCACATCAC
>Ga0208485_1000527_pt1 | contig 11279 bp, 9 predicted proteins | sample LakMenEpi27Jul12_FD_150707 | JGI IMG/M metagenome (GOLD analysis project Ga0208485, IMG submission 150707) | Freshwater microbial communities from Lake Mendota, WI - 17JUL2012 deep hole epilimnion (SPAdes) | ecosystem: Environmental > Aquatic > Freshwater > Lentic | place: Lake Mendota, Madison... | reverse complement strand
ATATTATAATCAAATATCAGAACGATTATTTACAAATCACTCAATTAACTTTACGGTATTAAGGAAGAGGCATACGCATGGGTATGTTCATAGGCATGTTGACAGGCAAGTTCATGCCCATCCCAGGAACACCCATCGGGGGCATTCCTTGAGGGAATGGAATAGGGAACTGTCCTTGAGGGAACATTCCGAAAGGTTGTTCAAGACCATTTGGCATTCCAAGAGGACGACTAGGATTAAAAAACTTCTTTTTATCATTTCCATTGCGGAACTTATTGTAATCGTTTCTTTCTTTTGCTGACATATGATAGGTGGCATAAGGAGTTCCTGTGAATATAGGTCTTAAATTTTCATTAGTTCTATACTCAGCAAGGAAACGCTTGATAGATTCACTTAATAATTATAGAAATACTCGTTTGCGAATGTAACTGAGGCATTGATTGAGCGAGGATTATTAGTCATTATTTTACAGCTGATGATTGGCTCATATTCGTGAAGATATTTTTGAAGGTCAGCCTCATCGATATTGGCACTAATGTTTCCCAAAAAAGCACTTATGTTATCTTTGGAATTTGTGCTTGCGTATGGTCTGATGATAACATCATATTTTCCAATTTTACTTCCTTTAAAGCCTTTTAAGATTTTTTCCACACTTTATGAAGAAGTGAGGACTACGGTTGTGCGTCCTCCTTCAATTTTAATTGGCTCTCTTAAAGTTCCTTATTTAGAGAAGAAAGTCTAACTAATATTATAGATACATTCAAGCAAGTTTATAGATCTTATTGATTGTCAATCGCAGATATTACCTTTAAAAAGAGTTTTTTATCTGTTTCTTAGTTTTATCCAACAGAGTATGGCCTTGCAACTTTAAGTTAGATGTCCTTAACAATCAACCTTTTCGGAGAGAAAAGGCATTTTTAGGCATCACTATCGTTTTCAAAGCGAATATACAAATGTTTAAGCTTATTTTTTGATCCTTAAAAGGGAGAAACCTCTTCAAACTTGCTGATTTTTCCGAATTCTCCAGAAATATAAGAGATGACCTCTTATGAGGACAATGATTCAGGCAGTCTGCCAACAAAAAGCTGGTAGCCTACGAACCAACGCTTCACATATACCTTTTAGCCACCCACTGTCACCTCCTTTAAGTTACAAATATCCTCCAATTGAGCGGAGGGTACCATAAGGAAGGCTTGATATTTTCCTTACTTTTTCCTCAAAATGATATCTTCAGTGCGTAATAAAGCCTCAGGGAGGGCCTTGATGATGAGAGCTTTAACCTATAGCTCTGCTAAAGAAGGCACTTGATGCAGGACGATGGGCTCGCGGCTATCAGTGCTCTCCATATCTACAATCTAATTAATATATTTTAGAATAATTACTATTAATATTGACTCTTGCTCTATAAAGAAGTAGGACATAAATTCAGATAAGGGTTAGAAATAATTGATTGTATATCGATTCTTGATCTTTATGAAAGAAAATATCATTTTTATTTTTCGGGATTCGTCCATTTTGCAATTATGTTGGCTATATCGAAATGGCTATTTTTATCGATAAACTTTAAGCTAAATCAATAACAGAGGGTCTATTATAATTGATATATGAAATTTACTCACGTTTCAGTGACCTCGATATCGGTGTAGAAAGTCGAAAATATCACTACAGCTATGACCAGAGCAGGTCTTGGTGATGATACTTACAGAAGACAGCGAGATAAAGAGCGCTATCAAAAATTTAAAGCATAACAAGCAGATAGATAGTAGAAGATGAGGGAGGAATTTCTCAATGCCAGAACTTAAAAATTACGGGCTAATGAATAGATAACTAAAAAAAAGAGTTTACGTCGTCAGAAAAAGAAAGATCGCCAAAAACAATTGAAGAAAAAGGCAAAACTTCTTCGTCAACTGCAAGAGGGATAGTAAAGCTAAGAAGATAGCTCTTCTCCTTCATAAGAGGAAAAGGATGAAGAAGCAAAAGAGCAACAATGATTCTACAATAGCTTTAATTATTTAAGTGTAAGTGCATTTATGCATAAGGAATATAAAAGAAACGATTATCATGGCCTGTTTATCGCATTAAAGATGTTTTATGTAAGTAAAATTTCTGCTTAAATTGTAGCTCTGCATTTTGCGGAATCCTCAGCACTTCTGTCAACTTTAGAAGATTTTCCTACTTTGCTCTCTAAAGCTTTATATTGGACGAGTAAACGAGAAAGTTATTCTTTTTTATCCCTGAGCTCATGCTCACGATGGGCAAGCTATGATTAAAGCCTATTTTTCTCAAGCTTATGGATATTCTTTTGCTGCTCTATTTCCTTTTGTTTCAAGACTTCAAGCTAGACTCTCACTTCTTATCTTACTTGGACATTTTATCTTTGAGAAATGTTTTGATCGTGAAGAATGTTAACATTGCTAACTCTTTCGGCCTTCAAATCTCTTTCAAGTTCATAAGCCCATTATGCCAAAAATTTATTTCTCGATTTCAGCAATTAATTGGCTTATTTTTAAGCTTGAAGTTCTTGTCTTATCATTTACTTTTATAATTTACTTTCAGCTTCAAAATCTGACAATGTGTTTTCAACTTCATGAAGATTTCGTTTAAGCTGGAAGATATAATTTTTGTAATCAGTAATTTATTTGTTAAGAGCATTTTGCTCAGAAGCATTTGTGTTCTCCAATTTTTTAATCTTTTGCCTATTTAAGTCCCTTAACCTGCTCAATTCTTACAATAGATGGGTAATTTATCCATTTTTCAAGTTAAGCTGAGCAACTAAAATTTAATTTTATCCATTTTTGTTAGTAACTGCAGAGTGAAGATCATCTAATTTTGTTTTTGCATCATCTTCAATTTGTTTCATCGATGTTGTGTAATTCTGTAAGGCTTTATCTCTTTCTGCTTCCATTCCCAGAATTTTCTGGCTCAGCATTTGTACAGAGTGCTGCTGCTATTCACCTAATAATTTGCATTTCCTTTACAATGCTAAATTCTCAGATCCCATCAATTGAACTTATCTTTTCAATGATTAATTCTCCTTTCGAAGGCTATCAACAACAGAGTTATGAGCTATACGAGAATTTTACCACTAAGCTTGAGACTGTTATAGATTTTATTGATATTGAGCTTGAAGTCTAGCAATAGTTTAATATAATTAAAGCTAGTTTTCTCTTTGTATCGTAAATATCTTATCTTCAAGGCGTGAAATCAAAAGCTTTAAAGAATTCTAAGAATCAGCGTGATTTCGAAGTTGCTTTGCATCACACTCCAATATAAATCTAATTTCTTAATTTTTTTTTGTTAACGTAGCATTAAGATTTGAAATTTCTTCAGCTAGTGTATCCTAGATAAGTTGTGTTAAATTTCTTACGCTGCTTAGTCTGTGTTAAGTCTAAGAAATCACATCTGACCTTTTTTTTAATGCCGTCTCTTCATTTAATACATGTGTTGAGCCTAACTACGATCTTAAAGCTGATGTTAGCTATTGTAGTCTGGCAATTTATTAATTTTTACCTTTTTTGATATGATTTAATTTTGCATTTAGTGCACTTTCTGTCGCTTCTTTCAGCTGAAGTGCAATATTAAGCTCATTAAGTTGCCTTTGAAGAGCATTTGATCGCTCTCTTCCCTGATTTTTCAGAGTTTAAATTTCTCTATTGTGAGCTTATCTGAGGGCTTATTTTTCACCATGGTTCTGTGATGTACTCTCAACTCTTTTTGCTTATTCTCTATTTCTCAACTATTCGTTGTTTTTCCTCTAAATAGATAGTTCATTTTTCAATGACCTAACTTATTGCTGGAGTCTTTGCTATTATGTCCCAGCGAAATCCAAATTTTTTTAGATGTTATTCTTTTCATAGTAAGTCTTAGTTAGTTCTTATTGTGTTTTTTGATGCTCCTTGAAGAGAATGTCATATTTGATCTGGGCGTCCTCAGCTCTTGATAATCTAAATTTGGTGACACTCAGGTCATGTTCTAGCCTAGCTAGTTCTGCCTAGTATCGATTGACTTTTCGAACGTAGAACTCGACATCATGCCTAGTTGGAGAGTCCTCATGAAGTTGACGTTCAGTCCTTTGGCCTCGAAGAATATCATCTCCATGGGGTTATTCTCCGCGAAAACGATCAGTTCTAGCATGGCCTCGAACGCTTCCATAGTTTTCTTACGAAGGTTACCTTTGCGACATCTAACGTTAATATTATTCGAATCAAACAAAATAGGAACCAAACTTTTTGATTCTACAGAGTAATTGGCACCATTTAAACCTAGATTGATATCTTTTTTTTATAAATGAAGTACTTTTTGACATTTTAATCTTTCTTTTGTAAAATTAGTTCACATACTCTGATATTCTCTGGGTTATCAAAAATTAAGCTATTTTATCATTTTTCTTCAAGAAATAAATAATTTTACTTTTAGATTTACAGAAATTTAACTATAAGTTTGATTTTTTCACATATCAGATATCAGTCGACATATTTTTATGGCTAGTAAATATTACTGCACTTATCGTAAGTTATAATTGAAGAATTTAATATTACATAAGAAAGCTTTATTTTTTGAAGATCGTTGTTTGGAACTTCCAGTAATATTATTTAAGAAAATTCTATAACATTAATAAATAATGCTTGTCATATAATTGACTGATTTAAATTACCATTAAAGATCTTTTATGGATTAGAAGTAAAATTGTCCCCTTTAAAAGTTATTAACTCACAAATATTTATTGTTCGATTGTTTTAAACATAATCCTTATTAAAGATAAAGTAAAATAATTGTTCCATAGATTATAGTCCGCATTTTCTTTGATTACTATATTTATTTCAATGGAAGAAAAGAGAAAGTAAGTTAGAGATTACCTTTAAAGCCAAGTGAACCCTATCATTAGACCTATGGTAGAATAGATTGTCCGCAAACGGCCATCTAACATCGCCGCTTTCATCAATTAGTACTCCTTTAAGCTCATGAGTAATTCATTAAATATCAAGGCCAAAAAAATCATGATGATATTCACTCTGATTCAGACTAAGAAACTGAGGAAGCACAGGCTGAGTTCTTGAGAAAACTTTAAGAAAAAAAGAAGAAGAAGATGGAAAAGAAAAATAGTCGACAGGGTATTAGTGCTTAAGTTTTCGGGCAATTCAATCAAAAAGCTGATTACATTCCGAAGGTTATTGCCAAGAGTGCTGTTGTTAAAGAAGAAATCAAAAGGCTTATCGAGAAATCTATTCTATTCCAATCTCTCAATAAGGAGGACCTAAACATCGTTATTGATGCAATGGAAGAGGTGGATGCTTAACCTGGTCAAGCTATTATTACTGAGGGTGAAAAAGGAGATACCCTCTATATTATTGATGAAGGATAGTATGACTGTTTTAAAATCATCAATGGAAAGCAAACTTACCTTAAAACTTATAAAGCAGGAGACTTTTTCGGTGAATTAGCACTTATGTATAATGCACCAAGAGCCGCATCAATCAAATGTAAAATAGCAGGAAAGCTTTTCGGTCTAGATCGTGCTACTTTCAATCATATTGTCCAAGAATCTGCAACCAAAAAACGTAAATACTACTCTTAAATTTTGTCAAAAGTTTAGATTTTAGCTGAAATAGATCCTTATGAGAAGGAACAATTATGCGATACATTGAAAGAGGAATAATTCTTGGCTGGATCTTATGTTGTGAAGCAAGGAGAGCAAGGTGATAGATTTTATATCATTGCTGAGGGAAAATTAATTGCGGAAAAAAAAGAAGGATCTGCTGTTCAAGCTCGGAAAGTCTTTGAATACAAGGAAGGAGATTACTTTGGATAGATTGCTTTGGTGAAAAATACTGTGAGGCAAGCTAGTGTGAAAGCAGAAACTGATTGCCGTGTAGTTTCTATTGAAAGAGATGCATTCAAGAGGCTTCTAGGACCGATAGAAGAAATTCTTCAAAGAAACATGTAGAAATACAAAAAATATCTTATACAATGATCGACGACTATCCTTTTATTTAAATATTTTATAATACATTAAGAAAATAAGGCAAATGATCAATTTCTAGAATAATTTGGATGTATTTGTAGCATTCTTTTGACGAGTTCATTACTGTCTTAAACAACCATTAACATTCTCTCTTACTTAATCAATTTTTTAATCAAAGCATTAATAACTTTACGCATTTCCATTGATTGCTACAAAGATTAAATGGTTCCTCGATCAAAATTTACTGCTAAAAGGTAATCGCACAATTGTTCTTGTGAAATTTGACCTAAATATGATGTAGATTACATTCATCGTCGATTTGGTTGGCTTTATGCATGTTTTGCTTTTCATCGAAAAATTTTAAAATATTATCTTGAACTTGCTGATACATTTCATGTGAGATGGTTAGTTGTTTTGACTTCTTTTGTTATTATTTTTTTCTAATGTTTTCATCCTAAATAAAATCATGCATACCCACATTTAATCTCTTAAGTTCATATTTGTTAAGCCTTGTTCGAGCTCTTCTTCTTCCAAATCTATGTTTGGCTTTTCAAGTTTTAAGATCGAACAAGAAAGTAGCCTATAAGCTTATTTAACATGACGAGGTTAAACAGAAAATGAGAGTTCAAGTCTCGCATAGGCTTAAGACAACCTGATCATCGATTCAAGCTGACGCACAGTAACTCGATATGAGTTATTATTGTTCTTGTCCTTACTACGGATTTCAATATAGTAGTTTCTGAGTAATTTAGCGCTCTATTCTTTTAGTTGAGGTTTTATCTTTCTTGCAAGTCCAATATATAGTTTTAAAGTCTTCATATCATATTTAGGTTGAAAGGCATTTTCTCTCTTTTGGTGCATACTGATTATAAAATCGCTAAGATGAATATCTGCTTGAGGATTTGACTAATCGCAGACAATGAAGAAAAGATCAAATCTTGACATAATGGGAGCGCTAAGATTAATGTTATTCTTGAGGGATTTCGCTTTATCATAGCGACCAAAGATTGGGTTAGCTGCAGCTAAGATACTTGTTCGAGCATTTAGAGTTGCATATACTCCGGCTTTAGCGATTGAGATAGTTTGCTGTTCCATAGCCTCGTGAATGGCTACTTGATCTTTTATCTCCATTTTATCAAACTAGTCAATACAGCAAATTCCATTATCAGCAAGCATTAGGGCTCCAGCTTAAATACCAACGTTTCCGTTTTAATCACGTGTGACACTTGCTGTTAAACCTGCAGCTGAAGTTGTCTTACCATTTGTGTAAACACTTCGGGGAACAAACTTGTTAACACATTTTAAGAATTGAGATTTGGCTGAAGAGGGATCTCCTACTATAAGAATATTAATATCTCCTCTAATATTGATTTTATTCTGAGTCCTCTTATGAATTCCACTAATAAGCTGAAGTAAGAGAGCTTTCTTTATTTATGTATGACCAAATATAGTAGGGAAGAGAGATTAGGCCATATCGTCATATTTCTTAGAGTTTTATTTGATTTTTTCGATTTATTTTAATTATGATTCAGTAAATTTTGAAATTATCTTATTCCATATAGCTAAGTCGTTAAATTATTCTTTAACGTCTCCTTTTTCACACTAAAAATCCTATTATTCTCTCTATACTTCATCAAATTGGTTATTTTCGACGGTAATGTTGATGGCAACAAAGACTAATTTATAGCTAAGATCTCTCATTCCTTTCAAGCCCGATATTCCTCCTTCAGTTTGGGCGAGTCCTCGAGTTTCGTTACTTCTAGTTGTCAGTTGAGTTTTCTCTCCAGGTTTTAGCATGCTAGCAATTTCAGGTAAAACACACAAATAGCCAATAATTTAGCATATATCTCCAGGTTGGCCTTTCTAGGTAAATTAATTGCGCAGGATAACATCGATTGATCGAGGCATAGCTCCAGGAGGAATTTTAGTTGGATCCTCTTGCACTCTGATTTTCTGAAAATCTGCGAATAGACACTTTGACATCTCGATTTCCCATGAACTTTTATCGCAGGTTTAAGTTGAGCATTTCTTTGGTTAAGTGTACTTAAATTGCTGAATAATTTTTTTGCTAATGCGGCCACATGTTCGACATTTAAATACTCCCTATTTGAGCTAAGGCCGGACTTCAGATGTTCTAGTTACTGTTCCTCTAAACTTTATCAACCTTCCAAGGTGTTGGCATTTTAGCCCCCGAACACTGTCCTTTAATCCTTCATCTAAACCACTATCAAAACTGCATTAATAGATCTCCTTATTATCATCATCACGACGTAAGTCATGAGGATTCTGACTTTTTTCACATTCTGCCATGAACTCAGTCAAAGCCTAGTTGATTACAGGCTCATATTTGTAATATTCGTTGAAGATAAGGTTCGCAAGCTAGCAGTTATGGATGAGTAAATCTTTAAAGCAGAAGAGAATATGTCTTCGACTATTGTTAAATGCATCACGAGCAGCTTCTAGATACTTTGATTTGCCATTCTCTTTCCAGTTTTGAATAAAGGAAGTAAATTCGCGTTTAACAGCATTTCTCAGCTGTAGTTCTGACATTTTGCCGTCTCCTTAATTTAGCATGGCGCTAATTTATTAATAATACAAGCCAAACCACGCGCAACACAACATTAATAAACGCTCAAAATACAAGTGTGGCAAAATAAACTGCCCAATTTTAATTACCCTCTCCTTCATTCGAATTATATTCCCATGGTGTTATGAACATTCTCTATTTTCTGAAATAAATCGTTTCGATTTGATAATTTATATGTATTTTTGCGTGGGATTTCAATTCTTTTGAGTTTTAGCATATTTTTGATGTTAGTATTATGACGATCATATTATCGAAGTAGACATGCAAGCGAACTCCTTCAAATAGCGATATACAATTCTCTAGAAAGTCGAGTAGGGTTCTTATGGAACAGTTTACAAAGCCCGCTCCCGCTAGTCGGGTGAGCTTGTTGCTGTAAAAAAATTCAAATCATTGAGTAAGGTAGGTCTACCCTCAAGTTTCATCAGATAACGCTATATCCACTAAATTTTAACAAGTTCTCGTCTAGTAAGGGTCTTAGAAACTTTTGTGTTCGAGTAGGAGCCAATGATGGTGATGGAGTGGTTGACTACAACCCTATAAAGAATAGTAGCAAATAAGAAAAAGTTCGCAATTAAGGAGATTTTCGAAGAGGTAGTGCGAGGGGTATTGGATTTTCATTCTCAAAGTGTAGTGCATCGAGACCTCAAACCAACCAACATCATGCTTGTGCCTAAAAAGCATCACCTAGCACCACAACCTGAGCCAGCAGACATCGATACCCATAATTACGAAATCAAAATCATTGATTTAGGCATGGCTAAGGAGGTAGAATCTTCGCAATCGATCATGACAAATATGGTAGGATCACTCTTCTATAGATCACCATAGTTGTTGATTGGGGGCAAAAGATACGGGAAGGAGGTCGATGTTTGGGCACTTGGCTGCATCTATCATTATATGGTCACAGGATGCATACTCTTTAAAGGAGAAAATTAACTGGATCAGTTAAAGAAAATAATAGAAATAGTGGGTCTGAATAAATCGTAAATAGCGAACGCAGATTTACTCAGTGCCTTCAAAAAGCTTAACTTTGATAACCATTCTCCAAACTGGAATGAATCACTTAAACTTATGAATGAGATCGAATTTGAGATTTTAAGTAAGATGATAGTGATAGATCCATCCTCCAGAATCACATGTGATGAGCTTTTAGCTCATTAATATTTTACTTGAAGAAATGATCAGAAACTAAATTTGGTTACATTGATTATAACTATCAAATTTTGTACGGTAACTGTACGTATTAAATATTAAAAACCTTTTAATAATTGTGTAAGAATGCTGATTCTTCTTGAAGAGGTCATCTTCACAAGTAAAAACAATGGCCAACAAACTAGTACTTGCGTTATCTGAAAAATTTCAAGTTTTAGAAAGACTATCTCGAAGCAAATCGAAGAGGAAAATGATAAAACGGTTTATTTCTCTCCGTGATGTAGCCTTATCTAAATCTACTCTAAGAATAAGAAAAAGTAATGGAATCGACTATTCAACAGATAGAGAGCGAAGAAACATCTATAAAATTTAAAGGATAAAAAAATTTGATTGCTATGATTTTAATTGCTATCAAAAAAATCTTATCGTTAAAAATTTTTAAGTCCTTTATAAGCATTTGTAAAATATAAATTTCAAAAAAAGCTTTAAGCAAACCTCGGACTAGGACTAGAAAATTTTGATTTCTAATCAGCAGCAGAACAAAGCCCTTTTATCTGATTTTTCTTTTGATATCTTGCTAATTTTTATGCATTCTTCTCTCTCATTCATTTACAATCATCTTGTTAACTTTATCTATGCCTTATAGCTACTTAATAAAAGATAAGCTTGCTAGGAGGCAGAAGAAGAGGGCATGTTCAATAGAGTTGAGAGAGAAGTGTAGGCTAAGCGGAGATAGGTGGGCTACAAAGGGGACAAGGGAGAAGCAGTGCGAGTTTGCGGCGTGGGTGTGACAAAGGATGGTAAGTCCGCAGTAATTTTTTACGAAGCATAATAATTAATATAATGAGGGAAATACAATGGGCAATAAGCGTGCTCCTGCTCGCGAGCTTCGCCAATGCAGTTGCTTATGGTGGAATTTCCAATGTCAACGAGTTCAGCCTCAAGCCGATTAAGAAGGGCCTTACATTCCAAGCTAACATCTGGCCGAGCTACGAGACTAATTGGGCAGGTAGGTTCTCCTGCAATAACTGTAATCCTTTCGAAGGAGATCAAACATGCAACAAGTCTCTTCCCCTTGTCTGTATCACCTTTGCTAAAGCTGTCGAGCGACCTCATTACCGCATCGCCGTAGAGTATACCCCCTTTGCTATATTGGATGGTGGGTACTATGAGGGATGGACTGGAGGTGTTCTTCAAGTTACAGTTCCTGTTCGTGGCTACGATGTTGTCGACTATAAGTACGGAGATAACCTTTGCAAAGGATACTTTGGTCCTAATGCTAAATGGGCAAAATTCAATGATGGTTTTTATCTCCCATTTATGAACCAGCGCCCCGTAAAAGCATGGAATCTTTGGGATTGGGATGCTGCTAAGCGGGGAGGATGGAATCTATGGGGTTACTTCAACCATCATTATAGAGGAAGAGCATGGGTTTATGTCGATGGACAACCCAACGGTAACTGTGGAAATTGAATGATTTATCCCTTATATGGATTTTTATTTAATCATCATTCTATTCAATATGAGTAGCTTCAAGATTATATTTTATATGAATTACTATTTTTTGAGACAATAGAG
>Ga0208485_1000526_pt1 | contig 11290 bp, 5 predicted proteins | sample LakMenEpi27Jul12_FD_150707 | JGI IMG/M metagenome (GOLD analysis project Ga0208485, IMG submission 150707) | Freshwater microbial communities from Lake Mendota, WI - 17JUL2012 deep hole epilimnion (SPAdes) | ecosystem: Environmental > Aquatic > Freshwater > Lentic | place: Lake Mendota, Madison... | reverse complement strand
GATCGAGTCAGCCAGTGAAAACAAATATTTTTGTCAAACTACCCGATTTTTAGTCACATTTTAAAAATTCTACTTTCTAAATAATCTGCAAACATTGCTCTTTTTGTCATATTACAATGTCCTTGTAATTATTAAACTTTTTAATTTTCTTCCAAAATTAATATTTTCAGCGAACTTAATACTGCAAAGCAAACTCTTAGAGAAGTTCAACAAATCCAAACCCCCATTTTGTAATTTTAGTTATAAGATTATCAAACTTAAAAATTATCATATTATTTTAATGTAAATAATATATGCATTATTGGCTTTGGGGCATAGCTTATATGGTGTTGTCCAACGGATATATGACTTTACTTAAAAAATTAAATTAAACTTTAATTTTAAGAACTGGTTAGCGTGTTTCGAACTTGTTTGATTGTCCAGGGCCTATTCGATTCCGGCCGGACATGCAAGTAGATTTATAATAATTAACTTACTACCATGATGCATTCCCTTGGGTCCTTGGGGGGGGTGGGACCAACAAAACTCGTTTAAAAATCAATTAAACTTTAATGAATTGAACAAGCTGGTTGAACTTGTTGGCTGAGTTAGCCTGACATTAGAAATCAATATAAAGTACTCGTCTCCCAGGAACGTATAAATAGAGGACCCCTAGACGCTAGCGTTCAGTTGAATTTTAACCGTCAGTCATTATAAGAGGTATATATATAAGGTTGCAGTAAAATAAAGTTGAGTTGAGGTTTTATAATTTTAAATTTTTCACACATTCACAGGCTTTTTGGTGGCATCTCGACGATGATGGCTCTATAGCCGCTAGCCTCTAGCTAGAAAGGGTCTCTCCGGACTTGTTACGTGCGCGATGGAACTTTAGTTTCCATACAAAAATGAGATTGTTTCCTGATTCCAATCAGGAAACAATATGACTCTGAGGGACCTCGATCCCTTTCGTGCGCGTATGGAACTTTGTTTCCATGAAAAATTGTACCTAGCCTCGATCTCGTGCTAGACTTGCGATCGTTTCCTGATTCCAGCAATCTGGAAACGATAGGACTCTGAGGGCCGGACCTCGATTCCTGTCGTGCGCGATATGGAATCTTCCCGTTTCCATAAAAAATTATGCCTCTGCTCTGCTCATATGCAGATTTGCGATCGTTTCCTGATTCCAGCAATCTGGAAACGATAGGACTCTGAGGGCCGTGGACCTCGATTCCTAGTCGTGCGCGTAATTATGGAACTTCGATTCCATGGAAAGTGATTAGTGATAGCTACATTGGATGCCTCTGTAGATTTGTGATCGTTTCCTGATTCCAGCAATCAGGAAACGAGTTGGAGTTATGGCTGGGGTTGGACCGACAAGCGTGGTGGTGGCGTAGTAATTGTAATTTCACGAAATACTAGATTTGAATTACTGCACTCGGGAGCACTCTGATCGAGGGCCACCTCGCGATCCCTTTCGTGCGCGTTGATCACGACGACAGCAGTGAGGGACTCGGGCACGAAGGTCGACACGATCTCGATAAAGATGGTGGCATTCAACGACACCCCGATGGCAGACTGGGACCTATAGACTCAGAAATTTCATCTTCAAAAATACTTCGGCATCAAAGTACTTAATTTCCTTGCTGACGTGCTCTTAATTGTCAACTGATACTGATAATTAATTCAATTGAATTCATCGCCATAGTTCAATTGGCAAGCTTTATTAAGTTTGCAGCATTCAGTTTCGTGCGCGTATATGGAACTTCGTTTCCATGAATCCAAGCCGACTTTAAAACTCCTAGTCGTCTGATAAGATTAATAAGGTCACATAGGCTTGACTATAGCTTATTTCACATATATAGTGAACTTTTCGTGAAATGTGTCTCCTTCAAAGCTCGCAGATCCGTAGATGCCATCATCAGCAAAGAGTGCCTTCATTGAGGTTCTCCCTACGATAACGCGAGAGATAGACCATGTGTATACTTGGCCAGACTTTACCTATAAATGGAACGTTGCTGCATATATATATATATAATATATGTGACCTCACTTTAACAACGGTGCTGTCGTCCAACGCGGAAATTGAGCCGTTCTTTTGTTTTGTTAGTTAATTCAACTATGTTATGCTACTTGCTGGTATAATCAGGTATTTAAAGGCAACTTCCGCAGGGAGAGCTGGCATTGCTAGACATTTGCATTAATCGACAAATTCGCAACCTTGAGCGATCATGTTTATTTAATTGTAGTACTAAAAATATATTTTCAACTGTATGCAGTTCAAGAGATTAGCTCCATTTGAAGCAGGCACCATCTCCTTGGTTTGACCTTTTGGAGCCTTTGAAAAACAAAAACACATGAATAATATGAGAAACTTCAATGCAGAAAACAGGGCTCGGGATACTTACTTAGAAAATCCAAACTAGAAAAATGTAAGCAAAAAATGCTTCATCTTCTTGGCAGAAGATTTTGATTGAGTTTCCAATGTCATTTGCGACCTTCAATTGGGACACCGCTGGCTCCCTGCATGCATGTCCCCTTGAAGATGATCTCGACGAGCACGATCGCCTCGTTCGCTGATTGGGCTCAAGCTCAACTAACAAAATCTCTTCTGGCGAAAGTCTCTCAATTTGGGCCAAGTAGCTCCACACCTGAAACGATAATATATGGACCTCAAACGATGAAGTCCTTATATTAGAAACGCCTGTTCGCCTTACCCGGTGCCCTCCTCAGGAATGCCTATGTTAGTATAGAAAGAAAGATTGATCATGTTTGTGGTACAAATAAAGTCTACTCTATAAGTCTATACCTCCACAGCGGTTACGATATCGAGCACAAATCGGTACTGTTGCATGGCCTGCAGCATACCGTTGGCGAGGCCATCTTCGAGAGACGAGACTCATCGAGTTTGTCTGTTTGTTTGTTTGTTCTTTGTTGTTTGTTTGTTTGTTAATGTATTGTACGGTGACGGTGACCCTATATGCATGGTCAAACCATGTCAAACAGTTTTACAGCCCCGAGGGCAGCCTGTCCCATGGCCGTGAAGTAAATAGCAAACTTCGGAAGTCGGGCCGTTTATCATGTTTGTGGTACTAATATATGTATACGACTATGCAATTGCAGAGTCTACTCCATTTTGACTTAAGTTTATTGCCTCGATCGCATCGCATTTGAAGCAGGCAGCATCTCCTTGGTTTGACATGTACTCCCCTTGACCCGCATTGACCCCATAAAGAGCGATGATTGGACCCGCGTAGGCTAAAACGAACGCCAACTACTGACATGGTTGAAACGGCTACTATTATATTGTCTGCACTGTATTCATGTAACTGAATGTAAATATGTAACTACTTTTAAAGTATAATTTTACAATTTTTTAAAAATATTTACCAAAATGTTATACAATTTAACAAATATAAATGGCAGGCAAACGGGCATGCTTTCAAATTGAACTAGCTGCTTACTTTCTTCGTTAATCAAAATTCGTCTCTTCCTTTATCAATTGAGAGCTTAGGGGGAATTGACCTATTGAAATGTTGGGCACCTTCACGGTTTTCCCACAACGTATGAATCCACGTCTTAGGGATTCCCCTAATACGACTATTTACAAATTAAGTCATGGCGGCAAAATTTCCTAGTGAAGGATTGTCCAGGTATCTCCCATATTTCCTTTGAGCCATTTTGGTTGAAACTACCATGATCCCAGTTTGAGTTCTGACTTATAACAACAACCGCGGCATCCCAGCTTGGTCGAGAAAAATTTCAAGTATTTGAAAATTTTAAACTATATTATACTATAAGCATATTTGCATATGTTAATATGTTCAACAATAATTGTTTTATAATCTTCAATCGGAGATCCACTTTCCGGCCTGGGCTTCAAACTTCTTCATTAAATTTTGTCGAGGCGGGCTAGGTTGCATTTTGCACATTGAACCAAATTCCTCTTTAAATTGCTTCTTTGACGAGATACATTTCCGCAATTTATTGGTGGTTCTTTGACAAGACAGCTTCGAAACTCATATATGTCAATGTCAAACGGCTGGCGGTCCACATCCTTGATTTTGAGGGTTTAAATTTTCTGTCAGTAGGCCTTGCCTGCTCATTCTTCAGCTCTTGCACCATCAAGTTCAGTTTCCTCTGCATGTCACATCTTTGTGCTGCAAATCCCAAATGGTGAGTGGCCGCGAACCTCTTAATCCGTCAGCACATTTTTCTGTTAGCGTCGATGCTTTAGGCTCGTGCACAAGACGTCTATTGCACCTAACTTTATCAGGTACACCTTGGGATTGGGACGAAGGGAGGTGACCCTCCAGCAGGCCCGCGACGCCCACGTCGCAGTCGCCAGCGGTCAAGCGGGGCACCGATGGCTCCCTGCATGCATGTCCCCTTGACGATGATGTCGACGAGCACGCTCGCCTCGTTCGCTGATTGCATCCACCCACAGACTCGGGGTTGGGCTCTGAGCTCAAGCTCAACTAACAAAACCTCTTCTGACGAAAGTCAGCTAGTACATATGTGCAATATATAACATTGCTTGTTGGCCGCGAACGAGCGTTTGCCATTATCTTTGCCTATTTGAAAAACCTTTTCAGCTGCTAGCCGTTGGTAAGGCAAAAGAAGTCAATAACTTTTGGTCAGGTGGTTATATATTAATTAAAAAGTCATAAAAAATTAAAACAATATATATTAAGAACATTAAAAAATTTCCACTATATATAATTAAAAATTTGGCTGGCATCGCGGTATAGAACAATGTAGCCTAATAAGGGATTTGCACGTTCGATCCGATTGACCTTTATGACCTCGACATTAGCCAGCAGAATCGCCTTATCGGACCTCACGAGCAGCTCCATCCAGATCCGCCCACCTCTGGATGATGATTCGGACCTGCGAAGAAGTCAGAATTAATTAAAGGGTCAATCGCGCGTTCGCATCAGAAAGATTCCCAGAAGCATGCCCGAAGTGTCTTACCGTCTCCGCGACGACGTAGAGATCGTCGCTCGTGCACAACGACGTCGACCTCCTATTGCACCTTGCTTTATCAGTTCCACCGCGGGATCGGGACGAAGGGAGGTGACCCTCCAGCAGGCCCGCGACGGCCACGTCGCAGTCGCCAGCGGTCAAGTGGGGCACCGCTGGCTCCCTGCATGCATCCCTTGCCGATGAACTCGACCAGCACGGCCACCTCCTTGACGGCCAGTCTGCAAAACAGGAAAAGCTTTTTTATTATCAAGCAAGTTTTTGGGAAAAATTTGCAATTAATAATCTCTATAGTTTTAAAAACGCAGGATACGACGATAAAAAGTTGTAATATCATCAAACCTGGATAAATTTCATGTCTTGTACTTAAGCGACTGTTTCGTCGTACTCGTAAGGGAGATCGATCCATGCAAACAATGCATCTTCAGCAGAATCGTGGCCTCCAACTAATACACAAAATAGCGTACGTTTTAATCAATTCATCGCCAAAGTTCAGTGGCCTTTTATCTCACGTACATCTAAAAGTTCCCTGCATGCATGTCCGTTGCCGATGAATTCGACCAGCACGCGGCCACCTCCTTGACGGCCAGTCTGCAAAACAGGAAAAGCTTTTTTATTATCAAGCAAGTTTTTGGGGAAAATTTGCATATTCATAATCTTTATAGTTTTAACAACGCAGGATACGATAAAAAGTCGTAATATCATCAAACCTGGATTAATTTCATGTTTTGTACTAATGTGACTGTTTCGTCGTAAGGGCAGCAATTGAAATGTATGGATGAGGCGGCCGCCTAAATAGCAATAATGCATAGATCGCATTAGCAAAATTGGATATCTTCCAAGAATGCATGGTTGCATGCAGCATACACGATATCCTGAGAAGACAAATGGTTACGGTTTAATAGTCTTTGTGCAAGTTGAAATTGAAATTGATTTATTACTCTTCCGCGTACATGCTAAAACGATCGCATTTTTCTCATAAGATCTGTGATGCTTTTGTTCATATTTCATAAGTTCAAGAGTGTTGGGATTTCTTACCAGCTGGATTTCCGTTCGTTCATCATCAAAAATACTTCGGCATCAAAGTACTTCCTTGCTGACGTGCTCTTGTCAACTGATACTGATAATTAATTCAATTGAATTCATCGCCAAAGTTCAATGGCCAAGCTTTATTGAGTTTGCAGCATGCGCAGTTCTATTTGCAAAATTGCGATGCTGCATATGGGACCTGCCGGACGGACAGTTTATGTTATATTTTTAACGCCTAAATGCAATTAAACTATACAATATACCTTGTGGCTGAGTATAGGAACTCTTCGATTACAAGACCTTCGAGTTTGTGGCGGACGAGTACGTCTTTTCAAAAGACCCTCTGCAGGAGCAGCCTGAAATTTAATATATTAAGTCACAGTTTGTTATACGTAGTCATCGCAGACGTAGGCGGAGCAACTTGATAATTAATTAAATTCTATTCATCGCCAAAGTTTAATGAAGAATAAAGTTTCATTCGACCTTGTGAGCATCTTTTTCCCTGGATATTCGTAGTTGTCTTTTTCCTGGAAATCTTGATCAGGAGTGGCTGATGGTCGCCTTGGTCGATCTCCTCGACTTCTGTTTGAGATGTAGAATCTCCTGAGATTTCGCAGTTAGATGCTGCGAAAACGTAATTTACAGAACTTTATTTTTTGTTTTAAAATAACAAAATGTACATAAAATGTCAAATGGGACAGAAATCAATCTACCGGCTCTCTTGTGGCTTTTACTAAGATTACAGATCTCTTTGGTCTTTGTCGCCTGAGCCCTAGCTGAGTTCATTCATTCATAAATGATTCATTCATGATCGTGACTTCGTCATCGTCAGATGGATTCCGGCATTTGAGGCAAAATAATTTTAAAATTCCCAGGGGACGCTTCAACCTCGCGGCTCCAACGCGGACCCGCGGTCATTTTGTTTTTGTTTTGTTTTAATTCAATGCCAAGTAATTGACATTGAATTTTTTATTACTCTTGCGCACAACCAGATATTGATCAGGAATTGTACTTTATAAGAGTTATTTTGCTGCAATTGGAGATGATGGAGGCAACCCGGGGGTGAAAAGTTGCCTCTTTGACCTGGGATCGAACCTTGATCCCTGGATTTGCAGCTGGCTTAACCCTTGATTGACTGGTTGAGCCAACCACTATTCATGTATGACTGCGGCCTTGACAACGCATCGCAACTGGCTCGGCAATGCATGGAACCTGGCACGGCATCGTACCCTAGGCTCGATCGGCATTGGACCCTTGGTTGTTGATGGCCAAAAAATTGGAAGTAGAACATCCTTTGTCCTGTACCTCTCGACGGCTCTCGTTTTTGCGAATATCTCTTTTTAATCAATCAACAATGGACGGTCTCAACCAAGGGTGCCACGCAGGTTCCGAGGACAATTTACGTTTAATTTCTCCCCGAGTCGTTATTAGACTTAGCCATAGCTCGGTTCATTTTGTCCCGAAGAAATGTCAGGGCAAGGCTATACCTTCCACGAGCTAACTCCGACCATGAATTAAAGTATTTGTATAGTACCTGTTTGGACGAAGGTGCCCGTCCGCCTCGATAACCGTCGCAAAGATCTTTCTAAAGTTTCCCTGAAACATTTCACATTGACATAATAGGTACGTTAATTTCATCAGTATAACTTACCAGGAAAGGTTGTTGGTAGGTGCTGGCAACGGATGACGACTCATACATATGCTATGCAAAATCATCACGGTTTGGAGGTTTCCAAATGACCACTCTGAGGTACTCCAAATCATTCGTTATGATTTTTTTTTCTTGTGAGAAATCATTCGCCAGTAGCCATATCGTAAAACTCACAAAATTAAATGGCAGTCGCTATGGATTTGTGCGCCAATCATTTTTTTTTAGGTCCAATAATCAAGGCAATGGCAGTCGCGATGGATTTGTGTGCCAAAGTCTACCTTACTCAACCTCTACAGAGTTCAATAATCTGCTCACATAAATGCAAGCTCCTTCTTTATCTACAATACTGATGAATTTCATGTTTTTTATTAATCTGCATCGGAAAATTTTAATATTTCCGGAATGGGCAGTAACTTTTAGGACGGTTTTTTTATGTTCAAAACCTCGACATGGAGCAGCTTGAATTTCATTACAAAATACAACAGGCTCGACTGCTGACTTGGTATTTTTATATATAATAAGTAGAGCTTTTGTGATCCTGTACAATTTGCTCCCTACTGCTACTATGGAGTTGCAACATCTCAAAGAATCTCCTTTTATTGTGCAAAATTTTTTTTGTCGTACAAAAAAATGTTTATAGGACCATATGTTTGAAATTCCCTCGTTGGAAATGTCATGATTTTTTAACATTTTAGACTCCAAGTCATTTAATTTGTACACTTTCCGAGGTCCAACCATTGTGACTCGACCGTCACATTTGAAGGAGTGCTTGTAATGCGTTTTCTTCTGCATCATCGAAGAGAACAATTTAGCAGCATCCTGATTTTGCATATAGCTTTCACTAGACCTGACCTTTTCCAATATGCATAACTTCTTAACAATCTGCATGGCAATCTCCCGTGTTCCGCAAAACAATCCGGTCAATTCGCCATTGTTATGTTCGTATTGGAACATTGAATTATCCCACAGGGGACCCCAATGACGCACATAAGATGCAAAATGGTTAAGTTGATGCATGTTGAAAGTGCACACTTTCTTTCCATATAGAGTGGGAGCTTCATCACAAAATTCTTTCAACAAGGATTCGGCCTTTCCTATTTCATGTAACTCAATCTTATCTCCCAGTAACAGAGTAAGGCCAACCACAAATTTGGTTAAATGGTCGAGGTATGGCGCTGGAAGAATACCCTTTAAAATTGGAATGCACACAAGCAGCCATGTTTTCCATTCATTAGCCTTCCAATATGAAACTTCATCTAAGTCCCTGGTAGATCGATTTACCTCATAAGGTACTTTGCAACGCATGAACCTCGTTACAATTTTATTCTGCTTATCTTTTGACAGATAATAGTCCTCTTTGCTATTCTTAGATTCAAGCCAGTACATCGTCGTTAGAGTTTTGAGAACACCAAGTATGGCTGTGTGCATATAGTCTACTGTAAACCCAGTGACAATGTTAAAATCCTTAAGTAATAACAAAGGGGAGGCATTTATAACCCCATTGGCGTGTTCGATTTTATTGTTATTGGGACGACGTTTCGATGCCAAGAGCTCCCCTAAAGTTTCAAGATCCTGTTCGAAAGATTCTTCAGTTCGCTCTTCAATAATGTCATCCGAGGGTGGGAATATCATTCTATGACCAACCCCTTCCATTTCAAATTTTTCACCCTTCACATAACAAAAAGGACAACTATAATAACCATTAAATTGCTTTATTCCCTGGAGAGTGCACCGGGCAACAGAGTCGGCAGCAACCATTGTCACATGGACTTTAGATTTCTTCTCCTCCCCCTTGAAGGACCAAGTCAAACCCTCTGTACTAAGTTTGTTGCATTGCTCTACAAAAGGGGCTAGGAATGTCTCAAAGTCTGGTTTCGTTTTGCCAACCCAAAGAGCAACTAAACGAGTGTTATTTCGTCTAACTTTATAATCTAACTCATTTACAGACAGGAATAGTGGCCACATACTTGTCTTGCCAGATGGAAACACATTAACACCATCAGTATTCATTGTGCATGTGAAATCTAATCCTTTCAACTCAATAGCTTTGTAGCATTCACCATCAACTATGTCAGTAATGGTGTCCCCATTATCATTTTCACTTCTTAATTTGCATTTCTTGACCAGGTTATTGCCTACATCTGGTAGCTCTAACAAGTTCCTTAAAACATGGGCAATGTCAAATTGCATATAATATTTCCCCGAACTAAGTAAGGCAACTTGATTCACAACTGAATTGCATTTTTCACACGCGTCAGTTTTGTTATCCAATAGAGACTCACACTTATCGCAATAAAGTGACTTTGATACTTGAGATAAGTCAGGCTCGAGCTGCTTTTCTAACAGGTAATGACTTCGGGGCACATTGTAACCTTTTAGCAGATGACAATTGATGACGTCTAATAGTAATCTAAGACAGGCCTTACTAAATTTGAATCGCAGATATAATGCATAGATGAGAGCGGTGCTTTCCCTCTTGGATATCTTGCACCCAGGAAACAATTCCTTCAAATCTTCTGCTTTCACTTCAAAGGTGGAAGCTTCGTTGGCCTCGTCTTCAGATTCACTCTGCATGACCACATCATTGTCCTCAGGAAACAAGACATGGTTGTCGTCTGGTTGTGCCACAGGCACATTCAACTGGGCCAAGAGCTTCTTCAGTTTTAGATCGGCTCGTTTTTTTCTTATGGCTTCCTTGTTCTGCGTAAACAATGAGCTTGAATAAATATCTTTGCAGGTCGTTTAACAACCACTCATTAGTAAGGTACTTACCCTCCAATAGTACAGAGTACTTTTAGGGATTCCTAAGGAAGGATTGTCAAGGTAGCGCCTGTATTTCCTTTGAGCCATTTAAATGTAATTATTCAAACTTTCCTTTGTCATAGGCAACTGTAACAATTCGTTGAACAGACTTAATGTACGTCCACACTTCACAATTGCCAACACGGGAAAGAACGAAAACTGAACGATTCAGTCGATCCTTTCATTCGAAACCGCGAATTGGTAACTTTGTGAGACGTCTGAAAAGGACGTTGCCATCACAGATTTGTTCTTTTACTAACAAATTTCAGCCACCAACTAGGAAAATACAGTTCCCCGATGAATTGTTTGACTTCTGATACCCTTACCACAATTCCATTGTTCTATGTTCGCGCTTACAAATATCCCATGCATTGTAATAATCAGTTTATTTAACTCTCGAATTTTATTTTCACGTCTGATATCCTTAACACAATTCCATTGTTCTATGTTTGCGCTTACAAATAACCCATGCATTGTAATAATCAGTTTATTTAACAGTCGAATTTTATTTTCACGTCTGATATCCTTAACACAATTTCATTGTTCTATGATCCCACTTGTAGTAATCGACAAATTTTTAGTATGGCGTTTCTTGGTCGCTACACAGATGCACGCCAAAATAACAAGCTCCGCGACAAATTATTCCTATATTATCCAAAAATTTAGACACGGGACACGAGTCACGAAGCCGCTCTAAGAGACTTCACGGGACGTCCCTTAAAGTCCCTTTTAGTCCCTTAAAATTTTTTCATTAGGGATGTCCAACTCATTTACAGGAATTTACCTAGTAAATTTTTTCAGGTTTCTCCAAAAATTTTCAGTGTAATGGCTTGGCATTATTGATGATTG
>Ga0208485_1000520_pt1 | contig 11363 bp, 9 predicted proteins | sample LakMenEpi27Jul12_FD_150707 | JGI IMG/M metagenome (GOLD analysis project Ga0208485, IMG submission 150707) | Freshwater microbial communities from Lake Mendota, WI - 17JUL2012 deep hole epilimnion (SPAdes) | ecosystem: Environmental > Aquatic > Freshwater > Lentic | place: Lake Mendota, Madison... | reverse complement strand
AAAATTCTTGTGTTGCCCCCGCCGAAAATTTCTGATATCTACCGCCGAGTTTCTGGCGAGCATTAATTTCGGCATTAACATGGCCTAATACTTAATACCGTTTAATTTCGGAGTGTATTTCCCCGCCGAATAGTATAGTGCCAAAAATATTTAGGATTTTCGGCCGAAAATATTAATAATGGTCTGCCGAAAATAACCCTCCAGATATACTCCCCGAATGTCGTCCATAGCCTTAATGGACGCATATAGAAACTGAAATCATAGATAGATCATCGAAATATTTATTAATATTCAGATAATCTGCAATTTTGTAACATTATTATATAGTAAGAACATATAATTAAAAATTCAAGAAGTAATTCAACAATTCTAAATGTTATTTACATATTTACAATTTTAGAATGTTATTCCAAAGATATTAACAAAAGGAAATTAAGAAAACAGTGTAAATGAGTATTGAAAAAGAATATTTGAGTGAACAGCAGATAAAGAGTAACGAATTAAGTATGAAGAATTAACAGTTTCACTTTAATTTTATACATAGCGCTATACAGCCACTGACGCACGACGCCTTTCAGCAGCTAGCAGCCACCATATCCACTTAATTTAATTAGTCACTGCTTTCTTCGCTTCTTTGCTTTCTTTTCGCTTTCTGAAGTCTCTCTTTCGCTCGCATTTCTCTTAACAAGTCCGAAACTGATCCTTGAATGACCTTAATAGCGTCTGCCCTATGTTCCATCTTTGCTGGATCTCCACTGCAAGAGTCCTGGTCCAAATTAGCATCTTTAAGTACATATTCTGCAATGAAAAGGAATAATTAATTAAGCGCACTACTTATAATTAGATATTATCATCCATTAACATGACATGCATGCTTTACTTACCAAAGATGATATCTCTCGTTTTAGCATCAATTGGTGGTAACTTTTCGCAATTTTTGTTTGCCCCTTGAAATTTTCCATACAAACTGTGCTTCAGTAAGACATCATCGGTGAAGAAGTAACGGAACAAATTTCTTGCCAATGTTGACTTTGATTTAGAAGTCGCCCTTATTTTCGTCAGGCATGCCATTGGTATGCAAAGTCCACTACCTTGCACGAGCTCGACCAAGGATTCTTTTCCCTTTTGCAGTGTGTCCACCTTTTTTGTCAAATCTTTCACCTGCTTTCGTAAAGAGATCACCGTCTCATGCTTCTTTTTCAAGTGCTCAGCTGAAATTGTTAGTATTTTATTATGCAATTAAATATTCAATATTGAATAATTAATTAATGTTACCTAGTTTTTTGTTTAAGACATGAAGGACAGTAGGATCCATAGCTGATGCAGCTGTACTTTTTTGAAGATCGATCTCCATGCTGTTGTCAATGTCACTTTCCAGACTGTCGTCATCAAAGTCTGGAAATATAAATGTTTTCAATCAATGATTGTCTATGAATATGTTATTTTATAGTTAAATTTTACCTTCGTAGTTAGAGCTCATTTTAGAGGATGATGCCTTCAATGTAGGTGTTGATGTCAATGACGTCGATGTCGAGCAAGGCTTGTTATTTTTTCCCGAGGACGACCCTATTGAAGAATTGCAAAGAATTATTTTAAAAGAACAAATTGACATATATATTCTATACCTTGTTGTAGTTCAATTTGCTTTCTTGATGCTTGTTCCTGTTTTTGTTGAAGCAACTGTATCTCCATTTGTTTTAATTGTTGGAGTTTTCTTTCAATGCTTTCGCCCGAAGTACTTCTGTGTTCATGTTGAACTTTTACAGGCGACAAAATAATGTCTGAGAGAAATTAGATCGAGTTAAATAATACATTATAAACCTTTAAAAAGGTATAGGTTTTAAAACATACCATCCATCATTATTTCCATTGGGTAATTCTCTTTAATAGCATCCAAGTTTTCCCAACTGTTTGCTCTTGTAAGAGTGGCCGGACAATAATCATCCTGGTGATCCTTGTTTTGCGTCGAGTGGCCGAAAGGTACCGTATCTATAGTCTTAAGAGTGGCCGGACAATAATCAGCCTGGTGATCCTTGTTTGGCGTCGAGTGGACGAAAGGTACCGTATCTATAGTACTTTGAGCTGTAGGCTGCAGATCTAAAAATTGGAGGAAAAATTGTTTGCTGCTGTCAGGAATGTTGTCATTTCTCAAATTGCATACCCGAATGAACTTTCACATAAAATTGACGGTTTTGCTTGTGTTGCCATATAACGTAGTCAAGTGCTTCTGTGCTTTCACCTTGTAAGAGTGCAACATTTCTTTTGGCCTCCAAAAGTTGCAGTTTGCGGTCATCATCCCTGATGTTGTAAGATGTCGACAACTGCAGCAGTGGTGGCTGGATTGCCGAAACTATAACAAATATATTCATTGCATGAATGAACCGCATAAACGCAGTACTATTAAATTGAAATATTAAAATATGTACCTTGTTGCACGTAATTGTTTGAGTTTGCAGACTGAAAAGTGTGATGAGACGACGATTGTCTAAAACAATCCAAGGGATCTGCAACAGAAAAAGAGCACAAAAAGAAACAAAAATAAATTAATTAGAAACTGATGAGAAATCCTCACCTTGTGAAAGAGTGTCTATCAGCATCCTTTTCTGACTCATTGTATTGGCTGCAGAAGTTCGAGATTCGAGACTTTCGTCTTGTAAAAGTATATTACAATTAAGTTGCGGTGGTCCTTCTAAAATTGTTATGTTGTAATTAATCAAAGTCATACCGTCAGACATATATCCAGAAGATGTAGCCTTTGTGGATGGCTTCTTCTGCCTTGCAAACTCTTGAGTTCCTTGCTTCATAGCTACAGGCAGTAATCCTAAAATAGTATAATTAATGAAGGTATATAAGCCATTAACGTATATTAGGACGTATATGTTACGTTTAGTTGCAGTAGGTTTTGTGATGTTTTCCTTTTGGTTCTCACAAACATCGCGCAGATCACTTTGATCGCCACCGCCTGTCAAGTAATTTTAAAGGTTGATCTCAGTAATGAAGATATTGAAAATGCAGTGTTCGCATTTGAAACTTACTATTTGAGAAGTTAAATTCAGAAGACTTTGATGGCGAAAGTGATGGAAGTTCATTTTCGGTGTCACGAACCCGTTCTGTTTCTTTGGTTGAGTTGTTGGTAAGTGCTGTAACAAAACTTGCATATATAGAAATCCGACATTAAAAGCAACTGTACAATATGTGTTATACCTTTTAGAGCCTCTCTTTTCAGGTTCTGAGTTTCGACTTTCTTGAGGTCATTCTTGATGGCTTCCGAGGCTTTGGAATTGGCCGCCTTCTTGGTGGTCTTTTTTCCTTTGGTCTTATTTTCTTTTGGTTCATCTGGAGAAATCAAATACACTATTATAACCTAACCTAATCACTATAGGTCGTACAAGTTACTTGTTAGTCCGTGTTTTTCGGCCAAACGTTCAACATCTTGCGGTGAAAGACTGTTGACCCATGCTCCCGCGACCTTCGGATCTTTGTCTGCATGACCGTAAGATTGCACGATTACAGTCACAAAGCTGTGTTTAGTAATATACATACCAACGAAGACGATTATTCCAGGACAGTCTCTGTTCGTTTTATCCCAGTCAAAGGTTACAGTTTTTCCAAGGAGGTATTTTGCGGACTTTGAACGCAGTGTTCCCTTGGAAATGGCCAACGAACTACAATAAGACACTGTGGATTCATTGACCCAAAGCACTCCAAAATGGAGCGTCGTCGAAGCCATTATTGAGAACTAGTATTCCTAAGTAATAGAGTAACACTTTAAAACTCATAAGAAACCATTTTAACTTTAATTCAAGATATTACGTGATATTTGGGAGATGAATGAGTGAGACGTCCTCCAGCTGCCCTGATTGCAATGTTTATAGAGAAGTATTAAGCCTAAGTAATAGAGGAACACTTTAAGAATCATTATAAACGATTAAGCTATAATTTAATTGAAGATATACCTGAGATTACTGAGATGTCTAAATTAGACGTCCTCCAGGCCTGATCGCACTGAGTTTGGGAAATTATTAATCCTAAGTAATTGAGGAACACTTAAGCGAAGATTTTATACTGTTCATGAATGAATGAAATGAAGTTATTACCTTTAATTTGTGAGATGTCTAAAATTACGTCCTCCACCTTTGAGTGACAGTTCGAAAAGGACCGCCGTTTGCCTTTGTTTCCAGCCAAAGGGTGCAAGCGACAGCTGACGGCCTCATAGTTCTTTTTCGGCCGTGGTTCGGCGTTGCGCGGCCTGCATGTCCGGGCATGTCGCAGTCCATTGTTGATGCACCGACCTCGATAAATTTATAAACGTTACGGAATCTGGCCGGCGTCAGGCCGGATTTTAACTCAAAGACCTCTAAGAATGCCGTGGTTTGGGGACGACAGCTGAATGATCAGCATCATCTTCACTGCGTCTCTTGATCAGTTTGGAAGTGTTCTCGGTGAATTTCCAAGTGTAAAACCATTAAAAAGTTTGAACAGACACCTTAGTGTGACATTAAAGACACCCTTGTGTGACAAACTGTGCTCTAACTCAATCGTTTGGTGATCGTTTCATCATGGCACCCATAAAAAGAAAGTGGTCATGGATCCGCGAAGAGGCTAAGACTCCAGCTCACGTTTTGACCAAAATCAGGGTAAATTAAGTCAAATTAAGTACAAGTATTCATAACGTATTGGTAATACATGCAATTTCAGAAAGAGCTGCGTGGAGAGAAAAGCAACTTGGCTTTGGAAGTTACGGATGACGAGAGTGGCGATGAAACTATGGATTTGATCGAACAGGCTCTTAAGCTGCCATGTCCTGAGGAAGTTTCCCAAGTAGAGGTTTCTCAACCGGACTTGGACGTCACTTTAGGTGATGTATTTGCTGAATGTGGAAATTAAAATGACGACGAACATCTATAAAGTTATGTTCCTCTTGATTTTAGGTGATGTCTTTGCAGCGGCGAGCAATTCGTACGACGACGATCATCCAGTGGATGTTCCAATAGTTTCCGCAGAGCCTTTGTGTGCTGGTTCGAGCCTGACTGTCGAGTTATTCTCCACGGTTCTGTTTGCTTTGGCAACGCGACATAAGCTTTCTAAAGCTGCTATTTCGGACGTTATAGATTTCATGAAATTGGGTCTGCCCGCAGGTATTAAGAATAACATAAAGTTCAAAACTGTCTGCCATTACAATGCCATTAAATGTATTACTTGTTAATCTTTCAGGTTCGAAGATACCTGCCAGCGAGTATCTTCTGGAGAAGAACTTACAAGTTGACATGTCAAATGTCACAAAGTTGTTCTACTGCCCGCAATGTGAAACCCTCGTAGAATCGAAAACAGAAGTTTGCGTCAATTGTGAAACGACTCTGGATGAAAGTGCTCTGTTGAAAGAAGGAAAGTACTTCCTCATGCTTGATGTGCGTCGATCTCTTGAGAGTCTGCTGTCGAATCAAGAAGTTGCAACCAACCTTGTCAACTGCCTTGTGAAACGAAGTTCCCGTAGAAGGTCTGTTCATTATGCCAACCAGCCTAAACATTACAGTGACATTATGGATGGTGATTGTTATAGGAGCCTAGAATTAAAAGACAATGATTTCACTTGCAGCGTCAATACCGACGGCGTCAATGTGTTCAAGTCATCTAGTTTCAGCATCTGGCCAATCTTCATCTCAATCAATGAGTTGCCATACAAGCTTCGAAGAAAGCACACAAGGCTAGTCGGATTATGGTTTGGCCAAAAGAAACCTTGCTTTGAGACGTTCCTGCCTCCGTTCGTGGACCAATGTAATTCCCTGTCCGATGAGGGCTTGTCGTGGACGTGTAATGAGCTTAAACTAACATCGTATGTCTTCTTCACTATCATTGCAGCGGATTCCGTTGCTCGGGCTCCACTCCAAGGGCTGAAACAATACAATGGCAGTTACAGCTGTCCCTTTTGTTTCAACCCTGGCCAGTCGCACCAACTGTCTAAAGGTGGGAAGAAATGGATTTTTCGTCATGGTGTCCACAAGCTTCGCACTGTGCCTCTTTTCCACAAGCACTTGGAGGAGTTGGCAGAGCAGTTGGAAAATGGAGGAAACAAGTCAAGATATGGTGTCAAATCGTCTACCCCTTTCATTCATCTTCGACAGTTCAACCTAGTTCACGGGTTCGTGTTTGACTACATGCATACAGCTCTACTGGGTGTGCTTAAGAGATACACTCTTAATCTTATTGATTCTTCCAATAGCTCACAACCGTTTTACCTTGGCCCGACGGCTCAGTCAAAAATCAACAGCAGAATCGTGCAAATTAAAACACCAGCAGAAGTCAATAGAACGATGAGAGATTTGAAGGATGTTGCGAAGTGGAAAGCGAACGAGTGGAAATCTTGGCTACTTGTGTGCGTCCCGATCTTGAACGGTATCCTACAAGAACACTATCTACAACACCTTTCGAAGTTAGTGTCAGGATTATTACTACTTCTTTCAGATGACGTCAAACCTTCAGATATTGACCTTTCCGAAAAATTGCTGAAGCAATTTAATAAAGAAACAGAAGTGTACTACTCGAGGGACGAAATGACTTTCAACAATCACCTCCTAACTCATGCTCCTGCCTGTGTCCGCATGTGGGGGCCATTATGGGCCTACTCACTGTTTCAGTTCGAACACGCAAATGGTGTCCTTGGTGGTCTTTTTCGTGGAACCCGCATGGTGGGAATGCAGATCGTGAAGAAAGTGTTGATCATCCAAGAAGTCTTAGCAAGTGGAGCGAATCTCATGAAAAGTAACGCGAAGAGCCTCATTGATTCCTTGATGGAGAACAAAAAACTGTATGCCAAGGCTTTTGATTGTGGTGATGGTGTCACGTTTGTGGGTTCGAGGAAGCAATTTACAATGAATGTTTCTGAAAGAAAACTGCTGGAAAAAGAAGGTTTACTCGTATCCGAAATTGAAAACATCTGGTCGTACAAGAACGTCATCACTCAAGGAAAAAGATTCTCGTCAGGTGAAACCACAAAGATGAACAACTGCATTGTAACTTTCTGTGATAAAATTTTCGTCATTCGTGAACTTCTGCTTATTATTTTTAAAGATCAAACCAACTCTGCAATTGCTTTCGCAAACCAATTGACAACCTCTTCAGTAATGAAGGACAACGATGGAATACTGAAAATAGTCAGAGTGGGAACAACATTGCAGGTTTTAAAATGCAAACAGTTTCATTCTGACAAGTATGTCGTCGTTTATGACACAAGTGTAATGACTCACTTAGGTAGATTGCCTAACACGTTAGAGGCAGAATAATTATGCAAATCAGCGTTCCCCCATGTGCTCTATGATAAAATCATCGTCCCTTCGAAGATGAATTGCCATAATGCCAGTATTACTAGAAAAATAACTTGCTTTTAATTTTCAAATTAAAATTAAACAAGATTGCATTGATAGTAGAGGTGAAGTCTTGTATTTGTTAAAATTTAAACTTGGCAATAGAATGAAATACCTTTTTTTGACTAGTAATACTTTGGCAATTCATATTCGAGGAGACGATGATTTTATTATACTGCATATGGGGGAAATTATGCGCTTTAACAAATACAAACTTCATCTCTACTATCAATGCAATCTTTTTTCATTTCAAATTCAAACATGTAAATTCCGTTAATTTAAATGCAGAATTCCCCTTCCAATAAAAATATATAGCACTATAAGAATCAGTAAAATTTCTGTTATATTCATAAAAAGAATTTGCAAAAAATAAACAGTTATACACTTTTTTGCTTCTTATTTTGATGATGATCTATTGACGAGGATGAACCATGTGCGCCAAGATCCTGTAATACGACTCCTGTCAGAAAAGTATTAATGCGATGTCATTTTCTTGTTACACACAATAAGCAAATTCATTTTCTATTGTACCTTGCATATCCTCGCCTGATGGAGGTCCTTGCGCCTGCACTAACGAGCGGTAGCCATCCTTTATTTCGTCAAGACGGGCTGCAAGCAGGGCTTTATATTCCTCTCCCATTTTTTTAATGGCACCGAGAGGTTCCATTAACTTGACGAAGTTGGCCTGAAATTTTGAATGTAGCGATTCTACAACGTCCTGAAGCCCTACGTTTTCCTCGTCGTCGTTGTCGCCGTCTCCGTTTTTATCATCGCGGTCCCTCAAGAACAATTGCTCAAACGTGCTGGACAGAACCTACCAGAATATGGCCAAATAAAGTTTGCACTTTGGAAAAACGAGTGGGATAAATAAGCTGCTACTCACGTCTTCAAAGTCTATATATTCCTGCATTAGTTCATGCGCGGTTGATAGCAAGTCATCACTGTTTTTTTTGAACTCCAGGTGGCACATTTTTCTCATGTCTTTCCGAGCTTTATTTTTGTATGCCTTTAACTTTTGCTTGTAACTCTCGCGATCAAACACTACCTAAAGTTTGACAAGGATTTTTGTGACTATGTGAAAGTCCAATTGCAAATGAAAATACCAATATACCTCCTCATCAGAAGAATCAACCGATTCCTGTTGTCGACGAGCAACGGGCTTATTTCGTGGCATTGTTACAAGATTCAGAAATTTTAATTCTCAGACACGTTTGCCTCCGCAGCCACCCGGAAACTAGTCCGAGACAATCCAGCTGCCGGATCGCGCATTCAAATCTTTGCTGGCCGGTGAAGGGTGACCAAAATGCATAAATTTATCGCAATATTTAGTTCACTTAAAAATGGTCCAGCAATGTCTTTTGAGCTGACACAGCTGTAGGTTATAAACTAAATATGGTGTCAAATGTGAAACACTTCACAAGATTAAACTCAATCGATGATAATAGCCCTTTGATTCGTGATACTAAATTCAAACTAGTCCCATGGGCCGCACCGCCGGCCCAATACGTTCCTCTGATTATGTCTCTCTTATGACGTTTTTTTAAATTTTTTTTACCGGATGCTAGAGGGCGCTGATATTTTGTGACAAATTATACCAAAAAAGTTACATTGTACATGTTTGGTAATTATTTTATTACTCTAATGATAATGTTATAAAATCATCTATTACAAAATGTTCATTTTTGGTTCTGTATGATTCTCATTATTCTATGTAAACTTAAGGAATTAAAAAGGATTTAATTGACATGGTCGACGGTCTTTGTCTCTAAATTATTATAATTTGTGGTGATGAATTGATTGATGGTCAGTAGTTGGCGAGCTCGTAACTTGTTTTAAAGTTAAAAATTCGAGCTTTTGACGCCAAAGAAGAAAGGAAAGCCGATGAAGCGGGGAAAAATGGCCCAATACAGTACGTAAGTAATTAGCTATACTTTCAGTTTGGTATATTGTTTAATCTTTTAATTTCTTAATAGTTTTCCACACTCAAAATCCATTCTCGACAGCGGTCTGCAAGAGGCACGACAGCCATCGCACGTTTCGGGTCCAGTTCGACATCTATGAAGTCAACGGGCAGCCCCTGGATTCTCCCCGGAAGATGTTTTTTGATTATCGCATGTTAAATAAATTTTGGGTCGCCTTGGGGGAGAATCCGAAGAATTTGGCCAGGAAGTCGGTCAAGGCAATGGAGGATGGGTCGCTCCGCTTCACCTACAATACAAGGAGGAGCGTTATGGAGCTGGAGAGCCCAGAATTTCACTTCTGCGAGCGGCTCCCAGCAGACCTGACGGTGGATTTTGACGTGAAGCCGAGGTTGTTCTCCGCTAGGCTTGTCGCACCTGTTGAAGAGTAAATGACTACATCTTGTGTTTTATGTGTAATATAACTATTGTGAAAATATTTTTAGATAAAAATAGACCTACCTGCTGCTTAATGTTGACTTGCAGTCTTTTATTGTCCGGGCGGGCGGGCAGCTCGCATGCAGCTCGGGATTGAGGGTAAGAAAGGTTGAGGAATTAAGGGACCGCTGCATGCATGCAGCTCAGGATTGAGGGTAAAGGTTGAGGAAGGCACCGCAGCTCGGGATTGAGCGTTAAGGTTATGAGGAAGGCACTGCAGCTCAGGATTGAGGGTAAAGGTTGAGGGAGGCACAGCAGCTCAAGATTGAGGATAAAGAAAGGTTGAGGAAGGGACCGCAAGGCTGTTAAGGTCAAGGTCTGCATCTGCAAGTCCACATTGTAAGAAGTCGGGGACATCCTGATGATCAAGATGCAGATCGGACAGATCCAACGTTGCCGCCCGCCACACGATCGACCTGTGCTTCAAATACGGTGAACTTTCTCGTCAAATTGAAGCACATCTGCCACTGTGGATAGTCAACTTCATTCACGAGTCCCGAAGCTATCACGATGTCCCAATACCAAGATTTTAACATGCAAGTTTAGCAGCAGCCTCCTGCCTCATGCTTGGATAGATTCAAGTACATGATCGGCCTTCCGAAGCTCCTACTGCTGACGGTTCTGAAATCAGGATCACATCAGATCAAACGTTGCCCACACGACCTGTTCTTCCAATGCGGTGGACGTACTCGTCAATTGATGCACATGATGCCACTGTGGATCGTCAATGCAAGAACTTCATTCACGAGTCCCGAAGCTATCCCAATAGCCCTAGGATCGATCAGATCAAACGTTGCACACACCACCTGTTCTTCCAATGCGGTCTGTTCTTCAAATGCGGTGGACGTACTCGTCAATTGATGAAGATGAACAATTTAGAAAACTGTAGATCGTCAGCAACGATGTGTCAAAGTGCAGTCGCTCGAATATTCTCGAATATTCTTTTCATGTTTCAGTTATCACGGCGGTGAACCGGCAATGGACATTTCTCACCCAGTCATAAAAATTCAATTCTGGCAGGGAACTGGCAAGGAACAATTATCTCAAAAACCAAAAATGACATTCTGGCGGTGAACCGGCAATTTCAACTTGTCTCCAAATCAAAATCTGACGGCAGAATATTACACCGCCGAACTTATGTAATGATACTATTGCCAGGGTGAAACAGGCGTAAAACTTATCGGCAGAACTTATTTACTGACCCACTCGCCCGAAAATGTTTGCCAGGGTAAACGGCGGAGGAAAGGCGGAATAACCGCAGAATAATCGCCGAATCATGCAATATTTTTTCACTAGGGTACTGTTTCCCCTGATTTCTGTTTCAATGCTGTCAATCTATATGACGATGCATCTGATATGCGATAATCATAGTCCCTCATGAACTCCTTCTTTAATTGTTGCCAATTGGTCTTATCTGTTCCTGAGTATTCCATGGAGTCCCACCAGCTAATAGCCTCTCCTCTGAGCGTAAGATACAACTCCTGGCACTCCGTGTTAGCTGGTTTGTTGGTGGCTCTACAGTACGCTTCAATCCTGTTGACCAAATCCTTTGGCGACACCTCATTCTTGTGCCCCAGTGTGTTACCATAGAACAGTGGTAACCTGG
>Ga0208485_1000519_pt1 | contig 11364 bp, 10 predicted proteins | sample LakMenEpi27Jul12_FD_150707 | JGI IMG/M metagenome (GOLD analysis project Ga0208485, IMG submission 150707) | Freshwater microbial communities from Lake Mendota, WI - 17JUL2012 deep hole epilimnion (SPAdes) | ecosystem: Environmental > Aquatic > Freshwater > Lentic | place: Lake Mendota, Madison... | reverse complement strand
TTCATCCAAGAATCCGATAGTGAAACTCCTTATGGCGCATTATCATTGGCTCTACAAACATCCAGTAGGAACGTCCTTGATGATGGAAAAGCTCCTTGGGCGCTTCGTGATTTTGGGAGTCAACAGAGAAGCTCAGACTTACTCGAAGCACTGCGTGGTGTGCGTTGAGACCCTCCGACGCGCCCAAGCCCAGGTTATGGGACCACTACTGCCAGAAGTAGTTGACCACCGCTCGAGACCGTTTGCTGTCATCGGTATAGACTTCGCTGGACCATTCCTGGTGAAGGTCCCTAAAAGGAAGACCGCCTCGGAATGTTATGTCCTGCTAATTACCTGCATGCACACGCGAGCGGTCCACTTCGAGACCTGTCCAGATATGACCGCCGGATCCGTGGCACGAGCCCTGATGAGGTTTGCCTGTCTCCGTGGAGACCCTGAAGTAATCTTCAGTGACAATCAGGCCTCGTTGCTGCTGGTGCGGAAGGAGTATCTGCAACAAAGGCCAGAAGGTTTTGAGTGGAAGACCATCACGCCCCGCGCACCCAACCAGGGGGGACGTTGGGAGCGAATGGTCCAGTCAATGAAGAGAGCAATTCGGAGTCTCGCCAAATCCGATTTGCTCAACGAGGAGGAATTCAGGACGATCCTTGCCAGGTCCGCAGAACTCCTCAATTCACGACCCATCGTGAAGAACCCCAAGGGAGACCCCCACGATGCCCTTACACCCAATCACTTCATTTGGGGAAAGGACACGTACGGACACGAGGGAGGTCAACCCCGCGTAAAGAACCTAAACGCGGCCTTCGAGAGGATGGAGCGAATCCAGACGGACCTCTGGAAGAGATTCCACAGCGAGGTCCTCCTCGAAGGACGGGGCAAGAACAAATGGCGAAGACATCGAGAGGGATATGAGGTAGGTAGCCTGGCCATCATCATTGGAGATAACCCGCTCCAAAAGACCTGGCTCCGAGGCGTCATTACCGCGGTCTATCCAGGAGAGGACGGCCTGATCCGGAATGTGGCGATTCGCACCCCGGCTGGAGAGTTCGTGCGCCCTTCCGTGAAGGTCATCCCTATTCCTAAAGACCCAGCTTTCACCATCCCAAGCGAAAGCGAGAACGCGGAAGAAGATCCTGACCCGGACTACCCTCCCTCCCCCATCGCCATGAGCCCGGAACCACGATCGGATTCTCCCGAACCGCCGGACAAGCCTTTCGCCAGGGACCTACCCGAAGACTCCGGACTTCCCCATACATATGAAGATTCGGATGTCCTCGACCAGGTTCCTTCTCAAGGCGACAGGTTGGAAGCGACGGAGGAACGACGGACTCCTGCTCAGGATCAATCGGCTGCCTCCCGGCCCCCTCTCGGTGAGCCGGACTCCACGCCAGGCAGTCCTTTGAGCCCCCTCCCTCGGGATCGAGGTCCCAGAAGGAGGGAAGAAGTCGAAACTCTTTCCCAGAAAAAGCGTTTCCGCATACCCAGGCCCCCCGACACGCGAGCCGAAGACTTTGACCCCCCGCCAACCTCGGCGACACCTCGGCCCTTGTCGGACCCCAGGGAAGAGGAACGCTTGACTTGGGAAAGAAGAAAACGACTCAAGCTTCAGTCTCGGACAGAGAAGAATACTAGAGACTCAAGCTAATCTGAGATCAGACCCCTATCCTGAGCCCCTTGGCTTTGCTCTTGAGGTTTCTTGAGGAGGCCCGCTGCTTTTCGTGGACTCTGCGCTACCCCGCAGAGTTCAGGGCCTGCTCGGAGCCCGACCCGCGACCCAAAACCGGAGGAACCCGTACAGGGTCCCTACAGGTCTCGGCGCAGGTACCCCGCCCGTCGCGACGGTATAAAAGCAGCGCGCCCCGAAGGAAAGTTTTTTTTGGTTTTAAATTTTTTATTCAAGTAAAGAACACATTACAATAACACATTACAAGATAATTGATAATAAAAAACGGTCAGGAGAACTAAGACGTTTAAAGTAAAATGAACTAACTTGATTTTAGGATTACGTGACTCTCCCTCACGGCTGTCGGGTTCGGTTCCCCAGAGGAGACACCGCCCGACTCACCGAGAGGTGAGAGGTGGAAATATTGAAAAGGTGATTTTATAAGGCGTTTGAATGGAAACTAGGATCGGAGGCCGGAGCCAGATAAAAGGCGTGGAGGGGATATTTGTAATGATTATTTTGATAATGCATTTAATGTGAGGTTTGGTAGTGTTGTCGCGTGCGCGACATTAATATGATAACAGAGAGGTTAAAAGGCAATAAGAAATTCGTGACAAGTAAAAATGTAAAATTTGAAACGAAGGTAAGTTATAAGGAGTACTTTTCGATAAGGAGTTGGAACTATTGTGGTTCGAAAGCTTGGAAAGGTAGGTTTAAGTATGATTTGATTTTTGAGAGTAGGTCTTTTTAGAAAAAGGATTTTAAAAAGTTTGGTCAAAATAATATTAAGGATCAATTGGGTGATGAAACAAAAAACTAGTAAAGTGATTTTTGCTTTAGTTAAATTGTTGCATGAAACTTTGAGAGGAACCTTTGAAACGTGAGGGTAGCATGTCGTAATTTGGCGTAACTTTTGTGTACTCATCAAACAACTCGTTGAGGAAAGCCATACCAGTTACAAACAAGCGGACGGTTAAAAACTCGCAAGGAAATTCTTGTGTGGAGACTTAGAGTGTGGGCAAAGAAATAATTCACGATACATTAAAAAGTTAATAGAGGCACAAAATGGCGTTGACTGTGAAGATTCTAGGAGATCAGCACTTCAGTGAGGTCATCAACCACGTGAATGTGACGGAGATCATGGGAATGTCGTATTCGTTTACTCAAGTGACCACATTGACTTCCCTTTCATTGGAGGTAGATGCCAAAGGGTCTGAAAACATATTGATTTTGGGATGTTTGAGTTCAGTTTTGGAAATCGTAATGAGTGATGAGGGTGGAAGCCAGCTCAATATGGTTCTTGATAACTTGAGATTGACTCTGGATTCATATTTTGTGCGTACGCACGATGTCTACGCTATCCCGCCATTATCACGTTCCCCAGATCACTTTACACGACATCGAATCAGAAATGAGGCACTGATCCAGGTATAACTAATAAATACTTATCTTTGTTTGGTTGATCCAGTGAAATATTATCCTCCTCTTGATAGAAATATCTGCAGAATTATGCTTCCAAGCAACCGAGGTTCAAGTTGATGAGATGTGTGGACACAACAGATTTGTGGTATCGCGATGATGGTATCAAGTTGAAGCCAGAGTACGGAATGTTGTACGTTCGATCAGTTTTGACTGGAATTAAAAGGATTTGTATTTGTATTTACTATAATGCTTCACCACACCGTTATCACAATGTTTTTTAAAAGCTCGCACCCCCCAACATGTAGTTGGGGTAGGTGATATGAAATAATGAAAAAATGAAAATTAAATCTTCAAAAAGGTAATTGTAATCCTTTCTCGTCGAAGTATCTAAAAAATTGTGCTTTCAGCCGACGTCTGATGGTATCATCGGTGGAAGCGATTCCGACCCAGTCAAACCCGATCTTCGCGAAGATTGGTCCAATCCGGTATGGCAGCGCTTGTCGTCCGACCTTCAAACGTGACTTATCGATAAATTTCCCTCTTCCAGGCTGTCTGTCGTTTATGTAGACCGATTCTCGCAGGAAGCATCCAATCTCGGTATCAGAGCTGTTGAACAGCTTTATCACGGTTGAAGCTGTCGAAAAATTGGCCCATTCCGATGGCGTCGCTCTCCTTGAAGCCTTGTCTAGTTTTGTGCGTTTGATTTTACACTTGTAGTCGCCATATACTGCTCTCAGGGCTCTGTAATGGGCGCTATTTATTCTTCTCCAGTTCGATGAAGTAAGGCAACCAATCCATACTTGATAGCAGTAAAAAACAATCGAAAAATACTGAGACGTGACCAATTTGAGTAGTTCATCCGTGTTGAGCCATTTCCTGAGATGTCTTATGCGGGGGATGATATGCCTTGATCTGTTTAGAGAGTAATTCACGTGACAGTCCCAGCTTAGGTCAGCACAGAACTGAACTCCCAGGGCCTTTATGCATTTGGAAGATTTGACAATTGATGTGCCAGTATTGATCGAGATCTCGCTTTGACCCTTGCTTCTGGATGAGAAAAGTAGTTCTGTCTTTCCCTCGTTAACAACCATTCCCAGTCTTTGTAGGTGCGCAGTGTGTTGTCTGAAACATTCTTCTGTCTTCGCAATCAATTCCCCTACATCGTATGCCAAGTTTATCACATAGGAGTCATCCGCGTAACTTATAATTTTTGCGTCTTTTATGGAGTTGACAATATTTGAGCAGTATATGTTAAATAACTTTGGCCCAAGAATGCTGCCCTGTACGCATCCGACATTGATTGGCATCTCGTGTGATTTGACCGTTCCAAGCTTTACTGAAATCTTTCAATCAGACATGAAATCCATGAGAATGTTCATTAGGCCAGCGTCGAGATCTACTTCTGCGTGGAAGGTACCTGGTCGGAGTAGGTCAAATGCCGCCGACATATCAACTGAATATGTCGTGGCAGATCTGTTTGAGTCAAGCACAGAAGCAATCGAACTTTGTAACTCAAGCAGGGCCGTATGGGTTCCTCGATTACTACGGAACCCATGTTGATGTTTGCCTTCTATCCCTGGGTATTGATAATCCAACTTTGCTAGGATAATCTTCTCGAAGAGTTTGCTAACGGAGACCAAGTTGGAGATAGATGATAGATAAAGGTGGAGTTCCATCTGAGCCTTCATCTTTAACCGGCAGTTTGGAGAAGGACATGAGGTGAGGCTGGGAACTTAAGGCACGCAAGAATCATATTTAAACTAAGAGGCTTTTTGTTAATATTTATTTAAGATTGCTGGTGAATGAGGAGCCACTGCAAAAGGATGCAGAGTTGGAGGCGATCAAACAGCCAGAGGTACAAGAAGTCGTTGTTTTGCCTGGTTACGTTAATCATGGTATCATCCCCGTTGAGCCTGATCTAGGTATATATATCATTAAGGAACCAATTTTAAGAGGGGCTAGGCATAATTAGTTTTTATAGGTGAGGTGATGACTCTACAGGAGCAATCGAATGAGTTACGTCGCCTGTCAACTGAATTAACGGATTTTAAGTGCGTATATAAGAAGAGGACAATGCAAGACTCTTATAGATTCGCAGAGTTGGCTGAAGTTGACGAATTCAAGACAAATACAGCTAATTCAAATCGAGTAATGATAGTAGGTAGGATAAGCTCAGTTGTCAAGATATCAAATTATTTTTAAATTATTTTTTCACAATTGAACTATGAATCTTTTACACAGGTCTCAAATCCTCAACCTATCCAACCGAACAGAAGGATCAGCAGCCATTCGTTGTTGATATGCTTAAGAAGATGATCCAGGAAATAATGAAAAGAGAGGCTGAGATTTCAGTAAAGATTTGGACTGTAGATAAAAGAAGAATGGCCAGAAACTCCACAGATGTGCTGATCCCCGCAGTTGAGCTGACATTCACTGGAGATGCAGGCGTTAAAGAGGCATTGGAATTTAGCAAAGGCTAAATCGAAGGAGAAAGGATATGATGGGGTCTATTTCAGCTTATTCGTGGGTTTGGCCACGAGGGTTAGGATTGAGTTAGTCGATATTCGATTGTAAAGGATTGAGAGTTAAGTCAGATTATGACGAATTATTTTGTAGGTCCTAAGAAGCCTCAGTGATGTCATCAAGACGTTGAACCCAGCTATGGACGCGTATTGTGTGGCTAATGGTGCCAGGCCATTGCTATCCTATGGTTCCAAGGGTACCCGTGTTGGGCGTAAAACGTTCTTATATTCAGCGGCTTTGAGGCAATGGGAAGGGTTACACCAACAGATGGACTTGACCATGGCTTACAAAAGAGCAAAAGGTTCCTTTAAAGGTAACTTTTAGTATTTTAATATGAGCCCATGCTTTGTGTAGAGATTAAAGTGAGTTATTTCGCAGGAAAAATGGAACAAATGTTCGTGGTATTGGTTGAAGAAGAGGATAGACCGACAGTTTCGGGCGCAAACTTGCAACCAATAGGCCAAGTTGGAAAGAGACCAGCTACTGAAGAGTTGGCTAATCCTTCAAAAAGATAAGCAATTCAACTAAGATAAAACGGCTCTGGAATTTTGCATCATTAAGGATTTTCTAAATTTATTGAACCTAATTGATTTAAGGTCAGAAATTCTGTTAGTAAAAAGGCTGATAATAAATGTTTTATCCAAGGGTTCATTTTTGTTAAGGAAAATAAGGCGCTTGGCATGCATCAGGAGTTCATTTTTTTGTCTGTCACTAGAGCCAAGCCTAAATTCGATGTTATTAAAGCAAGTATTGAAGTCATTTTTTAAAACATTCCAGACAAGTTCAGCATTGGTGCATTCAAAAAGGATGTGGTCAGTGCTTTGCAAGGTGTTACATATGGGACAGAGGGGTGAGTCAACAAGTTTCATATCAAAGAGCTTAAGTCTGGATAGACATGCATTATTGAAATGGAGCCAGTGGACTTCATTCTCTTTGGGGTGCGAGCCGTAGTACAGCCTGCATTCTTCTAAATCATTATCAAGAGATTTATTACCAAAAGAGAATCTATGGGTTAGTTGCTTAGTTGTTAGATCCTGAACCTTAGTCATTCTATTAATACCTACAGGAATGCAGTCAAAGAAGGATGTGAATTCATCCAGTGATTTGCGCTTTTCAAGAATGTTAAAAATCTTAATGTTAGAATTAACTATAAATTGAAGCATGTGAGCATGATAACTGGATCTAGGGAACTTATTTTCAAACAAAACGTGTTTAACTTTAATAACGCCGAGATCTCTTGCAATTGTATGTGCATAATAAGCAGAGATGTTATTTTTACTTTTAATATTGATAAGATTAGTCATACTAGTACTAGCAAGAAGATTGTAATAGTTTTTGTTAATTTTAAGTCCATTATCAGCGGTAATTTCATCTAGAGCCAACATGCCTAGCTCATTTAAGTATTTCAAGGAAGAGTTTATGAAGTCGGATTTAGTATAGGAGCAATTAAATAGTTCAAGATTACCGATAAGCTCATTTTGAAGAGTTGATATGACATGAACATTGCTTGGAACGATAGATCTGAGAAATTGCTTAACTTTAAGGGCCTTGTTGATGCTGCTAATATTAGGTGCACTTATTCCTCCAGCATTGATTGGTTTTATAAGCTTACCTCTTGAGACCCTTTCAAAAGCCTTAATTTTATCAGGTTTTTTATTCCAAAGGAAGTTAAAGCATATTGAGTTGATTTTTTTAATTGATGCTTCAGAGAAAAAGGAATTCTGCATTGAGTAAAGAATCTGACTAATACCAAAGGTTTTAAGCACAAGATTTCTTCCGAATATACTCAAGCTCCTTTTTCTCCATGCAATAAGGGCTTTATCTAAGTTATCTATTTTCGCGGTAACATTCTCCGCGTATTCTGTGCATGAGTCATTAGCAAAGGTTATACCACAAATTTTGACAGCACTTACAGCATTAATAGAAAAAGGCTTATTATTATTATCATAGAGAAAGAACTTATTGATTTTGCTAAGTGGACTAAGCCTTAGAATCTCAGTTTTGTCCACGTTAAGATACAAACCGGATACTCTACTAAAGTCATAGTAAGTATTGAAAGTATGCTGTAAAGTTTGAGCGTTGGTTATTATTGCGACGTCATCGGCATACGCGATTGCACAAGGCATTGTGCAGTTATTGATGAGTATTCTAGAGATTTTCTTATTGGCCTCCAGTGATCTAATTAGAGAGTCAATACAAAGATTAAATAGGACACAAGAGAGAGCATCACCTTGTTTTACCGATCTTTTAATTTGAAAAGGTTCAGTGAAATGACCATTAATGAGAACTCTACTATGAATATCATTATAGAGTAGTTCAAAGGTGTTAATGAAGGCTAAAGGAGCATTATACTTTCTTAGGATGGCCTTAATAAAGTCATGGTTGACACTATCAAAAGCTTTTCTTGCGTCAAGACTAACAAGAATTGGTTCATCAGTTTTGTTGCTGCAGTAATCTTTAATTAAACTAATTAGTCTTAAGTTATCATGAACCTGTCTATCTTTAATGTAAGCGGCTTGCATAGGATGGATAATTCTAGGTAATATGTTTTTGAATCTATGAGTAATTCCCTTTGTAATTATTTTAAGATCACAATTAGATAGGGATATGGGTCTTAGGTTTTGAATCTTCTTAGGATCTTTACCTTTTTTTTCAATTAAACAGATTACAGATTCCCTATGGGATGGGGCAAGTATCTTAGTGGTGAGGCCATAGTTCCAGGAATCAATCAGATACGGATTATATATATCCCAGATACGCTTAAGAAGCTTGAAACCTATGCCATCAGGGCCTGATGCCGTATTACCACATCTTTTGAGAACCTGAGAAAGCTCAGTGCTATCGAAGGGCTTAGTTAGAATTTCAGCTTCACTAACGTTGATTGATGTGGACTCAAAGGTATTAAGGAAATTATCAGGATTATCACAAGTTTCGTTGTTATATAGCTTAGAGTAGAAATTGAATGCAATGTCACAGATGACTGAGGAGTCAGAAGTGATTTCATTCGTAAGTTCATTATGCATTTTATTGAGACATGATTTAAAGCTATTCTTATGTATTATGTTTAAAAAGTACTTATTACTTCTTTCCCCATTCTCCAGCCAATTTACCCGCGCTCTAGTCGCAAGAAACTTAGACTTTTCAGCTAAATAGATATGTAGGTTAGATCTGACTAGAGCAATGTCCCTGTTAATGGTAGCAAGCATAAAGGGGTGTTGTGATTGAGAAGGGTTAGTCAGGTTAGCCTTAAAGGACATTAGTTTATTGAGTTCAGATCTGGTGAGTTCAAGGTTCCTGTTAAGAGTATTAGTAAAGTTTTTACTATAGGTTGTAAGAAGCGTTCTAATACAAACTTTCACGAACTCAAGTCTATGATGAGGATTCCAATTACTATCAATTTGACTGCATAGGTCAGCAAGTTCAACTCTAAATTGACTGGACAATTCTGGGGAGTCTAAAAACGTGCAATCGGGACGAAGCATGCCCTTTCCACGCGATCTCCCAGTATCTATGGTTAGTTCAATGGCAGCATGATCAGATTTGTCTACACCCCAGGTTGTTGAATAACTAGTGATAAACTTAGAAAGGTGTCTACTGAGAAAGATATAGTCTAACGTAGAGAACTTTGAACCATGGTTCCAAGAAACTTTGTACTTATCTTTGATGAAGTCAAGTTTTGTACGCTTGAGCTCCTTGTGGAATTCCTTGGAGATACGTCCATTATTTCCTTTTGCGCTAACTAGGAGATCAATGTTGAAGTCGCCTGAAATGTATGTGTTAACAATATTATACTGTTCACTAATTAGTCTAATTTGTTTAAACAGGGATGTATAGAAGAGCTTATTTTTTCCACTATTGGGTGCGTAGACTGATACAAACAGTTCGGAGACTCCATCAATGTCGCCTGCAAGCCATGTGGTTCTACCATCTCGGTCGGCGTGTTTGTAAAGGATTCTATCAAAAAAAGAAGAGTTGAAGATGGTGAGAACACCTCTAGCATTAGTTTGACCTGGGGAGAGAATGAACTCGCCACGCCATGCGTATTCAATCTCATTTTTACGTGTATCGTTAATATGAGTTTCTTGGAAAGAATAGATGAATCTATCAAAGTTTTTGCTTAAACTGGCAGCGTAGTTAAGTAGTCTTTTAGTTTTTACTTTGTCGCTAGCACCTCTTACGTTAAAGGTTCCTATGAAGGTCTTAGGGCCAGGATTAGGATGAATATCACCGCAGAGCAAGATAAGAAAAAGAAAAGGGTTGTGAATTTTGACCAAAGAGTTAGAGATAGGACTAAAAGTTAAAAAGACCTTACCATTTTTACCAGACTTTACAAACCATTTAGTTCCATGAAAAGGGGGGAGACGCTTTACTTCGATAAGGCAGCAATTTTGTGATGTTAATGGTGAAATAATACTGTCACACTCATCCTTTATCGTGAGAAATCCCACTAAAATTCTAGCTAAGATTGCGGAAAACGACGCGACGCCGTTTTCCTAGCTTAACAAGAACAAAGGAGGTGACCGCGCACTGACCCCGAAGGAAAGTTACCATTCGAATTTTCGAAGACCTCGAGCGAAGCAAAGCCCTCAGGATTGCCCCCCAGAAGTCCAAAAAACCAAAGGTGAGTCAGAAAATCTTACCTCTGACCTGGACCCTTTCCCCGTTGAGGGCCGGATCCCCTCTCCGGCCCCTTCGGTGGACTGCGTAGGAATCTGAAAGGAAAATGGAAATCTGGAGTTTTGGTTAACAAAAGGTCTGTTTCTCAGATGGAACCCCAATACGATGAAGCCCGCACCTTCCAGGTCGCCCGAGAACACGCGGTAGAAGTCCGGCGCGCCTGCAGAGACGCCTTGGAAACGGCGGCCTCGGCCCAGCGGAACCGAGTCCGTCAGGAGTTCAGCTTGATTCAGGCTGAGGCCGCCGTGAACTTGTTGCGCCTGGAGCTTTGCGAGGAGAGGGCTGACCATCGCCTCACCGCCACCCTTCGTCCCCAACGCCAGCACCAGGACCGTCGCCACCGGGAGAGCAGAGAACGTCGGCGTCGTCCCTACCATCGCAGACGACGCTCCTGGTCCGGGTCGGACTCACGACCTTCTGACGACTCAGACGATGATCGGAGGCCTCGCCGATTCTCCAATGCTTCCACCATCAGTGTCAGGAGCGAGGCCACGACCATCAGTCTGGTCGAGTCCCGGGCCGAGACTCCCAGGGAGCCCTGGCGTTGGGTGCCGTTTGACAACCAGCAAGCCCTGGACCGAGGACAATGTCTGGAAGTGTCGGTCCAACCTGCGCTCGGGATCTTGTCGAACGAGCCTCTCGAGGGAATGGCGTCTGGCCCTGGCAACAATGAGGCCACCCCCAAACCCGAGAGATAAAGGGCATGCTGAAGCTGGCCTCCCGGCCCCCAGAATGAAATTGTTATTCAAAGCTTACCTGAATATATAGTCATCTGGAGTACTTGTTGTCTTCTGGTTCGGGTGGAACCTGTAAGGGCTTGCTTCAGGGTTTCGTTGGTAGCCTGGAGCCTTGGGATTTCCTCTCATGTGTTCTGAGTTTTCCATTGTGGGTCAATCAGGGGGGGAATATGTCGGCTGACCAGTCCGGACTGATTGCAAAATGGAATACCTAAACCCCTGAAGCATAAAGAACAGTCTTCTATTAGAAAGACTTCTTGTTTTGGTTCATTGTTTTGTTTCTCAGGGCAGGTTGTCGGGCGCTGATGGCAGAGTCTTATCACCTACTTTGACAGGAAAAAG
>Ga0208485_1000518_pt1 | contig 11371 bp, 20 predicted proteins | sample LakMenEpi27Jul12_FD_150707 | JGI IMG/M metagenome (GOLD analysis project Ga0208485, IMG submission 150707) | Freshwater microbial communities from Lake Mendota, WI - 17JUL2012 deep hole epilimnion (SPAdes) | ecosystem: Environmental > Aquatic > Freshwater > Lentic | place: Lake Mendota, Madison... | reverse complement strand
TTAAACAAAGGACCCTTAACCCTGTGGGTTATGTTATGATGAACCTAATTGGTCCCTGTTAGAACACCCCCTCACAGTGGTCCACAATATTATATCCCCTTACATATAGTTCTAAACAAATCCGAAGGATTATATTCATATACATATAAGGATATCTTACATGGACCATAGTGTCCAACCATTACATGTCATCTCATATGATGGGGACCATTATTGGTGGGGGAATTACTTTTCCGTAATGTCCATTACCGTAATGGGGGTTACGATAAATTATCTAAGAAGTCACATAACTCAGTTAGATAATTTATATACTCACGGTCACCTATACTACCATCTATAAGTTCTATCCTCTTAGGGTCTTCTAAGTACCATTGTGCAAGTTTGATTGACTTAATCTTAGTATCATATACATTACCGAACTCATGGTCATCATTGTACCATCCTGTTTGGGTTTTATACTTAGTGAACTCTATAGAGAAGTTTAGGTTTGAACCATCATTATAATGTTCAGGAACGTAATGAATGTATACACCATTATCTTCTAATGTCTTATATGTGTTTAATGTTACATCACCTATTAATTCCATAATCTGTCTTGTAAGATGACCTGCTGTTTTATAACCATCTAAATTCCATCTAATAATTAAATCCTCTATGTTTGAATACAGTTCTTTATCCATAGTGTTAATGATAATATATTCCCCACACTTAATCAAGTTATATACGCATTTATCCGTATATATACGAATGAATATCCGATAGTGATACCATTAGTTTTGGAAGATTATAGCCCATCCAAAACTTAACTTTTTTATTAGTTTTGGATGCCTTATAGATGTAGTTTATAGTTGTTAGTGGACTATAAACAAAGGAAAACAATTTAGTTGTGAACCGAATGTGTGTAGTGAAACGGAACACCCTGAGGTGAACAAATGAATTGTTTTACGATATATAATCTTTCTGTATGTGGCTACGGTTTATCCCCTACCCCTTTTTATTATATTTGATTTTAATATATTTATCATTAATGAAAATCATTATCACAGAATCACAATACTCTGATTTAAAGTTCAGAAGAACATATAGAAAAATACAGGATGAGTTTGAGGACAAACTTGATATCTACATCCCGTGCAATTATAACTATGAAGGTGGTGAGTATGACTTCTTTAATGATGTTAAAGGTGTAACCATTGAATCAGTTATTGCCCGACTTTTTGATATGTATCTTGATGATGAAAATAAAGATTATCAAGAACTATATGATAGATTATCTGATATGTTATTTGAAACTGAATTTGAATCAGTAAAAGAATATTATAATGATTGGATTAAGGAACACTGTCCCAAAAAAGATTTCTGATGCCGGCTACGGTTTATCCCCTACCCCTTTCTAACATTTTTTATTATTATATATTTATACTTAATGAAAATTGTTATTACAGAATCTAAACTTACTGAAGTTATTTACGAATATCTTGATTGGTCTTTTCAGGGATTTAATAAATGTTATTATGATTGGGCTGAATTTAATTGTGGTATGGGTGTATGTTGTGACCCCTACGCTGTAGGATTTGTTTTACCACAAAAAGAATATAACGATTATTTGTTTAAATTAGTTAATAGTGAATACTATGATGATGATGGTGATTACCATGAAGAACTTAAGGGTGACTTACCTGAACCTTGTTATAATCCACCAAATATAAATAACCAAGAATTTGATACCATCATAATATCTGAGGATATGTATGAAAGTATTGAAAGGTTATTTGGTGATATACATATTTGGAATAAACCTTTGTTAACCATCATTAATAACGTATTTAATACAAACGCACATACTCTTTTATACATTTAATACCCAAACTTTTTAATTATTAAATCTATATTTATATTTAATGAGAAATCTAATCAAACAAATCATCAGGGAAGTATCTGAAGAAAAACCTAAGTCAAATCTAAATAGGTTGTTGGATAACTTTAAAATGAGTTTTCCTGATGAGTTAAAACCTAAAATTGATATGATTGAAGGGTTTATTGTTGATTATATACAGGACCACAACTTCACTGTTAAGTTCCTTAATTCTTGTTCCACAGGATTTGCTGGTGTTAGAACCAAAGACCAAATTATTATTTGTTCACCAAATGCAATGTCTACCTTTGGTGATTTCATTTATACAATTTTTCATGAGATAAGACATGAAGAACAAATGACAAACCTTAAATTAAAAAACCCGCTAACAGGTGATTTAGAAGATTTTGAAGAATTATCAAGAAAGTATTGGGATTTAGAATTAGACGCCGATAGATTTGCAAAAGAAATGATTGCAAAATTAGTAATTAAATTAAACATACCAATTGATGTTGCCAAAACACAATTCACATTATCACCATATATTGAAAATTACCCGTCTTTGGGTAAAATGATTAAACATCAATTACAAGGTGTTATTGACAGTATTAAACAAATAAAAAAATCAGGTGAGGAATATACCGATATTCAAGACCACCCGATGATTAAAAGACATTTAGATAGATTGGAAAACTTTATTTAACAATTTCCTTCACCCCAATACCGACGCATCTTATCATCAAAATACTTAACAATAAAATCATTTAATTCTTCTGTTGTTGTATTTTGTAAGTTATCAGCTTCATAGAAACCAACCATATCATTTACCTCGTATAAAACCCCCGACACAAAGTGTTCATATGAATCATAATCACATGGGTATGTATTGTTTAATACAAAAGTTACAAACTTATCCACTGTATCATATCTTCTGCGAATCATAAGTGTCTCTAATTGGTTTTCTGTAATTATAATCTTCATATCTGATGCCGGCTACGGTTTATCCCCTACCCCTTTTTCTTCTTCACACAATTAGGATATCTCTTACCAAACATTGTCTTCATACCTTTTTGGGTATATCCCGCCCAACATCTTTCGGTTAGTTCACCCTCTTTCATTTCTTCTTGTCTACCCATATGACTAAATACTTTTCTTATATCTTTGGGTAGAGAGTTAATTGGTATTACCTTTGCCTTGATTGTCTCTAACCCTTTTCTTACCGCCTTTTGTGCTCTGTGGTGTCCATCTATGATTGATATGAATTCACCACCATTATCAACAAATATTAGTATAGGGTATTGTAAGTCGGCATTATCTATTTTCTTAACCTCATCATCATCACCATCCCAAGTTAATAAATAAGGTTTTAATTTTTCAACAGATATTTTTTCCACAGGAATATCTTCGGTGGCATTTAATAAATCCATAAGGGTTATTTTATCACCTTCTTCATTTTCCCATGATGTGTCGTGTAATCCCTCTTTCATTTCTTGGGTTTTGTTTTTGGATTGTTCTTTCTTAGACACAATATATTCAAACGCAGTTCTTAATCTTTTCTTTACCTCAGGGTCCTTGGCTCTTTCTAATGCAACTCTTAATCTCTGATGAATTAAATTAATAATCTGAGATTGTCTGGCATGTGATTTTGATTTGAAACTTTCTTTGTTTAATGTGTCAACAATATCTTGTTTCGTTCTAAACTTTACAGATACAGTATCACTTGGGTTTTCATCTGTATATAATCTTCTGTCGGAACCTTCAGGTTTTTTTCCTGTTCCAACCTTTGGGTCAGATTCACTAATAACACGTTTTATTAATGATATTAATTCTGATTCTGTTAGTCTAATTACTTTTTTCATGTTACTTTCTGTTATAAGGTCTAAACCTTATTGGATTTGATTTAATTGCTGAATTAGGGAATCTCAATCCTACTCCTTGTTGTCTTGCGTTTTTTAATGTTCTTGCGTATTCATCAAGTTCATTATTGTTTTCTTCCGTTTGAATACTTTTAATCTTATCTATATTATTCTTTGGTATTTGTTTAATAATTGAAAAGTTATATCCCCAATTGTTTCCCTCATCACCTATACTTGATATTCTTAATGGACGGCTATTCATTGTATTAGAAAATGTTGGCTCAGGATAATCATTTATTTTATCCAATTTATTTTTTATTTCATCCCAATCAACATCAACATAATTACCATACTTTGTTATCATTTCATCAAATGATTTAAACCCATCGGCAAATCCGCTCCATCCCCTAACATAATATGGTTTGTCATGTTTAACAAAGATATACTTAATCCCTAATGGATTTGTATCTTCCTCAGCATCTTTCTTTCTTTTTTCAAAGTATTCCCTTAACTCATCAGTATAATTGTCTTTCAGGTAATCTTTAATCTCATCCCAAACTTTAAAATACTCCTCATCATCTTCCTCAAAACCTTCTGGCATAATATCATATAATGCTCTTTGAATTGTTGCAATTATGCTATTCTCTGTTGGTTCGTCTTTTCTAAAAGCGGCTATCCTAATTTTTTTTAATATACTATCAATTTTACCAAAATTAAGTCTTCGTCTTAATAATGAACTAATCTCTTCTTTTAATACTTTTTTTATTAAATCCTTTGTTTCCATTATTTTTTCTTCCTCAGGGAATCCTTCTTTTACATTACCATTAATTGAAATATAAAAATTTTCATAGTTATTGTTTAAAGGAAGTCCAAGATAATTTTTAAATATTTTGTTTCTACTCAATCTATTAACAAATGAACTCCATTTAAGACTAGGTCCAACACCATTCCATGTATTATTTTCACCAAAATTACCTTCTTTGACATAAGCAGTTACATCTAAAATATAATGTTCAAAACTTGCATAATATTCCAACTTAACATCATGTACCTCAACATAATTTATAAGTAAACTGTTTTCATCAATAATAAAATTATTGATAATATCTTCAAATATTTCAGGTGATATTGGTTCCTGTGAATTCATATATAATAAATACTTAGATATTCTCTTTGTGATGCCGGCTACGGTTTATCCCCTACCCCTTTTTATTTAAACATAAATGTATTATATTTATAATACATGGAAATCACTAAAGAAGCCATTGAGGATTTGTTGAATAATTTGGTTAAGCCAATGTTTGACGGTATTGTAGAAATTGAAGTTGACAGTTTATCATTATTTGATGACCCAAATCTCACACAGTTATATCCAACCATCAGTATAGTATATGATAAGGACAAATATATGGAGGAACTTTCGGGGGATATGACAAGCCATAATTATGAATTAGAAGATAAAGTCACAAAAGAAGTTCAATCAACACTTAAGTATTTTAATATTCATAATTCAATTGTTGATTTTTATACAATAACTGATATCTAAATAATTTTTTATTTCAAATATTATTATTACCTTTGTGGTATGGAATTATCTAATATACCAATTAAAGAACTTGTTGAGTTAAGAAACACTATTTCTAATATGATTAGTTCTTATGATGATGGATATTTGTATATCTGTAAGGTTCGTTCTTATGGTAGGAATTGGACCGAAAATCATATCAAGAATGTATATGAGTTGGAGGAGTTGTGTGATAGATATAATGGTGATGATGGTATTGTTGATGTTTACTCCACCAACCCTAACTTAAAAGGTATCTATAACTATGGTGCCTTGATGTATATTGAATCTAAAGAAGATTATGATAATTGGTATGGGTATAAACAATTAGAACGTCTTATACCTGAAATTAAAAAGGAGTTGGACACTTGGGATAATCGTGATAATGTACCGTTTATGCATAGACCAACATTTAAACCTATGTATACTCGTGGGGACTTGGCGAACTATGAACTTCAGTTGGGTGTATATGATATGTCTTTTGTACCACCAAAATCATATAATGATTTGTAATTTATTTACAGGTATTCTTGTAATTTGTATTTGTCAACAATCTGATTGAATATTTGTTCTCTATATCTTTTACCCAAAGTATTTCTTTTATTAATAAAACTATAACCAAATCCTGAATCACCACTTGAACCTACAACTCTGTAATACGTTAGGTTGTGTTTTTTTGGGCCTGGCATTAATCCTGCGTTGAATGCGTATTGTATACCATTCTTGGAACCATATCTAAACTTACCTATTTTTTTTTCACCCCAACTAGTGAATTTGTTATCTTCAATCCCTAACTTTTTAATCAATAATTCATTAATATACATATTCATTTTATCATCAGAAATAATTACTAACTTTAAATTATTTTCTTTAGAATATTCCTTTATATCACCATCATACCTGATATTAATATAATTATCAATACCGCCAAGGTATTTAATGGCAGTATCTATTCCATACTCTCTGATTAAGTCGTCAATTAATTCCTTATCATTATCAACAGGAATTTCTGTCTCCTCTTTTAATATCTTTCTTATGGATTGTTGTAAGTTCATTTTATTTTAATAAAATTAAAACTGCTATTTGGTGATACAACTAAGTTGTTAAAGTATTTTTCAATTTCCATTACAATAAGTTTGGCAACAGAAATCTTATTATGTCGATACACATAACCTTCATAATAAACATCAAAATGTGGGTATAAATTACCTGTATGTTCATTAATATCTAATCTATCACCTAAAGTCACTCCATTAATTTTAAACAGATAAAACTTATTAAATAACTTTTCTTCTGAAAATTGATTTAATAGTTTATCTTGAACAACATCATCTAAAAACATTTTCATTATTGGAATGAATTGTTCTTTTTTAATTAAAATTTCTTTTGGGTCTTTCATATATTAAAAAGAAAAACACTTATTGTATTTTCTTACTTTAACAGTATTGTAATCAGCGCTGTGTGTTGTCTTACAACCAACAAAAGATAAAACAATAAGGATAATAATTAATTTTTTCATATTACCACGTTCTACATGCCCAATATCTTGGTTTCCATCTTGGACCAGGTGTATCACAATTGTGTCTTGCTCTAAAATTCTTTCTTCTTTCAGGATTATTCTTTTTAATCCTCATTATCTTACCTTTGGCTGATTTACCACCAAAGCCAAAGTTTACCTTAACAACCTTACCTTTATCATTCTTAACATATACTTTGAACTTTTTAATGTCTCCTTGCATTATCTTACCTAACTGAACTTTTCTTCCCTGATATTCAGCTTCGGTTATTAAATCGCCAATAATAAAGTTGGTTTCTTCTACTGAACCGTAAATGTCCTCGTATATTAATTCTTCGTTTGAAACATCATGTCCTAAACTATTTAATAAGTTATTTAATTGTTGTTCGGTAATCAATATCTTCATACCAATAAATATATTAATACTACGGATTATAACATCTCTCGTATCTTGAATCAAGACGGTTTGCTCTTTTTGGATGCCAAGGATGTTTTTTGGTATAATGTTTCCTATGACATCCAACAAAAACTAATGTAACTAAAACAATAATTAGTTTTAATAATCTCCCCATGTTGTATCATCAACTTGTTCTGACAATGTTTCAATTTTATTGTCAACATACTCACGAATTTTTTTCATACTATCCAAAAATTCTTGTCTTAATTTATGAAATTCCTCATCTTCAATTTCCTTAAATGAACTGTAGTGCTCAAAACAATAATCAATACCCTCATTATTCATTCTGTATTTAACAGCTTTAAAATTATCAAGGTCTTCTTCTAATTTTTTAATGTTTGGTTTCATATGTTACAAAGATAATAAAAAATAAGACACTTTCAATAAAGACTATTTTTTTATTTATTGTATTTATTTTAAATGGAATACATTAACGAATCATACAATGAACAAGAAATTTTAGACCTAATAGATTTTGTGGTTCCAAATTTAACAGCTAAAGAATCTAAGTTAGTTTTTAAACGTAGAAAAAAAGATAACAATCTTTATTTTGTTGATGAAAATAATTTAAGATATTTTCAATATAACATCTCAACAAATGAATTAGGGTTTTATCACGAAATATTAGAAGATATTTTAAAATATATGCCAGGAACAAAAATTATATTTTTTAAATTAATCAGACAATGGTTCAGTAACAAATATGATTTACCTGTTAAAGGTATCCCTTTTCAATTACAAAAAAGTTTTATTGTTTAACAATTTTCATCGGAAGTGGTGGGTTCAACAAGAACTTTTGATTTAACCAATTTCTTAATTCATTTTCAACAAAGTATTCAGGTACTTCTTCGTCATCAAGTTTTGATTCTGCAAGATTTGCAATGTAATGAGCAAATTTGATTTTATATATATCACTCATCATTGTCATTAAACCATCACTAATAAAAAATATTCTACTTAGTGGGTCCTCAGTGTGTAATTCACCCTCAGCCACATCAAACATTCTCATAACAGTTTTTCCCCACCATGTTTTATAAGATGATGTCTCTGTTAATGTTGGTCTGAATATCTTATTTAAAGCTCTAACAGATGCTGTTATGAATCCACCCAAAGCCAACTGTGGTAAAAACCAAGGCAATAATCTTAATGTTGCTTTGTATCCACCTTCACCAATGTGTTTGAATAATCTTTTTTGTGTTGCACTTTCAACAATTGCCTTTAACTGACCAAAAGTAATCTTACCCTGAGCACTACAAAACTTTTCACTATCACAGATATTTTTTTTTGCAAGTTCAGATGGTTTAATAACAACCTCAGTTTCCCTATTATTGTTCTCAAGTTCTTCTCTTAATATCTGTTTAATTAACTCTTTCATAAAACTATAATAATAAATACTTAAACATTTAATATTGTATAGTAATGATGTTCTTCAGATAAAAATTCAGATGTTGGATGTGGGTCAAAATACGGTACCAATTTATTATCAACCTTTTGGTATACACAACAATGTGGTTTTTTTCTCATTGATAAACCTCTAACAATAACAAACTCTTCTGTTGGTATTTCATTTAACCCTTTATACATTAATTTCTTATTGTATTTCATATTTAACCACAAATCCATAACCTTAAACCATTGGTGTTCACCTGGTCTTAATATCTTATCTTTATCCAAACCATAAAACACATATACATTTGGTACCTCTTCAAGAGGTAATTCCAATATGGACGCAAAACAGGCTATTAAACAATTACCATACGTCATTCTTTTTCCATCCGAATAGAATAAAGAATATTTGGTTTGATTTACTTTTTTCATGGTAATATAAATACAACAAATTTTAAAAATAAAAACCCCTTTTAAACTGCGAAACTTTCTCCACAACCACAGGTGCGAGAAGCATTTGGATTTATAAATTGAAAACCCTTTCCATTTAACCCATCTGTAAAATCCAATTCAGTTCCAAATAAATAAAGGAAAGATTTTTTATCTATTGCAATTTTTATGGAATTGTCTTCAACAATATTATCACCTTCTTGTGGTATAGTATCAAATCCCAATTCATAAGACATTCCTGAACAACCACCACCTTTAACACCCACTCTTAAAAAATGAGTTTCCTTATTTAACTTTTGTTCTTCCAAAAGTTTTTGGATTTGTATTCTTGCCTTTTCAGATACAGTAATAATTTCCATCATGCTAACGGTGATACATAAACAGAGTCTTTATTTTGTAAAGCTTCTCTAACCCATCTTCCACGTTCTTCGGCCATACGTCTAACAGCAATTCTTTCTTTATTACACGGACCATTACCTTTTACTACCGCCCAAAATTCATCCCAATCAGGGTCAGAATAAGTCCACGTTCCATCTTCATTTTTCTTTAAGTCAGGGTCAGGTAATGTTAAACCAAGTTCTTCTATCTTTGGAACATACATACTGAAGAATTGATTTCTCATTTCATCGTTGGTCATCATTTTAATTTTCCATTTAATTAGTTTTTCGGAGTGAACTGATTGTGAATCAGGTGGACCAAAGAAATGAATCACAGGTCTCCACCATCTGTTAAGTGCATCTTGTACCATTTCCCTTTGTTGTGGTGTTCCTGTTGCAAGATAAACCGTGTTGTCATGTCCTTGCTTCAAATGGAAACTTTCTTCGTAACAGATACGTTCTAATGCTCTACAATACGGACCATAAGAACCTTTGGCATTGGCGAGTTGATTTACAATTGCCGCGGCGTCAATTAACCAACCTATAACTGCAGTGTCAGCCCATGTCTTGGCAGGATAATTAAACACATTTGAATATTTTGATTTACCTGAAATTAAATCATTAACCATATCCTCACGTGGTTTTCCAAGAGTCTCTGCTGCTGAATATAAAAGTTGAGCATGTCCCACTTCATCTTGAACTTTTGCCATCAAAGCTAATTTTCTTCTAAATCCTGGCGCCCTTGTAATCCACGTACCTTCAGGTAATGAACCAATAATTTCTGAGTGAGCGTGTTGCTCAATCATACGGATAAGTTGTTTTCTATATTCCGATGGCATCCAATCTTTTGGTTCAATCTTATCACCCGAAGCAATCCTTGCCTCAAACTCCGCAAGTTTTATTGGGTCATCATCAACAATAAAGTCTTTGGTTAAATTTGTATTTCCGTACATTTATAATTTGTTTTAAGTATATTTATAAATATAATGAATTTAAATGAACAAATATATAGGTCAAGAAAACTGATGGTTGAAAACCATGAAGATAGATTATCTTTAGTTAATGACATATTAAATGACTTTTTAAGTTTTGATGGTCACATCCAATATACTATTGTTCCTGAACCTTTTAGTGATGAAGTGTTTAATTTTAGTGTTGAGGCAACAATTGATTCGGCAATGTATCATATGGTTTCACCTGATTACAATCCTAAATATGAAAAATATGTTACTTATTTAGATAATGAAATACAAAGATTAATTGATAGGTATTTTGGTGATGATGTTATGTTTGAAGTAATGGTTTATTTTCATAAAAACGTTGAGAAAGTTACATCTTTATCAAAACCAATGTTGGATAAAGCAATGAGAGTTTATTCTCAACAATGGAACAAACCTGTTTTAAAATTTAAATTTTTATCAACACAAAGAAGACCTGAGCTTGTAATACTAATTGAACACAATAAAGAAATTGGTGAATCATTTAGTCATCGTGAATTTATGGAAGTTTTAAATAGTTTATATTATGATAAACAAGGGTTTGGTTTATTTGACGATTTCTATATTACAGGAATTTTAGGTTTCTCTGAAAGTGGTACATACTTAAACAAAATGTATGAATCGGTTGAAAACAATATAGTAACCTGTGAGTGTGGTTGGTCTTGGGATTTATCAGATGGTGGTGATGACCCTTACACTTGTCATAAGTGTGGTCATGAAAACAAAAACCCCCACGATTAGTGAGGATTTTCTTTTTTATATCTTTTCCATTCTATCCAAAATCCTGTTGCTACTATCAAGTTCATTCCTAAAGACATTACTATTTCATATATGTCTTCATACACATTCATTGTTAAATGTACGTGACCAACAACCCAAAACGGTATTGATAAGTTACTTGCCACCCAAACA
>Ga0208485_1000513_pt1 | contig 11427 bp, 14 predicted proteins | sample LakMenEpi27Jul12_FD_150707 | JGI IMG/M metagenome (GOLD analysis project Ga0208485, IMG submission 150707) | Freshwater microbial communities from Lake Mendota, WI - 17JUL2012 deep hole epilimnion (SPAdes) | ecosystem: Environmental > Aquatic > Freshwater > Lentic | place: Lake Mendota, Madison... | reverse complement strand
TAACGATGGCGCTGTCAAGTATGCAGGTCTATTAAGAGATGCAAGCGATGGTAAGTTTAAGTTGTTTACTAATCTAACAACAGCTCCGTCAAGCACAGCAAACTTTGCTGCATCCGCAAGCGCATCTTTGGTTGTTGCAGACCTTGAAGCAAGTGGTCTTGCTAATGTTGCTGGAATTGTAACTCTTTCCAACACCACGGCTGCTTCAAACACCACTACTGGTGCTCTCGTTGTAACTGGCGGTATTGCTACTTCAAATAATGTGCATGTTGGTGGGACATTAAATGTTACTGGTGATGTATCAATTACTGGAAACACCACGGTAAACGGTCGTTTGACAATGGCTGAGATTTCAGAGGTTGTTGCATCTGCTTCAATAACATCTAATATTTCTAATGTGGCATACACTGACACACTGATTTCGTACTACTCAGCACCATCTGCTAACTTTACTATTAACTTAACTGGTGTTCCGACAACTAACGATAGAATTATTACCTTCACAGCAATCATCACACAAGGCTCTACAGGTTACTACCCAAGCGCCTTCCAGATTGATGGCTCTGCTCAAACTATTAAGTGGGGCGGTGGTGCTGCAGTTGCTGCAACATCAGGAGCTGGCAAGATTGACATTTATACATTCAACCTCCTCCGAACAGGATCAGCTTGGACAGTTTTTGGCGCTGGAAGCGTCAATTATTAAGGAGACGACCAATGGGAATATACAGCAGTATTAAGTCAATCGGCGCAGTAGGTTCTAAAGTACTCACTACTAAGCTAAAAGCTTTCCAAGATACTTTTACTGCAACGAATAGTTCTACAGCTCTTCCTCAAACAACAGCAAAGTGGGTTGCGACAAGTGGTACATGGGGTATCACCGGGAATAAAGCCTACTCAACTACAGCAGCCTCGTCCTATCCAGTTGCGACAGTTGATACAAACACTAAAGATGTTGTTGTTAAATCAACAGCTTCCTCATCTGGCTCCGGCTACGGCGTTTCATTTTGGGTTACAGATGCAAATAACTGGTGGGGCGCACATACGGAAAAGACAACTTTTTCTGCAGCCCCATATAACTGTCCAAGCGGAGGCACTGCTTATGGTTCAAATTGTAATTATGCTTACGGCGCATCTGGTGGTCCATATTCCTATTGCGGCGGCTGCGGCGGCGAAACTTTTGGTTGCGATTGCTATAACTGCTGCTGGGTCTTCGCCGGTCCTGCGCAAGTTTATAATGCAAGCGCCCCGTATAACTGTCCATCGGGAGGAAGTTTGTCGGGTTCTACTTGTTATGTGACATATGGTGGAACGCTGACTACATGGTATAAACACGATTTCAAAGTTGTTAAAAAAACAGCTGGTTCCGTATCCGTTGTTGCAACACAACTTGTTGGAAACACAACTTCTAATACTGATTATATAGCATATATTCAAGCTAATACTCAACCTAATAGTGCAATAATTACTGCGCAAATGAGCACTGGTGGGGCTGTAGCTAGCTATACGGCTCCCGCAGGCACTCCTGGTAGATCTAATTTGCATGGATTAATTGCCGGACCAGCAACCCTTAGTGGGACAACATCTGTTGAAACTTTTGATTATACGCCTAATTAATATATGAATAAATATAATACATTAAAAGAAATGTCTGAAAGAAGATTGAGTATATGTAATGATTGTCCGCGTTTTTTTAAAACGACAAAGACATGCTTGGAGTGCGGATGTTTTATGAAAGTTAAAACACTAATGTCAAGCAGTTCCTGTCCGATAGGAAGGTGGGGTAAGGAGGAAGGTGGTGCATAGCAGAAATATATCTATAAACACTAGCGAGGAAATGACCGAGATGCTTAATGGCATCTTGTTCTATTTAAACATTTCTAGGCAAGAAATTATCAATGAAGAATATGGCAATCTTAGCAACGAGAGTATCTCTTCCATTGATGATGCTATTCTTCTTGCAAAAGCCTTGGTTTATATGTGTCTAAGCGAAAGCCTGGTTGAAGGCGCTACTTATGACTTAAATAAGTGGTTTGAAGATAACCGGGATTTTTTAATCAGTTTCGTGAAATAGTTGTACTTTTGTGATATGATTTTGTTATGAAATCATACATGGTTAAAGCAACAGCATACGGTCCGGCAGTCGTTTATAATAACGACATTGTTTTCCTCACGGATAGCAAGAGATTGTTTGATTTGGTCGATGAGATTCCAACCCTTCTTGCTGATATTCATCAAACAGTAATTGACGACTTTAAAATGCACTCAGGGTTTTTGATTGATTCTTTGATCCATTATCAAAAGCTTGATCCCGTTAATACACGAATGGCTCTTGATGTTGTTCAAAGCTATCATCGTTTTATCTATTCAGAGTACCCAGAATATCGGGCTCAGATGGCTGAGATTTTTGTTGGTAATAGAAACACTGAATCTATTATTGAAACAAATCCTCCGCATGTTAATGAATTCTACGACCTTCTGTCTGGAAAACATTAATTATGAGAATGTCTTTTGACTACAACACAATACTCTCTACCAATCTAGCCTCAATGACATTGGACAATGTTTTTTCGGAAGAAGAGTGTAACATTATTTCAAAAATTGGTCAAAACTCCGGTCTGGCAGACTCTATGTTGTTTAATTCCGATATTGAACCAACTATTAGAAAGTCAAAGAGCGCCTTTCTTCATCCGGTTGAGGAAAATCTTTGGTTTTTTGAAAAAATAATGAGCGCTGTTAATTGGGTTAATGAAAATTATTTTCAATTTGAACTATATGGATTTTCGAGTATGCAATATACGGAGTATGGACCAGACGGCGACTTTTATAATTGGCATAAAGATTTAATGTTTAAGCCTAACAATGGCGACAGGGGGAGCACAACTCATAGTCGAAAATTATCCGCAAGCGTAATTCTTTCAAATCGTGATGAATACCTTGGCGGCGAGCTTTATATTGAAAGAGATTCAAATAATTACCCAGTGAATAGAATTTTGCAAAACATTGGCTCAATTGTGTTCTTCCCATCATTTATCGATCATATGGTTGCCCCGGTTACCGAAGGCACAAGGAAGTCTCTTGTCGTTTGGGTTGAGGGACCAAAATTAAAATGATGGATAAGGAAAATGATACCATTACTGTTTACTGGGCTCCTTCGTGGATTGGTAATGACACCAATAATGATATTTTTTATCACGAACCAATTTCTGTATACAAAGACTTATTGAGTAAATTCAATCCCCCAACAGCGACTAAAAACTTTATGAGTTGTCCGGCTGTGAAGGGTAATCTTGAAAATACATTTTTTATATTAAACCCAACAGATGCTGATATGCAAGTGTCTTTTGACAAGGATGGGAATATTGACGGACTGCGAAACAATAATGTTGAACATAGCGCAATCCCCGCGAGGCTACAGCACTCTCCAACCCTCACTAATCAATTACTTATTGAATACGGCATGTCTTATTGTTTTTTTTCAGAAGAACCTTTGAATGTATTAATGACTTCTCCCTATTTCCACAACACCCACTATCTTAACTATGGAGCGATAGTTCCAGGCGGTTTTGATATCGGTCAGTGGTATAGGCCGTTTAATTTTGAAATAAATTTATGGGATGGCAATGGCAGGCTGATTATTAAAAAAAACGAACCGCTGGTTTATTTAAAGTTCGATACGGATAAGAAAATTGTTTTTAAAAGATATCACGCAAGTGAGAAAATGCATAAAATTGCCTCATCCCTTGTGCATTTCAAGGATGCCCCGAGGTGGAGAAAATTGATTACAAGATATCAATTTTTTAATAGAGCAGATATGAGAAGCGTTGTGTTGCAAGAAATAAAAAATAATTTAATTGAGGCATAAGTGATATTTATTAAAAAATCAAATTTAATTATTGATAATCAGCAAAATTTTATTGACTGCATTAAAGAGTCAACTGGCAAATTGCAGCAAATATTTGGTACTAATGACTACACAAAGCTTTATAGGCAATATAATATATTCGGAGTTACTGCGACTAACATATTAATGTATTCATTATTTAATGAGTTAAAAACTTTAGTTCGCGCTGAGATCGGGAACGACAGACCTCTCTGGATGCAGTCATGGGTGAACTACCAAGACTGCAATAGTCTTCTCCCGTGGCATGACCATAAGTGGGAATGGCACGGTTATATCTGTATTGAGCCGAAAAATACTGTTACTGTATTTGAAGATTGGGAGATACATAATAAAGTTGGACAAATATATTTTGGAGAAGGGCATAAGCCGCACCGTGTTGATGCCGTAGAACCTTTCGATGGTCACAGAATTACGATAGGGTATGATGTTACATCAGTTCAAAACAGGCAATCACCATATCTAGGGCTGATTCCTTTTTAATAGGAGATTTATGAAAAAATATAGTATAGATAATTTTATTGGCGTATTTGATGGATTTTTTGAAAAATCCTACTGCAACGATTTGATTAAATATTTTAATATGCGACAGGCGTACTCTGAAAATATTAGCGATACGAAGCGCAGGGACCGCTCTTTGTCTTTTAATCACCAAAACGATATAGACCGAACTACTCGTTACAACATAGACCCACTTGAATCTCCAGCCTTACTGGAAGCTTTTCAAACTATTTTTTGGAAAGATTGTTACGAAAAATATCTTAACGAGTATTCTTATAGTAAACAAATGAGCCATTTGGCGATTTCTTCTATGAAGATACAAAAAACAATTCCCGGCGGCGGCTATCACCCATTTCATTTTGAGTCATTAGATTCATTAACTTCAAAAAGAGTGATGTTTGTAATATTATACCTTAATGATGTCAACTATGGCGGAGAGACCGAGTTTCTGTATCAGCAGAAAAGAGTGGAGCCTAAAACCGGTCGTCTGTTACTCTCTCCGGCTGCATATACCCATCCACATAGAGGAAACCCCCCGCTTGAAGGGGAGAAGTATATTTTGACAACATGGATTGAATTCGGGAATTAAATTGGATTGAATGTGTCCATTTGGTATTTTTTTCATCTCTACATTTATCTATAGATTTTATTGTTTTGTCAAATTAAAACTTTTTAAGTTATAATTGTTGATGTGAAATCAATAATCTCTTCATTACTGTTGCCATTAACTTTGCTATCTTGTGGTTATGACGGCGGTTATCGCTATTCATGTCAAGACCCAGAAAACTGGGATAACAAGGAGTGTCAACCACCAATATGCGAAGTAGATGGAAATTGCACAAAGTATTTGCTTGGATTCGATCCAAACGAGTCGTCAACAACGCTCGTGGAAGTAACAGAGGAGACCGCCCCGTGAAAAAAAGATTAACCCCCGAAGAATTGGATGCCCGACTTAAATTCGTTATTGGCTGCATGTTAGGCGGCGTATTGCTTATTACCACAACTTTTATCCTTTATGCTCTTGTATTCGTCACCCAGCCGATTGGTGCTCAAGCAGAAAACGACAAAATGTTCTTTGGTGTCTTGTCATCGGTTGCAACATTTATTACAGGAACACTGGCGGGTCTAATGATCTCTACAGGAAGGAATAAGCAAGATCCGCCAGAGGCTTGATGAAACGAATATCTTTTAAAAAAGGTTCGTGGGCGCTCATCCCTGCCCTGATCATATCTCTTGCCTCAATATTTGTTCCGTCAGTTACAAGCGCAAACGGTAATTCTACCCCGATTGAAGATGCGGGTTTTGAAGATGGACTTTTTACTGGCTGGGACAAGGGTGATCAAACAGGAACGCTCGGGAACACAATAACCCTACAGGGAACTGGCGTAACAATTTTTACTGGTTCACGAACATTCACTCATGGCTCTAGAGGTGCTGTTGGAAGTCCATCAAGTCCGTATTACGCCCCAGCAGTTAATGCTGGAAGCTGGACATTTTCGCCAAATAGCGCTAGTAATGCTGTAGCCCTTCAACCAAAAGGAGAGCAAAGTTTTAATCAAGCGGTAAGTGCCTTGGAGCTTTCAAACGATTCGGTAACTGAAATACGCAACATGCTCACATCACAAGCGCAAGCTTCTGGGTATGGTCAAGGACAGCCAACAGATGCGGCATGGATTACTCGTGAGGTTGAATTGACTGCTGATATTACATACACAATGGCGTGGAACTATATCGGGACCGACTATGTACCATTTAACGATGGATCCATAACTTCACTTGCCCCAGTAGATGTTTCTGAAACACCCGTTATAACAGTCAACAACTATATAAAGCCTTATGCCCTTCTTGGATTTACCAATCCTGGAACTGGTGACTACTCAACGAACTCTTTTGGTTCAACTGGCTGGCAGAATTCAACATATAAGGTTTCTGAAAGCGGCACATACAAACTTGGATTTGCGTCTTTCAACTTAGACGATCAAGGGTGGTCTCCATTATTGATGGTTGACAGTGTAGCTGGTTCAACACAACGATGCGCACAAAATGGAAGTGATTGCGCTGTATTCGGCGGGGTTGAGCCAAATAATGAAACAGCACCAACTGCTCCCCCTACCACAACAGAAGAGTCTACATCTACAACAGAATCTACAACTACCACTAGCACCACCACCACCACAACCACGAGCACAATTCCTCCAGCAAATTATTTGGAGGTAACAAGTCTTTTGGATGATGGTTCTTCGGGAACGCTGCGTTGGGCAATTAATCAGGCAAACGCAAATGCTGGCGGTATTTATGATGCAATAACTATCGTAACACAAGGAACAATAACACTCACTGCTGACCTACCTGCAATCACACAGGGCGTAACAATAACTGGTACTGGCATGGCAACCACTATTATTGATGGCAACAATTCCTTCAGACCTATATACAACAATGGTCAAAGAGAAATAGTTATTAGCAACATGACATTAAAAAATGGTAAGAATGCTAGTGGTGGACTTGTGTGGGCAAATCAAGGTACCTTTACAATTACTAATGTTAAATTCTCTGACACTCCTAATTATGCGTGGTATCAACAAAATCAAACCGTAACAACATTTAATGGATGTTTTTTTGTAAACAACTATGCAGGTATCCGTTCTGATTATAGCCATACTCCAGAAACAAAAAGTCTTACAGATACTGATTATCCAAATAGAATTTATATCAATAACTCACAATTCTTAAACAACTCTTATGGTCTTGCAACCGAGCGGTTCGTAAAAATTGAGAATTCAATATTTTCAAACAACACGCAGGTAGCAGCTCAATTGCAAGGTCTTCACCGTCAACAAGTTTATGGCTCTACATTTACAAACAACGGGGTGGGAGTTTCACTTGCATCATGGATACCTACATCGTGGACTCCTGGTGCAGATAATCAGTTGGTAGAGGGTAATACCTTTTATGGCAATGCAACTGCAATTCAATTTGCAAACAGATTCAATAATGGTCAAACCGTTTTTAATGGTGTTAATGCGAACTCTTGGTCAACTTCTCGGAACAATACATTTGAAGAAAATACTGTAATTTATTCTGGTTCTGATTTTATTGAAAGTAATAATACGGTAGTAACCACTACAACCACCACAACGACTATAGCAACTATAACAACCACAGTTGTTATAAATACTCCAGAGCCCCCTGTCATTGAGTATCCAACTATAAATACAACAGTGGAGCTCCCAGAGCCCTCTGAGCCCCTTCCTGAGATTGAAGTGGTAATTGAGGAACCAGCAATTACGGTACCTGAGTTTGAACCCATAGACTCAATTTTAGAAGAAGTTGAAGTGGACACCAGTCTGCCAGACTTTGAAATCATAGATACCGAAATCATAGAACCTGCAATTATTGATACTTTCATTCCAGAGTTTGAAATTGTTATAACTGAAGAGGCATTAACAGAAGAGCAGGTTGGTCAAGTCATTGACGAGATCATGAACGCTCCCCTAGAAGATGTTATATATTTAATTGACACACTTTCTGTTGAGCAACTAGATCAGGTTTTTGAAGAAGTATCTGTAGAGCAGTTAACGGAAATCTTAGACAGTCTTTCGGCAGAAGAAGTGCTGGGTGTTATTGAGAACATTGAATCAGTTGAAGCATTAGAGAATGTAATTGATGCAATCAGTGAGGAGACAATTGATCCAGATACGGCAATTGCGGTTATTGAAAACGGGAACTTTGAAGAACTTCCTGCTGAGCAAGTTGCAGCAGTGTTTGCTGCTATTGAGCCAGATCAGTTTACAGAGGAGCAGAAGTCGGATCTTGCTGCGGTGCTTACTGAAGCTCCTGCTGAAGTGAAAGAATCGTTTGAAGAGGAAATTGACATTTATGGTGACGGGTTTGATGATTATGTTCCAACTGGATCAGACATTGATGTAGGAACTCGTAAGACAGTGCTCGCTGCAGCTGCAGCCGCAGCAACGGTTATTGCGGGCGCAAGTTCTGCTGGCTCATCTAGCGGAGGGTCTAGCGGTGGCTCTGGTGGAGGCTCAGGTGGTTCGGGCGGTTCTTCAGGCGGAGAGGGTCGGTCAAGAAGGGAAGAGGATTCTGGCGATGAACCTTCTGGAGAAATTGCGGGTCCAGAGGATGATGATGGCGAAGAGTTTACAAAAAATAGTATTTTCAAGTATTATGTAAAGGAGGGTGAAGAAATGAAGAAATTTAATTGGTTTGGTTTTACTAAAAAAATGTGGGATATAACCGCTGCTTTAGTATTTACCCTTGCTGGTAGCTTTGTTGTGTACATTACATTGTCTGGTACAACACAGAGGCTTGCTGGAATATCAACTGTAATTGCTATTCTTGTGCATTATGTGCATGAAATTCTAAAGAATGACGAATAAATAACTCTAAGATATAATGGGTATCAGCCCATTAGGGCAAGGAGGTGGTCTTTTGTCTACTTTGTTGAATGAGAATAATAAGAAAATGCTTGCGTCATGGGCGCGGTCGTTCGTTGGTGCATCTTTGGCTGTCTATATGACAGGCAATCAAGATCCAAAAGCAATCGCTACTGCAGGTCTTGCAGCTTTGGCTCCAGTTATCATGCGTTGGTTGAATCCAAACGACGCAGCTTTTGGTAGAAAGAAGTAATATTTAAAATGGCACAGATTAAAAACATCCTCCTGAGAATCGTTGCAACATTTGCGGCTTCTGGCTTGGGTGTTGTCGGTGCCGGTACGATTGCGGGTGTCCCGCTATGGAAAGCAATTTTCATGGCGGGCATCGCAGGCGTAGCAACTGTCATTGAAGGACTGTCACGAGCATTCCTAGATGATGGTAAACTTAGTCTAGACGAAATTGATCGTGTCTTTTCAAAAGTTGAAAAGAAAAAAGAGGAGATTAAATAATGACTAAGAGAACTGAATGGGATTATATTGTTGATGTAAAGATGCCAGCGGCGTTGAAGAGCGTAGAGCCAGGCAAACTACACGCAAGTCTTTTGCGTGACATTCCAACTGGGGGCAAGTTGTTTTACCTTGCAGCAGATGCTTGGAATGCAATGGTTGAGGCAGCAAAGGCTGATGGCGTAGAGCTCAAGCCCACGAGTAGCGGTGATTTATATCGTAGTTATGACAGTCAAAAGGCTGGCTTTTTAAGTCGCTACAGTCTTCAAGATACGGGAACTGGTTCAACAAAAACTTTTGAAGGTAAGACTTGGTATTTGAAGAAAGGCATGGCGATGCTGGCGACACCAGGTAAGTCGCAGCATAACCTCGGCTTGGCGGTTGATATTGCTAACGCTTCAGAGAAGAAAAGAATTAATTGGTTGATTGCCAATGTTGAAAAGTTTGGGTGGAGTTGGGAAGTAGTTCCTTCAGAGCCTTGGCATATTCGTTATGTATGTGGTGATGCAGTACCGCAAGCAGTGAAAGACTATGTTGCTCGTAATCCAAAGCCGGGTAGCGCATTTGGTTCAATTGCGGAACAGAAAGCTGCAGCAGAACAGAAGGCAGCAACTCCTGCAGCCAATGTTGTAGCGGCGGCTAATAAACCAAATATTGTAAAAGATAATAAGGGTAAAGCCGTGAAAGAAGCTCAGTCACTTCTTGATAAGCACGGCTTTGCTTGTAAGCCTGATGGAGATTTTGGTCCTAAAACACAAGAGATTGTTAAGCAATTCCAGAAAGCAAAAGGCATTCCAGTTACTGGTAATGTTGATCAGCCTACATGGGCTGCATTGCTGGCATAACCAATCTTTGATAATATCTTATAGGAGATATTATGGCTGCAACTAGAAATATTACTATTTATCAGGGCGATACTTATGCTCATGAATTGCGTATTAAAGATAGCGCTAATGCCAATGTTAATATTTCCACTAGGACTTATACTGGACAAATTAGGAAAAAAAGAAATTCTGAAACAGCTGCAGCTACATTTACATCTCAAATTACGAATGGTGCCAACGGGATTGTTGTTTTGTCGCTGACATCTGCGGCGACAGCAAATATTGCTGCGGGGACTTATGTTTATGACTTTCAGGAAACTAATGGTTCAACGGTTACAACATTAATTACTGGAACAGCAACGATAACTGGTGAGGTCAGCAGGTAATGGCTGGTGATATCACTACTGTTCAAGTAAGTAATAGCGATATCACATCGCTTTCTATTTCTACTGATGTCTCAAATGTCACTGTTGCTTCTGAAATTACAGCAATAACGGTACAGACAAATGACACTACGGTATTAACACAAACTTCAGGAACAATCAATTTGGGAAGTTTAAGTTTAGCTACAACAGTCACTGATGTTGCAAGAAGTGGGGTTGTTGGTGTGAGCACTTTGGCGGCTAGGGCAGATCATGTTCATAGCGCAGCCGATTTATTAATGGATGGGGGAAATTACTAATGGCGAATACGCTGAGAATTAAAAGAAGGGCGACTGGCAGTGCTGGCGCACCTACAAGTTTGGAGAATGCAGAATTAGCATTTAACGAAGTAGATAATATTCTTTACTACGGTAAAGGGACTGGTGGTGCAGGTGGAACTGCAACTACTGTTGAAGCAATCGGTGGCCTTGGTGCTTTTATCACCTTGACTGGTGAACAAACAATCACTGGTAACAAGACTTTTAGTGGAAACACAATTGTCCCTACTCCAACCGCAAACGGTCATGCTGCTACTAAGCTTTATGTTGATGGCGCTATAGCTAATGTTGCTACAGCATTCACTGTATCTGGAGACAGCGGCTTCAATCAAACGATCACATCTGGCGCAGATACCTTAACAATTGCTGGCGGTACCGGTCTTTCGTCGATAGGAAGTAATACGGACACATTAACAATTAATCTTGACAATACCGCTGTTACAGCAGCAACTTATGGTAACGCAAGCTCGGTTGGAACATTCACTGTTGATGCGCAAGGTCGCTTGACCAATGCGGTATCTACATCAATTTCAATCACTGCTTCACAAGTTAGTGATAGAGCAACAAACCTTGTAACGGGTCTGACAGGAACCGCTAATGAAATTG
>Ga0208485_1000511_pt1 | contig 11427 bp, 19 predicted proteins | sample LakMenEpi27Jul12_FD_150707 | JGI IMG/M metagenome (GOLD analysis project Ga0208485, IMG submission 150707) | Freshwater microbial communities from Lake Mendota, WI - 17JUL2012 deep hole epilimnion (SPAdes) | ecosystem: Environmental > Aquatic > Freshwater > Lentic | place: Lake Mendota, Madison... | reverse complement strand
ATCAATTAATGGGTCTGTTGCCTGTTCTTTTATAATTTCTTTCTTTTTCATATTAAAATTCAGTATTGTCAACATTATTGATTATAACATCTGAATCAGGTGTTAATTTATTTGTGTTGTCTATTTTTGCTGGTGGTGTTGTTGTACTCATATTACATATTTTAGTAATATCTGCATCAGTAAAACCATTATTATAACCTTTTGCTTGTAAAGCTGCTTGTGTTTTAGGTCCAAAAAACCCATCAGGTTTAAGCCCTAAACAACCTTGTATTTGTATTATAGCGTTTGATTTACATCCTTTAGTGTAAGTTCCTTTACAAAATTTATAAGAACTTTTAGGTTTTTTACCAACTGGTTTACCACCAACTGGTTTAGTTCCTACCGCTGGTTTAACTTTTAATGAGGGAGAATTTAATTCAGGTTTCACACCACCTTTCTCTAATATCCCAATAGATGCGTTAAGATATCTAAGAGTACTAGAATCGTTAGAATAATAACCGGATTTAAAATCTTTTAGTAATGTTAATAAATTACCACCTCCAAAAAACCAATTAGTGTGTTCTTTTTTAAAGATTTCAGGAAATACCTCACTACCTGGTCTACAAGTATTATCAAGACTATCACTAATATTATGTGAGTATATGTCTTTTAAGTCTTGATAAATTTCTTGAGCTCTTTCTTCTGCATAACCCATTCTAAGAAACGCTGATTGCATTTTTTTAGCTAAATCGGCAATGCTTTTTACCTTTTCAATAGCACTTTCCATTGTAATACTGTTACTACAATTAGTTTGTTCTTGAATTTCCCCAATATTTTCTTTTAAAGTCTTTGTGTTATCGTATTTCATCATAAGAAGAACTCTTTTAAGAGCATCGTTCCCCTCGTTTAAATTAAATTTTTCCATATTATTGTTTTGTTATAAATATCATTAATAATATAAATATTATTTTATATTATTAAACCATTAATTTAATGGGTTCGCTTTCCCCCTCGTTAACCCTGATTCCCATTTTTCACCTTTCAAACCTAGTCTATTGGCTTTACCTCTAACTAAACCGGTTTCCCATTTTGTTACGGTATTGGTTGAGCCACCACCAGAACTGGCACCATCTACGGGAGCCTCTTCTTGTTCCCCAAGTTCTTCATTTGAATTTGTTGTTGTAAATTCTTTCATTAAAGAAATAATACGGTCAATATCTGTAATCATATTTGTTAAAATAATTGGGTATCGGGTAACCTTTTAGGGTAAATTAGGTAATATTCATTTAAAAATGATATTATTTCTTCTTCTTCAAAATCTTCGTCAAAAAACTCATCAAAATAGTCTTCCTCTTCTTCTTCATCTTCGTAAAAATTGTCGGAATTATTTTGGGTTAATACATATCCAAATGTTTTAGATTCTTCTAAATCTATTTGGTCTGTTCTAATTTCATCCTCATTATCGGAATGAATTCTAAATGTAACTTCTAAAGTTTGTGATGTTTCGTTAATATAGAAAGACACCAATTCTTTAATTTCCATATTCTATTAATTTAATTATATTTCATAAATCTTTTGAACATATCCAAAGATTCGGTAATGTTTGAAATTATATCGTCTTGTTCACCTTGTTCAAATTCGTCAACCTCATCTTCAAGACCAAATAAATCAATAATATTTAAATCAAAATCATCATCACTATCATCAGGATTGGTCAATGCCATTATATCATCGTCATTAAATAATTCATCTTCTAACTCTTCAAAATCTTCATCATCTTCAAATGTTCCGTGTTCTAAATCATCATCTCCATCGCCAATCATATCTAATTGTTCTCCCATAGACACATAGTGACTTTCATCTTCTTCTGACTCAAATGATTCTTCTGGTTCATATTGAGAACCTGGCGAAATATGTCCTTGTTCCTTTGGTTCTTCATTTGAGAATAATCCAGTACTTTTTCCGTCAGCATGCATCTCGTTAATTTTCATAGTTTTATATGATGAAACTTCGCCTTTATTGTTAACGGTAACACCTTCTTTATCGTTTGCGTAATCTTGCGTATATAAAGGTTGATTTTTCTCTGGTTGAGCGTAACTAGTTACGTATCCATCATAAATCTCTTTATGTTGGTCAAGGATATTATTTCTTTCCTCGTTGGTCATTTTGAAAAAATATGCATTCATAATTTTTGGTTTTTATATATAAATATATTGTTTAATGTAAGTGTATGTAATTTTGAAGAACTTTTGATGAATAAACTCTAATATACTTATTAAGATTTTCTAAAGTATCTTCTACACCTTTAGATTCTAAAACATTGATAACCCCATTTATCATTTCTGCTTGGGCTTGGTTAGCTAAATCTAAAACTTGTTCAAAGGCTTCTTCATTGTGAATATCTTTATATTTAAATTCGTGTTCAAGTCTTTCTTTACCCATATAAAGATATGGGGCAGCCCCAAACATATTAACAATTCCCGACTTTTTAATCAATATAAGGTATTTGTATAAAAATCTCATGTTAAATAATTTAAATACATCCCCATTTTTACCAAATAAAACATCAAAATTTTGGTTAGATGTTTGTTCTTTTATCTTCTTTTTTTCCCCCATTTTTTTTAATGGTTCAAATCCCCACATATCCTCACCACCTATTAACATTAACGTACTACCATTATCCCAATTAACACTATAATGGTCTTCACCAAATATGTGTTGAGCTTTTGTTACCGTTCCATAAGTATTTACCGGTATAGAATATTCGTTGGGCATATAGTAGAGACACACTCTATCTCCGACTTTTAATCTAGGATTTAACATATTTTTATTGTTTCTATTTAACAATAAATATAATTAAAGTATTTATTGTCATATGAAAAGGTTATTAATAATTAACGAACAACAAAAAAAATTGATTTTAACTGAATCAATTATCAATGAATTTACAAAATCAATAGAAGAAGGGTATGACTATACCTCTAAAGTATTGAAAGAAGTGAATGAAAATTATAAATTAAATTTTGAATTTCTTATAACTTGGGGTGCTAGTATTGGGGGTTTTATATCTCCGATAAGTGAATTTTTGCAAGGTAGATTCCCTGAAATATCTGATTTGGATTTAAGTTTAATTTTAACGGGTATTATTGCGGTTAATTATATTGATAATAGAAAAAGTGTTGAAAAAGTACTTAAACTAATTAGAGAGGAGGGATTATCCGATATTTTTAAAGTTGGATTAGATAAGTCAATTGAGTTAAAAGAGGTTATGTTTAAATTTTTAGAAAGTTTGAATATAACATTATTTAAAATCACAAAAATGATGTCTTACGCTTTTATCATACCTATTTTAGTTATGTTATATACAATGGTGATAAATAAACAAATTAATGAGTCTGACGCTAAAGAAATAACTTTAAGAATTTTAGGTAGTGGATTAGTTAATGTTGGTGGAATTATGATAAAAGATTTAATTAGTAAATTAATTACTCGTTTTAAAGGTTAAAATTCTCCGTTAATAAAATCACACATTTTATTACTAAAAGTACTTTGACCAACATAATCATAACTATCAATTGGGGTATCATTTATAGTTCCCATGTTTACATATGTGTGAGTCCAAATCTCACAATCCATTAATTTCATATATTCATTTATTTCGTCCCAAATAGCTTCGTCTAATCCTTGTTTAATATAATCCATTTCAATAATGTATCCAGTTATTAACTCAAGTATTTCTAAGTTTGTTATATTAATTAACACACCATCCAACGCAATTCCGATACAATCTATTGTGATATTACTAACAATACCATCATCAATATACATATCGGAACCATAATATCTTAAATATAATTTTAATATTCTTTTTTGATTTCCACAATAAAAATATGTTTCAACAGATTTTACAGTGTTAGCCTTAAACAATTCGTGAGCTTTATCTTCAAACCATTTTGGAATATAACCCCCATATCTTTCAATTTTTTTAACACCCAAATATGTATCATTATGATTTCCTTTAACTTTCCCATAATCAATACCGATAAATTCACAAGCACTTTCTATTATATGATTTGATTTACAATGAAAATAATCCCATAACCACGGAATGTCTTTTTGCTCATAATTTATATATAAATCATAATCAAATATTAATCTATCATCATTAATTCTTGATTCTTTAATATCAAAATTAAATTTGAAATTGTCTACCTTGTTGGTACTTCTAGTTAGATACATTTTTAATGCGGTTGCGTCTGATTGGGTCATTACTTATTTAATAATGTGTTTATTACGATTTTCACTTCTTCATCATTTAAATCGTGTGTTTCTTTATGAGTGTCGAACCAATCTTGAATAACCTGTTTATATGGTAATTTTCTTAATTTAGCAAGTCTTCTAAACCCAACTCTTTGAGATTTAATTTCTTGGGGTTGTAGATAATATTCGATACCTTCTGGTGGTTCATTATAAACATCTTCACCTTTAAAATATTGGTGTAAATGTTCTAGTTCGTGAGCAATAATATCATTTAATTCTCCAATAATATTGTAGAAATTTTTCTTTAATGTTTTAGGGTTAAACCTAATTAATAATTCTATAACATCATTGTCGGCATGGTTAGCTGTTGTCTTATAACCCTCCAATTCATTATCTATTTCAAGAGTTAAATCCACTGTATAACTAAAAGGTAAATTTGTAAATATATATTCGTCGTCATTATTTGGTAATCTAAAATTACCTGATTTACCATCCTTTAATTTATAAACCACATCCTTAACCGTTGTTCTAACAGCCACCCGGCTCATTCGTGATTCGGTAATAGGTTTGGATTCGGGTAAATCAAAGTTAAGATTATCAATTGTTATTCTAACATAATCATCATCAAAAAATCTTAAATAACTTGCAATCGCTTGATTTAACCCATTATAAAAAGGGTATAGTTGAGTTTTAAACATTGATTCAAAATTGTGATGTTTATTTTTCTCATCAAATCCAAATACTAATCTAGATAAGGGGTCATTCAACCCAGTAATTGTCACATTAATTAATAAATAATCGTAGTATTCACCAACACTTATCATTTTTTTAACACCGGTTATTTTAAACTTATATTCTATACTTATAATAGTTGTTGCACCAGGAATTAATTCACCACTATATTTAAAGGTTTTCTTTCCAACTAGCTCATTGATTCTTTCTATTAATTTTTGACTTATCATACCTATAAATACTTTTATTATTAATTAATTTAGTTATATTGATAATAAAATAGATTATTATGTCGCATTATAAAGAATTACTCAATTGGATTGAGTTAGAGCAGGAGAAATTCCCCGATGAAGATATTCAAAATGCTGAAATGGTTGCTTACGCAACTTTAGAATTAGTTAAAAGAAAAATAATGGAATTGCAAGAAAACAATGAAAATCATAAATAATTACATTTATGACGATATTTATAATATAAAATTAATTCAGTTATGAAAAAAATAGTTATAAACGAAAAAGAACTTCGTAAATCAATTAGACAACACCTATTAGAACAATCACAGGTTGACGCTAAAGATAATAGAGAAGAAAAACAAAGATGTGTTGCAGGTAATGTAATACCTTTAGATACAATGATTGGCCCATCTGACAAATTTAATAATTACACATCAAGTGTATTGAAACGAGATGGTGGAATTAACGGAATGGTAGATACTTTAGATGTGTTAAGAACATTAAGATTACACAACGGTATTGAGGATAAAGGAGAACATTTGGCTTATAATTTAATGAATCATATCAACACCTTTAGAAATAAAAATTATTTTGATGAAACAAATAATGAATGTCAAAAGGCGATGGATAAGGTAATTGAATTGTATAAAGAAAATAACCATGGTGAAGAACTTGTTAAAGATATTGAAAAAGTATTAGGTCATTCTGACCCATCACCTAGAGCTAAAGAATACCTTAAAAGATGTTTAATCTTAGTTAAGGAAAAATAAACCTCATTCATTGGGGACATTTAGGACCGTTATCAGTGATGGTAACAAAATAAAGAGGAAAGTTCGCTACTATCCTCTTTTTTATTTTTTGAGATATTTATAATTGAGTAAATAAACGTATTAAACCTTAATTAAAATGTCAAAACCAAAAGGTGGTTCCTCTTCTAGTACTAAACTTTCTTTTAATAAAAAAAAGTTTTCCGGTAAACACAAAAAATCAAAAAACAAACACGACAGAACAGAACGAAATTATCAAGGTCAAGGACGATAACCTTACTCATAAATTATTAAAATTTAAATTATGAATTATTTATTAAGTTTTTATAATGGAATTAAAGGGTTGTTTACTGATGAAAACAATGTAGTATCGTCAAAAAGATTTGTTGGTATTATGTGTGCAACTATGTTATGTATTACTATGTATCACAATAGTTTTTCGTCTGTGGATGTTGCCCCATCACCCATTTTAGTAGATGCGGTTGCGTTATTAGCTTTTGGTTGTTTAGGTTTGTCTTCAGTTGACAAATACACAAACACAAAGAAAAAAGTTAAAGACGCTACAAGTCAAGAGTAAAAATTAACCCCCAATTAAGGGGGTTTTTTATTTATTATTTTTAATCCTATTTTTCAACTCTCGTAATGCCGATATGGCGAGTTCAGTATTATCGGATGGGGTTTCTTTTATAATAGTAGCCGTAGTAAGAATCTCTTCATTATTTACATCAGGACATCCGTTATTTCTAACGCCACCCATAACCGTCGGACATTTATCTTCATTATCTAAAACACTATCACCGTCAATATCATTAGTTCGTTTCATAGCCATAGCGTGAGGTCTAGAATATCTTATTATGTTTTCTAACTCATCAATTTGAGTCATTATTTCTTTTTCTCTCTCTATTCTTTTATTTGTACATTGTGATTGACCATCAATCACTTCTTGGGTTAAATCATTAACTCTAAAGGACAAAGTATCCAATTGTGTATTCAGAGATATTATTTCTTTTTTTTGTCTCTTAACGACTAAAATCAGTTGTGATGGGTCTGGTTTTAAAACCTCAATTATATCCGAACCAAATGTTATAAAAAAGGTTGATACACATAGAATAGTCAAAACCCAAAGTCGTTGAGTGATTGAGAATAGTGAAATGATATCTTTAAAATACTGTAACATATTAATAAATATCAGTCATTCAGATATTCTAATAGTTTTTCTTTAACTCCTGATTGTTTGATTCCCTCATTTTCTCTTGGTGTATGAACGAAATTGGATAAACCCCATTTTCTATCAAACCCGTAAGAATCTTTTTCACCTAACTCTAAATCGTCGATACAAGCCCAATGTGTGATATCGGGATGGTCGGTTAGATATTGTCTAACTTCTATACATCTTTGTTGTTCGTACATTGTACTTCGTCTCCATTCAAATTCATCAGGTTTATCACAACCGATGTATCGTTTGGTGAATGCGATTGGGGCTTTTAAGATTCCTTTTGATAGGTAGTATTCTCCGATTTCTTCTAATGTTGCATGTAATCTCCAATCAGAGGAAACAACAAGTTCAGCTCCGGTTTCTTCTAACACTTGGTTTAACATTTTAACAGCTTTCTTATCAAAATCGTCAAATCGGACTTCAACGGGAGCCATTGTGTCGCTGGTTGCTTCGGGATTAAGTTTTTTATACTTCTTCCATTTTTTCATACGACCACCCCAATTATTGGAGAGACAGATTACCCCATCATTATCTAAAAATATTACTTTCATTGTTTAATTCTTTTAAAAAAATATTTTCTTAAACTCACAACATCATTTGTCTCAACAGAAATCAATTCCCAACCCTCATTGCCAAGTTCATTTAATTTATATGTTCTGATAATACCCCACTCAATTTTATACTCCCACTTTACCATAACTCAATATTAATCATCTTCCTCTTCCCATTCATCTTCTTCTTCTTCCTCTTTCAGCTCATTCGCCTTAATTATTTTTTCCTCTGTTAAATTGTAAAGGACATCACCCAAACTATCCTGTGATAGGATGTATGTTTTAATTTCTTCTATTGTAAATGTTATAGCCATAATGTATGTTATTTAAATCACTATATCGGTTGAGTGTCCGGAATAACGGACCTTAATCTTTTCCATTTTTCTTTTTTGGTATTTCGTAATTTTCTTCCAACCATTCAAATAATTCGTTGGGTAAAATACACGGGTAAAAATCTATAAAATCAAATAAGATTTCTTCCCAATCATTTTCTAATTGTTTTTGCTTATGTTCTGAAATAAATTGTTTTATACCTTCTCTTTTCTCATCATTAAAGACATCTTCAACTTTAATTTCTTTTTCCGCAAAATACATAAACTCAAGACATTTATACACACTCATTCCACATCTCCAGCAATCCATAATGTACTCGTTATACAATTCTAATTCCTCATCAGTATAATAATTGTAATTATCCTCTGTTCGTCTATCTTTTAATCTTATTAGGTATTCGTCAAATGTTTCATTATACAAACCTAAATCCTCGTCATTGTTCATCATATCAATTAGATGTTGTTTTTGTTCTTGTTTAAGTGGAGAATGTTCCCAAGTATTTTGAAGACCATTTCCTAAATCATCATATTCCGGATTATCGTAACATTTACTCATAATTATTTATTTTATTGGACAAAGATAAACAAAAAACCCCAATAAAAAAATTATTGGGGTTAAAAATCATCATTATAATTTATTATTCAGATTTTATCTCTTCAAATTCAACATCAGACACATCAATATCAGATTCTGAAACATCGCCCTCATTAACACTTGAGTATAAATCTTGAGATATTTGTTGGAACTTTTGAGATAGTTCTTCCGACAATACCTTAACATTTTCAATATCTCTACTAGAATGAGCTTCTTTCAACTTATCCATTGATTCAGTTATTGTTGTTTTTTGTTCTTCAGAAATTTTATCTTCCAAATCCGTCAAAGATTTACCTGTTTGGAAAATCAGGTTGTCAGCAGAATTTAATGTATCCACATCCTCTTTAAGTTTTTTATCAGATTCAGCATTTTCTTCAGCCTCCAATTTCATTCTTTCAATTTCCTCTTGAGATAATCCTGAAGATGCCTCAATTCTGATTGATTGTGTTTTGTTTGTTGCTTTATCAACAGCGGAAACATTAATAATACCATTTGCGTCAATATCAAAAATCACTTCAATTTGAGGTGTTCCTCTCATTGCCGGTGGTAACCCATCTAAATGGAATCTACCGATTGTTCTATTGTCTTTTGCCATCGGTCTCTCACCTTGTAAAACATGAATTTCAACAGATGGTTGATTATCAACTGCCGTTGAGAACACTTGAGATTTTTTAGTTGGAATTGTGGTGTTAGATTCAATAAGACGAGTTAAAACACCACCCATTGTTTCAATACCTAATGATAGAGGTGTAACATCTAACAATAATACATCTTTCACATCACCAGCTAACACACCACCCTGAATAGCCGCTCCTAAAGCAACAACCTCATCCGGATTAACACCTTTTGATGGTTCTTTACCGAAGAACTTTTTAACAGCTTCCTGTATCGCAGGGATTCTAGTAGAACCACCAACAAGAATAACCTCATCAATATCGGTAATCTTTAATTTAGCATTTTTCAAAGCTGATTTACAAGGAGCAATAGTTCGTTTAATCAAATCACTTGCAAGTTGCTCAAATTTAGCTCTTGTTAATGTTTTTACCAAATGTTTTGGTCCGGTAGCATCAGCACTTAAATAAGGTAAGTTAATTTCTGTTTGAGGAGAAGAAGATAATTCAACTTTAGCTTTCTCAGCACCTTCTCTCAATCTTTGTAACGCCATTGGGTCTTTTGTAATGTCTAAACCATCATTATCTTTTTTAAATTCATCAACTAAAAAGTCAATAATAATTTGGTCAAAGTCATCACCACCTAAATGTGTATCACCATCTGTAGATAATACTTCAAACACACCACCACCTAATTCAAGTATGGATACATCGTGAGTTCCACCACCACAGTCAAACACAACAATTTTACTATCACCTTTTTTATCAATACCATACGCCAATGCAGAACTTGTAGGTTCAGAAATAATTCTCAAGACATTTAATCCGGCAATTTGACCTGCCTCAATTGTTGCTTGTCTTTGAGAGTCATTAAAATAAGCTGGTACGGTGATAACCGCGTCAGTGATAGATTCACCAACATAATCTTCAGCAGTTTGTTTCATTTTTTGTAAAATGATTGCTGAAATTTCTTGTGGAGAGTATTCTCTATCGTCAATTTTAACTCTTGGAGTGTTTCCACTACCTTTAACCACAGAATACGAAACTTTAGATAGTTCATTTACGATACTATCGTAATTAGCACCCATGAATCGTTTAATTGATGATATAGTTTTTGTTGGGTTGGTTACCGCCTGTCTTTTTGCTGGGTCACCAACTTTTCTTTCTCCATCAGTTAAGAAAGCCACAATTGAAGGTGTTGTTCTTTTACCTTCGCTATTTGCGATAATTATGGGTTCGCCGCCCTCCATAATGGCACAACACGAGTTTGTTGTACCTAAATCAATTCCTAGAACTTTTTTGCTCATAATTTAATAAGTTTTTTTTAAGTATATATGTTTATTTTTAATGTGTCAACCACATTTCACATATATTAAAAATTATACCAAATAAAAAAACCTGACAAGATGTCAGGTTCGTATGTTATTGTGTCAGATTGGATTTATTTATCAGTGTAAGTTCTCCATACATTATACATTGTTGTTGTTGTTGGTTCAGTAACTATATTAACATCATATCCATATGATTCTTGAAACCATAGTTTAACAATTTCTTTAGATTCGTCCCTATCCATACCAAATGTTTTCATAATAAAATTAATAATTCCGTTTCCAGCGTGAAGTGTTCCGTATTTCCCATAATAGTCCATTACTACATAACCATTCTTCATAAAATAATATAAATCAGAGTAATCTTTAGAAACTTTATGTTTTAAACCTCCGTATTTACTCTCCAACCATTTAATAACGATTCGTTCTCTTCTATTTTCATTAATTATTATTTTCATATTATTCTATTCTATTATTAATTAAATAATCATCCATTATTTTAATAATTTCCGGCGTTATATTTGGAACATTAGTTATACCATAATTAAAATTCTCTAACAAGTTATCTTCCATATCAAAAGTCATTGATTCTGATTCACCACCATAATAAACAATATTTGTTGCAAAATTACTAAAATCACTAATTAAATTTTCATAATATTTGTCAGCAACTTTTTCATTTTTAAAATGATACTCTAACATATAGTTAACATCATCAAGTTCGGACGAACCTGTCTCTAACATACGTAATTGGAATATTTCAGAAGCTGTCGCTTTACCTGTAATGCCGGCTTTAATTTTCTGTGGGTTTCTTTTAATAATA
>Ga0208485_1000510_pt1 | contig 11428 bp, 9 predicted proteins | sample LakMenEpi27Jul12_FD_150707 | JGI IMG/M metagenome (GOLD analysis project Ga0208485, IMG submission 150707) | Freshwater microbial communities from Lake Mendota, WI - 17JUL2012 deep hole epilimnion (SPAdes) | ecosystem: Environmental > Aquatic > Freshwater > Lentic | place: Lake Mendota, Madison... | reverse complement strand
TTGCGGAGCTTGCAAAAGAGCTCGGCTGGACGAACAAAGAAACACTCGATCGCTCTAAAGAAATGGGCATCGACGTCAAGAATGTGTCTTCTTCTATGGAAGAGGCACAGGCTGACCGTGTTCGTCGTAAAGCCGTCAAAGAGGGATTAGTACGAGACGTACAACCCGCTGAAGAAAAGCCAGCAAAGAAAGCTCCCGCCAAGAAAGCCGCTGCCAAAAAAGCAGACGGTGAATCTGGCGACGGTGATGCACCGGCAAAGAAGGCTCCTGCCAAGAAGGTTGCTGCAAAGAAAGCGCCTGCGAAAAAGGCTGCTGCAGCGAAAGTTGATGCTGTTCCAGTTGATGAAGCGCCAGAAGCGCCAACGCCTGCACCAGTTGCACCTGTTGCGCAAGTACCCGTAGAAACAACTCCAGTTATCGAGACTCCTGCGCCTGTGGTTGAAACCCCGGCGCCTGCTGCACCTGTCGCCCCAAGCGGTGAATCTCGCGTTATCTCTAGTGGTCGACCAACAGGAGCGATTCCTCGCCCTCCAGTCACACCACAACCTCCCTCTCGACCAACTCCAACTGCAGGTCGTCCTCCAGCGGGCATGCCTCCCACAGGCATGCCACCAACTGGAATGCCACCTCGTGGTCCAGGTCCAGGAGCAGGTCCTCGTCCTGTTCCACCTCCTCCCGGACCAATGTCTGCATCTGGCCGACCAATACCTCCGCCTCCTGGTGGTCGTGTTGCTCCTGGCGGTCCTCGTCCTGGTGGGCCAAGTGGATTCCGTCCTGGTCCTGGAGCACGTCCTGGTCCTGGTTCTCGTCCCGGTCCTGGCGGCCCGCGTACCGGTGGCCCTGGTGGTCCTCGTACTGGCGGTCCTGGTGGTCCTCGTCCTGGTGGCCCTGGTGGCCCAGGTGCACGTCCTGGTTTTGCTCCTCGTCCCGGTGGCCCTGGCGGTCCTGGTGGCGCTCGACCTGGCGGTCCTGGCGCCGGTGGTCCTGGCGCAGGCGGCCCTGGTGGCGGCCCTCGTCCTGGTGGTGGTCCTGGCGGCCCACGTAATGGTCAACGTCGCGCACCTCGCAAGAAGTCGCGTGCTCGTCGTCGGCGCGAGTTCGATGAATTGCAGCCGCAGTTCACGAACTACTCAAACAGCAATGCTCCAGTTCCTGAAGGCACCATCGTTATTGAACGTGGTGTCTCTGCACAAGAGTTCGCTCCGAAACTAAATCGCACAGCAGCAGACGTTGTTCGTTACTTGCTCGAGCACGGTGAAATGGTGACAGCCACCATGACCCTAAGCGACGATCAGATGGAATTGTTTGCGCTTGAAGTTGGTGCAGAAGTTCTTCTTGTCGATCCAGGTCAACAGCAAGAAACAGAATTGCAAGCATTGTTCGATGACTCCGACGATGATGATGAGACATTGCAGCAGACTCGTCCACCTGTCATCACAGTTATGGGTCACGTTGACCACGGTAAAACCACGTTGCTCGACCGTATCCGCTCTGCAAATGTTGTTGCTGGCGAAGCTGGTGGAATTACGCAGCACATTGGTGCGTATCAGGTAGAAAAAGACGGCAAGAAAGTCACTTTCATCGACACGCCAGGTCACGCTGCGTTCTCCAAGATGCGTATGCGTGGTGCACAAGTCACCGACATTGTCGTGTTGGTTGTTGCTGCAGACGACGGTGTCATGCCGCAAACAATTGAGGCTATTAATCACGCAAAGTCTGCTGACGTGCCCATTGTTGTTGCAGTGAACAAGATTGATAAAGAGAACGCTGATCCTCAGCGAGTCCTTACTCAGTTGGCAGAGTACGAATTGGTTCCCGAGGCATGGGGTGGAGACACCATCGTTGTTGAAATGTCGGCACAACAAAACTTGGGTATCGATGACTTGCTTGAACAACTCACGGTTGTTGCTGAACTAGAAGAACTCACTGCAAATCCAACCGGACGCGCGAAGGGAATTGTTCTCGAAGCAAACCTTGACATTGGTCGTGGACCTGTTGCGACTGTTTTAGTTGACAAGGGAACATTGAAGGTGGGCGATCCTATTGTTGCGGGTGCAGCATGGGGCAAAGTACGTGCGCTCATCAACGAGCGTGGAGAACAAGTAAAAGAAGCCGGTCCTTCGACTCCTGTGCAGGTCCTTGGTTTGTCATCCGTGCCACAAGCAGGCGACGAATTCCGTGCAGCGCCAGACGAAAAGACTGCTCGCGTTGTAGGTGACTCTCGTGGCCATACACGTCGCACATTGAACCAACGTGGAGATTCACGCGTACAAGGTGGCGTGAAGCTTGAAGACATCTTTAGCCAGATTCAGGCTGGCGAAGTGGCAACACTCAACTTGGTCATCAAGGCAGACGTACAGGGTTCACTTGAAGCAGTGACTGAAAGCCTTCGTAAATTAGAGCGCGAAGAAGTCAAGGTGGCATTTGTGCATCGTGGTGTTGGTGGTATCACCGAGAACGACATCACATTGGCAGCCACAACTAACGCAACTCTCATTGGTTTCAACGTTCGTCCCGACCGTAAGTCGCGTGAGTTGGCTGAAACCGAAAAGGTTGAGATTCGTACCTACGAAATCATTTACAAACTGTTGGAAGACATGGAGCGAGCAATGCTTGGTCTGTTGGCTCCCGAGTTCGAAGAAGTGGTTACAGGCGAAGCAGAAGTGCGCGAGATCTTCCGTGTTCCAAAACTGGGCGCTATCGCCGGATGTGTTGTGCGTACGGGTGTTATCACTCGTGGCACAAAGGTTCGTTTCCTTCGCGAAGGAACCATCATCTGGAAGGGTTCCATTCAGTCATTGCGCCGCTTCAAGGACGATGTTCGTGAAGTGCGCGAAGGTTTCGAATGCGGTATCGGCTTGTCCGACTTCCAAGACCTCAAGCCAGGCGACCTTATTGAAACATTCGAAGAGCGGGAAATCGCTAGGGTCTAGCCATGGCTGACCTCGATTTTTTCTTCGACCCTGTATGCCCGTGGGCATGGATTACATCTCGATGGGTGACTGAAGTACAACAGTTACGCGATTACGACGTTTCATGGAAGTTCATCTCTTTAAAGATGATCAACCAAGATTCAATGGACTATTCCAAAATGCCAGCTGGCTACAAGGACGTTCACGCGGCTGGTACGTATGGTTTGCGCGTGGCAGCCAAAGCACGATCTGTCGCAGGCAACGACGCAGTAGCCAAGGTGTACACCGCGCTTGGTACGAGCCTGCATAACAAACAAGAACGTGAATTATTTGTTGCTGACATCGAAGGCCACATCGCACATTTGTTGAGTGAAGCAGGGTTGCCTGTGGAGTGGGCCGGTGCCGTCAATGATGAGACCTTCGATCGCTTGATCTCTGACGAAACACAGATTGCTCTTGAGCGCACAGGAAAAGATGTGGGTACCCCCATCATTACTTTTAATCCTGGTGGCGTACGAGAAGGGTCATTTTTTGGGCCCGTCATTTCCACAATTCCTCGCGGCGACGAAGCAGTGCGCTTGTGGGATGCCATTGAAGTGATAGCAACGGCGAGCGGAATGGCTGAACTAAAGCGTTCAGTGCGTGCCCGTCCTAACTTTGACTAATCATCTTCTAGTCTTAGCGCCATGAAAGTTGTCTACACGCCAGCGCACCTGCTTCATGATCCGAAAACGGAAATTGAAAAGGGAACAGTTCATTCCCCGTTCGAGCACATTGGTCGTGGAGAAGTCATTCGAGAAGTTCTTTCTGCCGACTCTCGTTTTGAGATGTTGTCGCCGTCAGAGTGGGGCACCGACGTCATCAATGCCGTGCATAATCCAGGATTGAATCGATTTTTCACTACTGCATGGCAGGAGTATCAAGACATCATCGGTCCATCGCGAGAAGTGACCCCGGAAGTTTTTTATCGTCCTTCGCTTCGTCACAAAATGGCCGAGGGCATTGAACCTGTTTCCATCACGGGCCGCTTGGGTTGGTGGTGTTTTGAAACAACTACACCTCTGACTGAAGGCACATATGCAGCAGCGCGTGGTGCGGTAGACACTGCCATGACAGCGATGCAATTGGTGCTAGATGGCGAGCGAGCAGCGTACGGTTTGTGTCGCCCACCAGGCCACCATGCAACAACAGATTTGTATGGCGGTTATTGCTTCTTCAATAACGCTGCAATTGTGGCGCATCATGTTGCGAGTACTACCGGAGTGAAAGTTGCCGTACTAGATGTTGACTACCACCACGGCAATGGCACGCAAGAGATCTTTTATGATCGCGACGACGTGATGTACGTTTCGCTACATGCCGACCCGTCACGGGCGTATCCGTACACCATTGGCTATGCAGACGAAACTGGTACAGGTCGCGGTCTTGGTAGCACGGTGAACGTTCCGCTCGCTGCGCGTACCGACGACGACAAATATGTCGATGCGCTTGCCGATGCTATGGCAAAGATTGAATCTTTCGGCGCACAGATGGTGGTGGTGTCGTTAGGGCTAGACACTTTTATTACAGACCCCATCTGCGACTTATCTGTAACTACAGACGGGTTTCGTCGCTGTGGTGAAGTAGTGGCTGCACTCGGGCTTCCCACAGTGGTGTTGCAAGAGGGCGGTTATGACGTGGACAAACTTGGTGTCAACGTTCAGAGTTGGTTAGTGGGATTGGGCGTCTAGCCCTTCCGCTTACCCCTTCTTCAACGCATCGATCACTGGTAACCAGCGATCTGGGTTTGCCTTGTAAGGCGCATAGAAGCTCAGACGATCAATGACATCGCCATAGCGAGTAATCAATTCTGGTGCTACACGTTCTGGTTCACCGACAACGGCGAAAGTGTTCAAGATCTCATCGGTAATGAGATTTCCCATCTCTACCCAGTTGCCCTGTTTCGATAAGCCGTTGAGCTCTTCTTGAAGGCCACCCCATCCGTGAATGTCAAGTACACCTTTGTATGCAGGGGTGGAGCCGTAGAACGCAATCTGTTGGCGCGTGCCAGCGGCTGCTGCGGCCATTTCTTCTTCTGTAGTTCCTGTTACTACAAAGCTTGGTCCGACTAATTCAAAACCTTCCATTGTCTTTCCGGCTTTTGCACGACCACGCGCGAGTGCAGGAATGGTGACTTCACGAAGGTACTTCTCGGTTGTAAATCCGTGGCACAGGAATCCGTCGCACACTTCGCCAGCAACTTCTGTCATCAATTCGCCAACGCCAGCAAGAAATATCTTTGGTGTTCCGTATGGGCTGATCTCTTTGGCATCTGGCGTGAAGAACGGAGTCATCAACGTGTGCGTATAGAAATCGCCACGGAAATCTAACTTGGTGCCGTTCTCCCAAGTATCCCAGATTGCACGAATAGCAAGAATCATTTCGCGCATACGTGCTGCGGGGTGACTCCACTCCATTGAGAATCGCTTGGTGATGTGTGGCTTGATCTGGCTACCCAAACCAAGCATGAAGCGACCCTTTGAATATGCCTGAAGGTCCCAACCAATGTTGGCCAGGTTCATCGGGTTACGAGCAAAGGCCACTGCAATCGAAGTTCCGAGTTCCAATGTGCTCGTGTGCTCTGCGCCAAGCAAGAGAGGAAAGAATGGATCGTGCGAAGTTTCCGCAGTCCATGCACCTGAGTATCCAGCTGCTTCTAACTCTTTCGCTGCGTTTGGAACCTTCGTGAGGTCCGTACCAAGTCCGCCATCTACCTTCATGATTGTCCTCCAGATTGTTGGTCACGCAAGAACTGCTCGACCTCGGCTGCTAATTCATCAACACTAGGGATAACTGCATCATCATTGGTAGTTGAACTCCGAATGCCATGTATTTCGTCGTACGCAATCTCAAGTTTCCCAAGCATCTCAGCGTGTTCAGGGTTGCTCGACACAAGTTGATCAAGGCGCTCTCGCTGCACTCCGGCTTCACGGCGCAGGGGAGATGTATCGAGTGTGAGTCCTGCTTCTAGACAGATGGCTTCGACAAGTGCGGCGCTTGCTGCGGGGTACGCCATGGATGCCACATAATGCGGAATCTGTGCCCACATTCCCATGGCAGGAATACCAATGTCATGAAGCGCATGTTCCAGAATTGCTTCGACTCCGGCAGGAACATCGACAGAGTTTTTTGTAAACGACAATCGCGCAGCAATGTCGGCGTCGGGTGAAGTGGTGGATAATCCAACCGCGCGAGTGTGAGGCGCACCGTATGGATAGGCACCCATGCCAATCATCTTTTCAACACCAAGTTGTTGGGCAAGCCCTGCAACTGTGCGTGCAAAGTGTTGCCACGCGGTATCTGGTTCGGGGCCAGTCAACAGCAGTATGTCTTTGCCTTCTTCGTCGTTGCCAACACGCATTTCAGGACACGACCAAACAATTCGAGTATTAACACCTTCGCGCAACTCCATCATTGGTCTGCGTGCGCGGTAATCAATGAATGCATCACCATCGAATGTGATGAGGTCGCGCGACACGATGGCATTCTTCAAATGTTCCATGGCTGCATTGGCGGCACCACTTGCGTCAATCCAGCCGTTGAGCATCACGATGAGAACAGGAGATTCAAGCGCAGGTAATTCGCCCTTTACGGTAAACGGCAATGGTGCAGGGGTCATCGCAGTTTCTCGAGCATGCCCGCTGCTTTTTGTGCCGCACCGTCTACTTGAAGTTTGAATGGTTCCAATTCGGCTGGGTCACGGTCACCAAGAGCACCACCTAGGTATCGGGCGTATACGCCTTCAATAATGCAGGCAAGTTTCCAATAAGCAAATGCAACGTAGTAATCAAGTTGTGAAATATCACGCCCAGATACTTCGCCATACCGTTGTGCGAGATCGGCACGATTGAGAAATCCTTCGGCGGTGCACACGGCGTTTGACCACGCGCTTGCTTCGTCATCTGGGCCAGTCCAGTACACCATCAGTAATCCAAGGTCTGCCATTGGGTCGCCGAGTGTGCAGATTTCCCAGTCGAGAACCGCGATGACATTTCCTTGCGCATCAACCATGCAGTTATCAAGGCGGTAATCACCGTGCACGATGGTGGCTGAGCTTTGAACAGGGATACGAGTCATCAGTTCTTCATACACGCTGTCTACGAGTGGCAGTTCGCGCGTACGTTGTTCAACAATGTTTCCGTGCCAACGCTTTAGTTGACGAGCAATGTAACCATCGTGTCTGCCGAGATCTTGCAGCCCAACTGATGTGATGTCTACAGCGTGAATGGCTGCCATCGTGTCCACAATTGATTCACTCGCTCTGCGGCACCCTTGTGGCTGAAGAATGGAACTAGCAGAGGCTTTGTCGCGTATGACGTGGCCGTCGACAAACGCCATGACGTAGAAGGGAAGATCGTTAACTGCTTCATCGGTGCATAGTCCAAGTGCTGGCGCAACCGGAACATTGCTTTTTGCTAACCCAGCAATAATTCGGTGTTCGCGGCTCATGTCGTGGGCGCTGGCAAGACGATGACCAAGTGGTGGCCGACGCAATACGTATGAATGCCCCGCAGCATCATCTACCTTGAACGTAAGGTTCGAGTGGCCACCAGCGATCTGGGTGTACGAGAAGGGGGCTGTTGCACCCGGAATATTGGCAACGAGCCAATTCTCGACATTTGAGCTGATGCCATGGGGAAGAGTCATTACTCAAAAACTACTTGTATTCACCCATTGAGGCCTAAGCGACATCATGGGGAGAGGTGTGGTCGTGCCGTTCTCTATGGCAGAAATCCACATTTCACCCGTGGATGCACTGAATTGGAAACACCTTGAAAAACTCCTTCGACACTGGTTGGCGTATTTCGGTCCTCGGCGACTTGTTGCTGTGGCTACTTCTGTTGTTGCGGCACTTCTGGTCGTGTGGCTCCTTATTCGCCCGTCTGCGCCATTGGTTGAGTCAGTGGTACCTCAAGCGGGAGCCTCTCTCGTTGCCACTGCAAGCACGGTAGAACGAAATGGTGTGTTGATTGTGCACGTCACAGGCGCCGTACAAAAACCTGGTGTGTACCGCTTGCAGATGTCTGCACGCGTTATTGACGCAGTCACCGCTGCCGGCGGAGCAACAAAAACTGCAGACCTTGAGCGAATCAACTTGGCTCAAACCCTGATCGATACGGAACAAATATTCGTACCGAGTCGCACATCGTCGCGACCACGCACCACGGTGTCGCCACGATTGCAACCGTCACGCACCACCGTCCCACTCAATATTCCTGGTGCTGCTGCGCCAGATGCTGCGCCGTCAGAAACCAGTAACGATGGACGCATCAATATCAACTCTGCAACGGCGCAACAGTTAGACACACTGCCTGGGGTAGGGCCAACGACGGCGAAAGCGATTGTGTCGTATCGATCTCAGAAAGGTCCGTTTTCGAGTGTGGACGATCTTTTGAATGTTCCAGGAATTGGGCCTGCCAAATTCGCAGCAATGAAATCAAAAATACGTGTGAGCTAAAAGGCGCCGAGTAGGAGTGCGCCAAGTAGTAATCCACCAGCAGCACCTACCCAGAGCCCAAGGCCCATCACGACAAACTCACGTGTCCACTCTCGCCATCCAACTATGGGTCGCTGTGTCACTCGAGCGGCAACAACTTGTCCGAGTAGCCACCACATTGCGCCGCTGAGTGCGATTGCAACAAGTAGTCGACTGCCGCCACCAGTTGCGGGCATTCCCAAGACAGGCATGACAGGTAAGGCCATCACCATGCAGACAAATGAGACTGCACCACCCAATGAGCCAGAGAAGAGAAATTTCACTACGACACCAAGTAGCCACAGCGAGATGGCTATGCCAATCGCGATGAGGCCACCTCGGCGCCGGATAGCGCGTCGAGTTGCGAACAACCCTCCAGGCATTATCGGCCACGAACGTCGTGAAGAGGGAACAGAGGCGGCCATGCGTCAATCGTATGACCCCAGCACACACGCATCGGGGCATCTCGGTCGTCCATCTCTTACGATCACACTGGCTGCTGCGGTGATGTGGTTGATGACAATTCTTGGCGAACATGTCAAAGGGGTTGCGCATCTGCGGCCTTTGGTGCTTGTGGTTGGGTTGGCCACAGTTGCCATTGTCTTTGTGGGTCGTCAGGCACGAGCAGGAATCGGGCTTCTTATTGTTTGCGGGGCCGTGGGGCTTGTTGGTGGTTCGTCTGCGTGGAACGGTGTGGGTGAATTGCCAAACGTTCCTTGTTCCGGCGACGCCATTATTCGCACAGACCCAATGCAGATGGGAAATGCAGTCATCAGTGTTCTTGAAATTGAGGGCATTCGATATCGCACCATTACGCATGGTCGTCTTGCTTGGCGCCTGAAAGAACGCATGGCCGGCGAACATGTTTTTGTTGTCGGAGACTGTGGACCGTCGGTGGGGAGATATCGACGGTTCGATCACGTCAACCACATCAGAGGGCGCATAGTTCTCTCTGCAGTGTCAGAACAGTACACAGACGGGTCTTTGTATATGCGAGCAGCAAATAGAACTCGCAAGACAATGATTCACGGCGTGCGTCATATGCCTGACCAATTGCGTGCTCTGTTTACGGGACTAGTGATTGGAGATGATCGTGAACAGTCACGTGAAATGGTGAATGAATTTCGCGCGAGTGGACTATCTCATTTGTGTGCTGTATCCGGCCAAAATGTGGCGTATCTATTAGCCGTGATGTCTCCATTGTTGGGTCGACTGCGACGAGTGCCTCGATGGTGTGTCACTTTGTTTCTGTTGTTGTGGTTCGTCGCCCTAGCGCGCGGAGAACCATCGGTATTACGTGCAGCATTTATGGCGGGTGTCGTAGCAACTAACGCGTTGCGAGGCAAACCTATGAATGCGCGTTCGGTAATCGCGCTGACGGCGATGTTGCTACTTGTTATTGATCCACTTCTCGCGTGGAGCATCGGATTTGCACTATCGGTAGGTGCCACATTGGGATTGGCATGGCTGTCTCATCCGTTAGAAAAAATTGTTGGCACGCGTGGTGGTATGGCATCCACCATCGCTGCACTGGTGGGCACCATGCCTGTTTCATTCGCCATCTTCGGGAATGTCCCATTGATGTCGCTGATTGCTAATCCATTGTCACTTGCAGTTGCGGGAGCTGTGATGATGATCGGACTTCCATTGGCAATTCTTGGTGGCATCTGGTCGCCGTTTGCCGTTGTCGTCTCGTGGCTCATGGTGCCTCCAGTTGCGTGGGTGGCAGGAGTAGCAGCAGTGTGTTCACGCGTGTCCCCTGCAGGGTGGTGGAATCTGTGCGGGTGGCTTGTTGTGGTCGTATTCATCGTGGCGCGAATGCGTAATTCGGCCAAGCGACCCACCTCTGTGGCAGGGTAGAGGCATGGCGGCGTATCTCATTTCCGGCGATGAAGCTCTCATCAGTCTTGAACTCACGTCACTTGTCGACCGATTAGTGGGCGACAACGATCGATCCATGATGGTCGACGATTTCGATTGTGCTGAGTCGTCTGTTTCTCTTGCATCCATTGCAGACGCCATCACCACCATGTCGTTGTTTATTGAGCGCAAAGTTGTTGTCATTCGCCATATTCACAGTCTCGATTCTGCGCAAAGCGATTTGCTTGCCACTGCAATCGACGCATGTATTGAAGAAACAGATCTTGTAATGACAATTACTGGGCGAGTTCCCAAGGTGATTGCCGACGCGTGCAAACGAGCAAAGACCGAAACCATTGGCGCTGCGGTTGTCAACAATCACAAAGAACGCATGGAATGGGTAGAGGCGCGTCTTATTGAAGCAGGTTTCACCTATTCAGCTGACGCCACGCGACTCATTACAAATTGGTTTGGTGGCGACCACAGCAGAGTGGCCGGTCTCATCGCCACTCTTATCTCTGCTTATGGCGAAGGCGCCAAACTTTCTCGATCTGACATTGAAGTTTTTCTCGGTGAAGCCGGAAGCGTGGCCCCATGGGATCTCACCGACGCCATCGATAAAGGTGACGCCAACACGGCACTTGTCATGTTGCATCGCATGATGAATGCTGGCGGTTCTCACCCCATGCAGATTCTCGCCTTACTTGCCAATCGGTATGCCCAGATGATGAAGATCGATGGGCGAGGAGTGCGTTCTGGTGCCGACGCTGCAGCCATCCTGGGTGGCAAAGAATTTACGGCGCGAAAAGTTCTCGAGCAATATCAACGACTCGGTAGCGCAGGTGTGGCACGAGCCAATTCATTGATTGCAAGTGCAGACCTTGATTTGCGTGGTGCAACAGACTGGGAACCAGACCTCGTGATGGAAGTTCTCATTGCGCGTCTGTCGCGCTTGGCCGGCGCGCAACCTACTGGTTCACGTACGCGCGCATACAGCAGGTAGTAATTCTTAGAATTCAGGCGCCGTAAGCACCTAGTGCGCTACTTAGGCGGACTTGAGTTGGCGCATCAAGCGGCTCTTACGACGAGCAGCTGAGTTGGGATGAATGATTCCCTTGGCAGCAGCCATGTCGATGCGCTT
>Ga0208485_1000505_pt1 | contig 11492 bp, 8 predicted proteins | sample LakMenEpi27Jul12_FD_150707 | JGI IMG/M metagenome (GOLD analysis project Ga0208485, IMG submission 150707) | Freshwater microbial communities from Lake Mendota, WI - 17JUL2012 deep hole epilimnion (SPAdes) | ecosystem: Environmental > Aquatic > Freshwater > Lentic | place: Lake Mendota, Madison... | reverse complement strand
AAACGCCTAGTTTCTAAGCGTGCGATCTCTCGACCCCCCAAGCAACGAAGCACCCCGCAGCGCAGATTCGGTGCTGGCTGGACTCGACCCAGATCAGCGGGCGGCGGTTACTGCGCCAGTCGGAATCGTGGTGGTGCGTGCAGGAGCAGGTTCAGGAAAGACCACTGTGCTTACGCGACGCATCGCGTGGCGAGCATTATCTGAAACTGCAGACATAGAGCGAGTGCTCGCAATTACATTCACTCGTCAAGCAGCAACAGAAATGCGATCACGTCTTGCACGCTTCGATCTTGATGGTCGCCCAGTGATTGGCACATTCCACGCCGTTGCTCGTCGACTCATGTTGCAGTTTCTTGAAGACCGCAACCGACGTATCCCTGTCATTGTGAACAATCGTTCGTCACTTATGTCTTCATGCATGGGCGACGATGCAAAGTCTGGCGGTATCTACGATGTCCTCACGACAGTCGACTGGGCACACGCTCACATGATTGCGCCGTCAAAGGCGGCGGAAAAACTGGCAGAGGCAGGCCTCAAGATTCCACTCGGCGCGCGACGTTTCACTGAAGTCTTCGAACAATATGAGAGAACCAAGAAAAAACGTGGCGTCATTGACCTCAACGACTTCATGACCTCTGTCATCACTGAAGCAAAGAAAGACCCGCGCTTCACCGAGTCCATTCGTTTTCAGTATCGCCATATCTCAGTAGACGAAGCACAAGACATGAACCCACTGCAGTATGAGTTCTTGAAAGTTCTTGTGCCGAACGCAGCGGACTTGTTTCTTGTTGGCGACCCAAACCAGGCCATCTACGGATTCAACGGCGCCAACAAAACATTGTTCGATGAGTTACCTGGCTTTCATGCCGGAGCACATGTCGTCTCACTTCCAAGTAACTACCGATGCACACCAGAGATTGTGCAGATGGCAGTAGACACTCTTGCTAAAGATGGGCAGATTGCTGATGCGCAATCAAAACGACTCTCAGGACAAGTTGTACGTCTTGAACGCTGTTCAGATGAGACTGCTGAATTGAAACTCATCACCAAACTTGTGCAACGTGCGGAGAATGGTCAGCGAACATGGAATGATATTGCCGTTCTTGTTCGTGTCAATACATTGGCGGAAAGTATTCGCAAGGAATTGTCGGCCGCAGGCATTCCCCTTCGCTCTTCGCGCTCCGGCGGGGCGTGGGCGCGCGCAGTTGGCGCTGCAACCGCACTCACTGGTCGCGATGAACTGAATGCGTGGGCCGCTGACGTGTTGGATACAGGTGAATATTCACCCGATGATGCGGATTATCAGATTGCGAAATATGTACGTCAGTTCTTAGACGAACATCGTTCTAGTGGTGTCGATGGCCGCACGTTTGGTTCATGGCTTGTCACTTCCGCCGATGTTGCAGAGCCAGACGGAGTTGAAGTGTTGACATTCCACGCCGCAAAAGGCCGCGAGTGGTCGTATGTGATTGTTGCCGGCATGGAGAAAGGACTCCTCCCCCACAGCAGCGCTCGTGGTGCCGCTGCCCGTAGCGAAGAAGCACGCCTTGCGTATGTGGCCCTTACACGCGCCGCCGATGAACTTGTCGTGACCTGGACTGATTCACGTGGGAAGCGTCAGAGCGGTCCGTCTCCATTTTTGCCGACGATCACAACCGCGACACCGGTGAGTGATCCACCGCCGCCAGAACTTCGGGAACTCTCAGCGTCGAGGGCTAAGAAGATCACGCCAGACGAATTGCTCACCACAACCATTAATGATTGGTGCACACATCGTGCCCGTATCGCACGCATCGAACCACAAGGTGTTCTGGCAACTCGCCAAGTTCGCGCCATTGTTCGCGCACGACCACAGACCACTGACGAACTTGCATCCGTTACCGATGTAGTTTTTGCACGCCGTTACGGAGAAGAAATCTTGCAGCTTGTCCGCGACTCGGCAGCCAACTAACTCTCGCGACCCATTTCAATTACCCCAGTCAGCGCTTCGCCTGGTGGTGTTGAAAGATCACGACCTTTGCGCAATAGATCCATTAGCTCGGCGGGCATGGACAAGAACAACCCTTCGACTTCTGCACACAAGGTCTCGCCGTTATGCGCGGTTCCTTTTGTGAATATCTTGCGACCTTCAACGCGGTCAACCCAACCGCAGTACCGAATGGGTTGATAAAGCGGTGTTGGCGCACGGTAGGTGACGGTGAGTCTTCCTGTCATACCGGGACGACCAGTGAGCGACTGCGCCATGCCTAAGACTTCATCGAACGCAGCAGCAATGAAACCACCATGCACATGCCCTGGTGGCCCTTCATATGGTTCGGTAAATGTGGCCATGCCCACAACGGCACCAAATTCACCAATGGAATCATCACGTTCCATCGACATTGGCATCGACAGTGGATTCATTGCGCCGTAGAACGGGCTGCGATCGGAGAAATGCGATTCTGAGGCAGCACTACCTGGGCCCCCATTTGAACTCTGCAAAATTTCAACGGCCTGCAAGATCAGTTTCTTTGCAGACTCAATCTCTTCAGTCGATGCAGTTGATGTAAATGATGTACGAATCAATTCACGTGTTGCTGCCGCAATATCTATTCGTGAAATATCAGCAGCAGTAAGTTCTGCGCTGCGTTCGTGAAATGTAGGAAACGAATACGTAGTTGGCGCATCGGAATCGCTCATAGCTACCCAACTTCCAAAATGACCGGAACATGGTCGCTTGGCTTTCCTGAATCTCGCTCTTTTCGAGCGTTTCGATCAATAACTGAACCCTTTGCGCGTGCCGCCACTGACGGAGTTGCGAGCAGTAAGTCAATACGCATGCCGTGGCCCTTATGGAATGCACCTCCGCGGTAATCCCACCAAGAGAAAACTTTGTCTTCGTCGTTGAATTGACGAAACGTGTCAGTCAAGCCGAAGTTGCACACGTTTGCTAACGCATCCCGTTCAGGAACACTCACATGTGTGGCATCGGCAAACGCCTTCATGTCGTACACGTCACGATCTTCTGGTGCAATATTGAAGTCTCCGCCAACAACCACATCATCCGTTGGTTTACAACTTGCGTCTAGATGTGCGCGCAAACGCGAGAGCCACGACAGTTTGTATTGATAATGATCATGGTCAAGTGAACGACCATTCGGCACATAGACGGAACTCACCTGTATGCCACCACACGTGGCAGTAATGATGCGCGCTTCCCCATCGGGCTCGATACCCGGCGCAAAGTTCTGCACCACATTGTCGAGACCTACTCGCGAAATGATGGCAACGCCATTCCATTGGCCTTGGCCAAAATGGGCACTCTCGTATCCGAGTTCTGCCATCTCAGCATGGGGGAACTTGTCTTGTGCCAATTTTGTTTCTTGAATCAACAAGACGTCGGGCTGCGACTCAGAGATCCACTCCTGAACGCGCGGCAAGCGAGCCTTGAGAGAGTTCACGTTCCACGTAACAATATGCACATCTGAACGGTAGTAGGAATTGCGGGTTTTCTCGCAACCGAACTCTTAACGCTTCTTTGCAACTGCTTTCTTTGCCACAACCTTCTTGGCGGGGGCTTTTTTCGCAACGGTCTTTGCCGGCGCAACTTTCTTCGCAACTGCTTTCTTCGCCACAACCTTTTCAGCGGGCACTTTTTTCGCTGGAGCCTTCTTCGCAACAACTTTCTTTGCATCAACCTTCTTGGCCGTTGCTTTCTTCACGGCAGCGGCTGGCTTGGCAGCAGATGCCTTAGGTGTTGCAACACCACCGGCGACCACATCGGGCACTCCAAGGTCAACGCTTCGTCGCGATGGTGTGTAACCCACCACGGTGAAGGCAGCGTTATCTCCTATTTGAAAAAGATCACGCGCACTGCGCGGAATGGGATTGGCCATATTGCGAAGAGGCACGTATCCAGAAATATCACCAATCTTTACGATGATTCCATTTGCCGCATACGAATCCACAACACCTTTTACTTTGGTGCCCACTGGGTGTTTTTCGACAAACTGCAAGAACGGCATAAGTTCATTTGCCATCTTCTGCTTCGCACTCGGAGGTGGAGCTTTCGGAATAGGCATGGGCTTGCTCGCTGCTGCACTTGCTGGCGCAGCTTCTTTCTTAACAACTTTCCCAGTCTTTACAGAACGACGACTTGTTGGTCCGCGTACTGGTAAACGTTCAACAAAAACCCATCCAACAAGAGGCACTGGCTTGCCGCCAATGAGGCGACCTTCGTCGAAGAGCCACTTGTACTTGCCATGAAACTCTTGGAAACTGTCATTAGAAAGAATGGATGCATTCGCTTTGTCGGCAATAGCCAAAATGAAAGCATCGCCACGACCAACAGCGCCAGCCGGTGGTGCAACGAGTTCATTGTTCTCGATTGCCTTTTCAAACTCGGCAACTTCTTTTTTCGCGATGCGATGCCCAAAAGTTGCATCGACGACCACCGACACCTTGACGCCTTTGTTCTCGTCCATCAGGGCCATCACAGCTTCATGGAGTTGCTGAAGGCTGGGCGCGGTGCGGCCCTCGGTCGCAATATTCGACCCGTCGACGATGATGTGCTTAGTCACCCATTTAGTCAAGCACTCCGAGACCACTTCATCGGGGCAATCCGACCTATTCTGACCCAGTGAGTTTTTCCCCTATTCAGGCCGTTCTTTGGGACTTTGGTGGGGTCATCTTGTCCAGTCCCTTTGAGGCCTTCAACACCTATGAGGCTGAGAAGGGTCTCCCCCTCGACCTCATTCGCCGAGTGAACTCGACAAACCCCCACTCGAACGCTTGGGCACTTCTTGAGCGAAACGACATCAGCCCTCAGGAATTCGACAGCCTTTTCGCCACCGAGAGCGAAGCCCTAGGCCATCGAGTGCCTGGAGCAGATGTTCTGGCATTGCTCTCAGGCGATGTACGGCCCCGCATGGTGCAGGCTCTCGACGCAGTGAAGGCCGCGGGTTTCAAGATCGCGTGTTTAACGAACAATGTTGTGAGTACAGAAGAGCCGGCAACTGAACGCCAGGCTGAAGTGCGATCGATCATGCATAAGTTTGATCATGTTGTAGAAAGCAGCAAGGTGGGATGCCGTAAACCAGAGCCACGCTTTTATGAGATTGCATGTGAACTGTTGCAGGTTTCGCCAACCGAATGCGTGTTTCTAGACGACCTAGGAATCAACCTGAAACCAGCGGCAGCAATGGGTATGCGCACCATCAAAGTTGTAAACCCAGACGACGCATTGGCCGAGCTATCTGGCCATCTTGATCTGGCGTTGTAAAGAGCCTTTACAGTCCTTCGAACGTTTCGTCCATCAGGTCTACGTGTTCTTGATCATGGATCGTCTTTGAACCAGTAGCTGGTGATCCGGATGCAACACGCGAAGTATGACGCAAGTCGTAACCGCGTTCCTTCACACGCCAAATGAGATGCTCAACGAAGTGCCAAGCACCCATGTTCTCTGGCTCTTCTTGCAGCCACACGATTTCTTTTGCATTCGGGTAACGCTCAAGCAATACATTGATCTGATCAAGGGGGAACGGATACAACTGTTCAACTCGCACGACAGCTACTGGAACCTTGCGCTTATCGCGTTCATTCATCGCGTCCCATGCAACTTTGCCGCTGCACAACACAACACGCTTTACAGAGGATGCGTCTGTCACGAAAGGATCATCAAGAACTTCCTGGAATGAACCCGTAGTCACATCTGCAATCACAGAACGACTCTCCTTCATGCGAAGCGGTTGCTTCGGCGTGAAGATGACAAGTGGCTTGCGAATATCGCGATGCATCTGACGGCGCAGCACGTGGAAGTACTGGGCAGCAGTTGTTGCGTTCACCACTTGAATGTTGTCTTCAGCACATGACTGCAAGAAACGCTCAATGCGCGCACTGGAGTGCTCTGGGCCTTGCCCTTCGAAACCGTGTGGCAATAACAGCACTAAACCGTTTTCTTGTTTCCACTTGTCTTCTGCCGCCACCAAGTACTGGTCAATCACGATCTGTGCACCGTTGACGAAGTCACCGAACTGCGCTTCCCACATGACCAATGCATTGCGGTTTGAATGTGAATATCCGTACTCGAAACCAAGTGCCGCGTATTCAGACAACAAAGAGTCGTAGTTCCAGAAACGTCCGGTTGCGCCAGGAATTTCACCAAGAGGTGCCCATACATTCTCATTGACATTGTCAATCAGTGCCGCATGGCGTTGGCTAAACGTTCCACGACGCGAATCTTCACCCGCGAGACGAACATCGAAACCTTCAAGCAACAATGAACCAATGGCAAGAGCCTCACCTACGGCCCATTCAAAGTCGCCTTCTTTTTCAAACTGCTGAGCACGCGCCTCGAACTGGCGAGCCAATTTCGGATGCGGCGTGAAGCCTTCGGGATAATTCGTTAGTTGACCAAAGATGCGACGAATTGAAGCCTCGTCCACCGCGGTGTTGACGTGTGGCAACACGCCCTTTGGCTCTGGTGGCTTTGCAGCCTTGACAGTTGCTTTAGGAATCGCACGAGTGGAATCAAGTGCGGACTGCAACTTGTCTTGGTAATCCTTGAGTGATTGCTCGGCTGTTTCAACACTGATGTCACCGCGCTTGACCAACTGCTCTACATACATCTTGCGCACTGGTCGCTTCTCGGCAATAGCGCGATACATCGCTGGTTGCGTGTAGCTCGGGTCATCGCCTTCGTTGTGTCCGTGCAAGCGGTAACACAGCATGTCGATGACAACATCTTTGTGGAACTTCTGTCGATACTCGAATGCAAGTCGAGCAACACGCACACATGCCTCTGGATCATCACCATTCACATGGAAGATAGGCGCCTGCACTGTCTTTGCTACGTCTGTTGCATAGAGCGAAGAACGTGCGTATTGCGGTGACGTTGTGAAACCAATTTGGTTGTTCACGATTAAGTGCACCGTGCCACCCACGCGATAACCATTGATGTCGCTCATAGCTAAACATTCAGCAACAATCCCTTGGCCGGCAAATGCGGCATCACCGTGGATGAGAATTGGCAAAACACTAAACGCCAACGGTGGTTCGATTTTGTCTTGCTTGGCTCGCGCCATACCCAAAACCAAACCATCAACAGTTTCAAGATGGCTTGGGTTGGCACACAACTCAATAGGAATAGATGCGCCTTGTGAGGAAACGTATTCACCCTTTGCACCAAGGTGGTACTTCACGTCGCCACTTCCCTGCACAGAGTCTGGGCTCAGATGGCCTTCAAACTCTTTGAAGATCTGGTCGTAACTCTTGCCCATGATGTTGGCCAATACGTTCAATCGTCCACGGTGCATCATGCCCAACACAACACTGTCCATGCCAGAGTCAGCAGCACCAGACAACACAGCATCCAAAATGGCGATCATTGATTCGGCTCCTTCGAGACCGAAACGCTTTGTACCCACGTACTTTGTTGCCAAGAACTTCTCAAATGCTTCGGCAGCATTCAAACGCTCGAGAATGCGCAGTTTCTCGTCGAGGGTGAGGGTGAATGTGGCACCTTCCATCTTCGACTGCACCCACCGCTGCTCATCGGTGTCTTGAATATGCATGTATTCAATACCAATAGTGCGGCAGTACGCGTCACGCAACACACCAAGCAGTTCATCCAACTTCATCTTGGTGCTACCAGCAACACCACCTGTGAGGAATTCACGCTCCAGGTCCCAGATTGTTAGACCATATGTCGCAAGGTCTAGTTCGCGTGGCATTTTTGGTTCTTTCCAATGCAACGGATCGATATCTGCAATGAGGTGACCACGCACGCGATGCACGCGTACCAAAGTGCTGACCTGCATTTGCTTGTTCATCAATGTCTCTTCACGATTCATTGGTGAAACGTCGGCCATCCACTGCACCGCTTGATACGGAATGTCAAGGCTGCGGAAGATGTCGTCGTAGAAGCCGTGTTCACCGAGCAACAATTCGTGAACTCGCTTCAGGAACATGCCGCTCTCTGCACCTTGAATAATGCGATGGTCGTATGTGCTGGTGATAGTGACAACCTTCGATACACCGAGCGCATTGAGGTTGGCTTCGTCAGCGCCCTGGAACTCTGCTGGATAATCAATAGAGCCAACACCAACAATCACACCTTGGCCCGGCATGAGTCTCGGCACTGATTGCACTGTGCCAATGGTTCCTGGGTTGGTAATAGAAACATTGGCACCTTGATAATCATCAATAGTGAGTTTGTTGTTCTTTACTTTGCGAACAATCTCGTCATATGCAACAAGAAATTCCGCGAAGGTCAATGTGTCGGCGCCACGCAACACAGGAACGACCAACGAACGAGTGCCGTCACCCTTATCAACGTCAACAGCGAGACCAACATTCACATGCGGGTTACGAGCCAATACGGGCTTGCCTGCGGCATCCACCGTGTACGAGTTGCGCATGTTTGGTACTGCGTCGGCAATCGCGCGAACGATGGCCTGAGCAATGATGTGAGTAAAAGAAACTTTGGAAAGTCCATGACGCGACCGATAGTCGTTGATCACCTTGCGGTTTACTTCAAGGAGACGCGCTGGAACATTTCGGAAGCTTGTAGCGGTAGGAACCGTGAGGCTCTTTTCCATATTGGTAACGATTGCTGCGCCAACTCCGCGAAGAGGCTCCAATGATGCGTCTGCCGATGCCGGCGCCGCTACGGGTGGAGAAGCTGGTGCTACAGAAACTGGAGCCACTGGTGTTGGTGGTGCGGGCGCAACTGGCGCTGCAGACGGCGAAGTGGTGTCATCAGTGTGAGCAGTAGTGCTGCGGTAGTCGCTGAAAAACTCGCGCCATGGCTCTGTCACCGATGAAGGGTCTGCACGGAATTGTTCGTACATCTCCTCGACGAGCCACGAGTTAGCTCCGAAGTCCTGTGTGCGATCTGCAATGTCAGCCATATTCGCCTCGATCTGTGCCCCCGTGAGGGGCGGTTACGTGCCAGAGGTGTGGCACTACGAACGCCATTGTCCGCGTGACAAATGGTACTTGTCGGCGCTCGGCCAAAAGGTGTCCTTGCGACCACAAACCCGTAAATTAGGACACATGAAGCGCCTCCTCACTTTTTCTGCCACCGCCGTATTGCTGGCCTCGTGCAGTTCGGGCACCAGTGCCCCAACCGAGACAGTCCCCATGGGGGCAACTGTCATCAAGGCTGTGCCTTCCCTGCGCTTTGACGCCAAGACATACGGACCAATTCCAGCTGGTGAAGTGACCTTTGCTTATGTCAACGAGGACCCCATTCGACACACACTCATCATTGCCAAAGGCGATACCAAAATCCCCAACTTCAAGTTGGTCATCGCCAAGAAGGGCGACGTTGACTCAGGCACTGTCACTCTTGAAAAGGGCGAGTACACACTCATCTGCGACGTACCGGGCCATTCCAATATGAGGGCAACCCTCACCGTCGAGTAGTTCATTCAGAGAACGCAAAAGGGCCACCCCACTGGGGTGGCCCTTTCACTTATTCGACTTAGGACTGAACAGCCATTATTGCGATGGACGCACCAAACAAAACTGCCCAGAGCACAACGCTAGAAATGATTGCATTCTTGTGGCTCTCATATGGCCACAACATCTTGTTGCCAGCCTTGATGCCACCAAAGATTCCCAGAGCGTTCAATTGCAGAACCGCAATGATTACTACTGAAATCATCACAAAAGTGTTCGCGTTTCCAGGAGATGCTTCAAAAACTTCTGGGTAGTAGTGAGCTGCACCAACCATGTAAAAAAGCATGGAGACAGAGAAAATCATGTTCTGACGAGAGGCCAACATGGCGCGTCGACCAGCAGTCGCAGCATCAGGATTTGCTTCTCCACCGGAAAGAACATTGGTTGCGTTTGCAATCACAACTTTCTGATTCTTCCAAATGATCATCCACACGTTTGCGGCCATCAGAATTCCCAATGTCATACCAACCGTGATTGCAGCATTTTTTGCGTTAGCTGGATCAACACCTTCATGATTCATGAAGTTCTGCATGTAATCAGGAATCACACCGACAATAAGAAGGCCAGTTGCCAACGTGGCGATTGACGCCCAACGGAACCACCACAATGCGCGAGTTGCGATTTGGGTAACAGTGATGTTGCGAGCTTTACCTTCATCGCCATATGCCGCAAGGCCAGGAACCTGAACCAAGTTGAAGTAGTAGAGCAAACCAATCCATGCGATACCGGCAAGGACGTGCAGGTAACGAAACCAGAAGTTTCCTATTGCGTATTGGTCGAACAGAGATGCTGCGTTCATGAGAGTTTCCCCTTTAGTAGGTACCCAGAGGGTGGGCACTACTCCAAAGTAACAGCCACACGTATGGACAGGCGGAATATGCGTATCGCGAACTAACCTCAAAGCACCATGGCGCACGAGTTCATCTATACCTGTTACAAATTGGCCCGGTTTTACCCGCCGGACCGCACAATCCTTGAAAACATCTCACTTTCCTTCTATCCAGGGGCGAAAATCGGTGTTATTGGCTCAAACGGCAGTGGTAAGTCCAGCTTGTTGCGCATTATGGCGGGTCTCGACGATGGCTTCACTGGCGAAGCGCGCCTCACCCCTGGTTTTACGGTGGGCCTCCTCGAGCAGGAACCACAACTCGACCCATCGAAGGACGTTCTTGGCAATGTCATGGACGGAGTCGGACCGATTCGCGACATGTTGGCCCGATACGACGAAGTGATGGCCATGTGGGGCGACCCCGACGCTGACTACGAAAAAGTTGGCGCACTGCAAGCAGACCTTGAAGCAAAAATTGAAGCGGCTGACGCCTGGAGTCTTGACCGCAACGTTGAAATTGCGATGGATGCATTGCGTTGCCCCCCAAACGATGCTGACGTCACCAAATTGTCAGGTGGTGAGCGACGCAGAGTTGCTTTGTGCCGACTTCTTCTTGCTCGCCCCGATTTATTGCTTCTCGACGAACCCACGAACCACTTAGACGCCGAAAGCGTTGACTGGCTCGAACGATTCTTGAAGGAATACCCCGGCACTGTTGTGGCAATTACCCACGACCGTTACTTCCTTGACAACGTCGCATCGTGGATTCTTGAACTCGACCGCGGCCGTGGCTTCCCATTCGAAGGAAACTACTCATCGTGGCTTGAACAAAAGCAAACACGTTTGGCTTCGGAAGAAAAACAAACCGACAACCGTGCTCGCACATTGCAACGTGAACTTGAATGGGTGAAGATGTCGCCAAAAGCGCGTCAAGCTAAAGGTAAAGCACGTCTTGCTGCGTACGACAAGTTGCATGCAGAAGCAATGGCTGCTGAACGTGGCCCCGACAAACTGGAAATCAACATTCCTGCAGGCCCACGCCTTGGCGACAACGTGATCCAAGTAGAAAACCTGTCAAAAGGTTTTGGAGATCGACTTCTGATTGAAGACCTTACGTTCGCACTGCCCCCTGCTGGAATTGTGGGAATCATCGGGCCGAACGGTGCTGGTAAGTCAACGTTGTTTGCCATGCTCACCGGCCAACAAGCGCCAGATAACGGCA